>Ga0099825_1003954_pt1 | contig 19612 bp, 8 predicted proteins | sample SiratroredBW_FD_76838 | JGI IMG/M metagenome (GOLD analysis project Ga0099825, IMG submission 76838) | Root nodule microbial communities of legume samples collected from California, USA - Siratro red BW | ecosystem: Host-associated > Plants > Roots > Nodule | place: USA: California | collected... | reverse complement strand
TTATTTTGTTTTTGTTATTTAGTTATTTATTATTTATTATTTTCGTTTTTCATTATTATTTTTTTGTTTTTTTAATTACCACCTTTTTCTTTCTTTTTTTTTTAAGTTTTTTTTTTTGATGGAAAAATTCAATGTTTTTATTTTTTTTTTTTTTTTTTTTTTTTTAAAAAAAATTAAATATATATATATATATATATATATATATATATATATATATATATATATATATTAAAAAAAGTAAAATTTACGATTCGTGTTACGATTTCACGATTTACGATCTTATGAACCCTCCACGATCCTACTCAAAATCTCAATTTTAACTACCTTGATTATAAACCAGATGCCAGCCTGTCTGATTCATAAAAGAATAGGATATTTGCAAACCGGATGAATAGTTGGTGGACCTCATCCGATTTGCAAATATCGTATACTTTTGTAAACCGGGCGGGGTGGCATCCGGTTCATGGTTTTTTAATTTTTTCTTTTTTTTTTGTGATGAGGTGTTGAAATGGTATGTTATAGATATGGATAGTCTTTGTAGATATCAGAGGAAGTAAATAAGGTGTCTGATATAAATGAAGTAGACATGATACATCATCCAAAGTGATAGAGATCTCACCAAATGGCAGATGAAATGTATTTGTGTCCCTGTACCACCTCTCAACAAAGCCACATATGATGCCCTTGTCCACTATCTCATAACAAATGTTGCATAGAGGCAACAATCCGCAATTCACAATCAAAGCAAAAACCTCAGGACGAGGAAGACCAAACATGTTAACCTTTCTCCCATGGAAGACCAATTTTAGGACTCCTCGATCCTAAACAAGAACAACAACAAATCATATCAACAAAATTCACACATTAAACGTAACATAAAACACAACAAAAAATTATAACATAATATTACCTCACCCTGCCACAACCTCAATGCTACATGATTATAACTTACCAATAAAGAGACATCGGATAGTTCCTAGGAAAACCTACAGCCTCACCAACATCAGCACCACCACCAACAACATCAGCACCACCAACAAGAGCACTGGATGAAGTACTACGATCGCGTCTACGAACTAATGTTGTAGGCCTTGTTCGACCTTCAGGTTGAGAACCACATCCTCTGGTCCACACCATATCTATTAAAGTTTCCACAGTTAGTATTATTGTTTTAAAAAAAATTATACATCGGATGACACCTCATCCAGTTTATATTTCAAAAAAAATTTGTAAATCGGATGACAACCATCCGATTCATACCAAATACATCTTCAACGTTGCCCTTCGCCGTCGATCACCACCCAAAACTACAAATTAACCACTCATATCTACAATACAACTCACAAAATTCCTCAAAAACATCAATAATTACTCACCTATAACTTTCTTCAAACTTTAATCCAAGATTTGATGCAAATGGTAGCTTCTCCCTCCACGCCTAAAGTGGAAACGCACTGCACACCTCCAACAAATCAAAAAAAAAATAATGTACGAGACAAAGTACTTGAATGGATGTCGATGGATTTGAACCAATGACGACAATGATGTTAGTGGCACGATGAACCTTTCCAAGGATGAGGATGTAGTGAACAAAGAAGATGAAGGAGGTGGAGAGGGGTGAAAGGTATTCTTGCCTTTGTATTTTTAACTTAAGGGCACAATAGTAATTTTATATGGAGTATGGAGATCCTACAAAGGATATGGAGGTGGAGGAAGAATTCGTCATGCCTATGTTAATTTGAGGCTGCCAATTTCAAGTACCCACTATTTAATAGCGTTTGCTTTCTGCACCCAACAATTTGCATCCTGTACCTCAAATTTGCAATATTCCCCTTTTAGCCTTTTGAGTTTATTAGGTTGGTGCATAGCATCATCCACCATTTTTGACTGTTGGAGCTTTTTCTTTGATGAGAGATTGCAAAGTGGAAACAGAGGGTTCTCTACGCACCATTAAGGTAAAGTGTGTACTTTTTGTGAAGATTTCACTTTCTTTATAGGGTTTGGAGGTATATTAGAAATGATTCCGAAATCATCTTTCTAGAAGTGTTTTAAATTTGTTGAGATTTTATTTTTGGAAAACACCTCTAGTCATATTTATTATTACGAAATGGTTTTGAATTCCTTTTGAAATACAAAGAATACATCAGGATGGGATTCAACACCTTGTTCGGGAAAATATGGAATCTTAATGATTTTGAAAACTTCAAAAATAATATAAGCGCAATGAACTTCATCCCAAGGTCTTTAAAATGTAATGGAGGTTTGGATAAAAAAAAAAACACATAATTTTATATAGGTTTACGTAAGTTTAATTACATTTAGTTCTTTTACAAAAATAAGTTTTACTAATTAAATGAATAAGTATAAATAAAAAATTTAAATGTCATCTCTAATTTAGAAAATATTTTCTATATTATTTATCATAACAACTTTTAATTTCAACTTAAAAGAAAACCCGAGTATTTGTTTAATACAAAGTCATTTATATCTTTTACATATAAAAAATTATTTTATAAAATTACAGTTAACAAAAATGAAGATTTATAAGGAAGTACAATATCAAAATAATTTTGATTAACAAAGAAAGAAACCTAAGTGATTATTAATATTCTTAGTTCTGGACTCTCTAAAAATAGAAGATTTTGCTTGTATTTAGATTGTTTGTTTCACTTTTTATTTTATGCATAGTTCTTTCTCTACTTTCTTCAAAAGTCTCCTATATTTGTACAACACATAATGTTGGTTGTTGTAGTCATTATGACATGCAATATCTGTTATGATAAGACACAATTTATCTTGTATTGAAGTGTATTTTGTCAATTAGAATAACTTTTTTTTGTTCTTTACACAAATTAGTTTTTCCTCTTTCATTCTTCTCTTTTTTATTATAAGGATGTCTAAAGCTTTTGTAGGATTTGCTCTTATCATGAATTTGTGCTCTTATTCTAGCTTGATTTGATCATAGAATACACAACAACAAATATAGCAATTCAAAGATTTGAGAATTATTATGTTTGGTTTCAAAGCATAACATAAGAAATCTTTGAAATCAAATATATCAAAATTAGTAGGTTACAAGACCTTTAATGTCTTTCGTGAATGCTCTTTGGACACAACTGTGTGAACTACTTCTTCATCTGTGTGATCTGTTGAGTGTTGATTTCTGCTCAATACACATCCCACTGTTGGACTCTTTAACTTTAGCAAATTGATGCAGTGAACTTATTTGTCTGTGATTTGTTGAGGGTTAATCCTATCCTCTCAATGAATCTTAGCTATATTGGATTCCTTTTTTCTGCATACACATAGGGAAAAGTTATAAAATGTAAGCAACTTTTTTCAAAAGAAAAAAGTTCTTCCATCAAGGACATAAGGTTTTTACTAGTATATATTTTAATTAAAGTTTTCTTCTAAAAAAATTTAAAAAATATATTTAATTAATAAAAATAATAATTGAATACAGAAGCATCAATTTGAGAGGAAATGGTAAAGTAATATTTTTTAAAATAATATAAAGTAAAAAATAATAACAAATAAAACTAAAAAGGATAATAATAAAATTTATAAAAAATAGAAAATATATCTTTGGATAAAATATTTCTATAGATATTTTAAAACTAAAAAATTAAATAATAATATTATATTTATATATATATATATATATATATATATATAGTTTAAGTTAATTTTCGTTTTAAAAAATATATAATAAAAGATACTACTACCAATAATAATAATGATGATATAATATTATAAAGGTAAAAAAGAAAAAAAAAAAAAAACTGTTTATGTTGAAGCTCAACCCATCATTTCTAGTTGTCCCTAAAGTTAAAAGTATAAAAGAGAGAAAGTGAGAGACAAGCAATAAGTAAAAGAAGGGAAGAAAGGCCAAAGACAGAAATATTAGAAGAAGAAAAAAAAGAAAAGGCTACATGGTAATAAGTTTTTCAAAGTTGTATTTTAGTATTTCATATGACATTGTGTGTGTGGTTGCATAATTTTCATACATACTATCCAAAGCCAATAACGCTCAAAACAAGAGAACTAAGAAATCAAGAGAAAAAAGTATATAGAGGAAGACATACATCGTTGATTTCATTCTTTTATTATACACCACCCTCCACCTCTCATGTCCAATATAAGTCCAACATCATCATAGTCTTCGACACAACAATCAAAATAAAACCAACAACGACAATAATAGCAACAACTTTTGTAAAAGACAATATAACCACAACAAATTAATTTTTGTCTACATTTTCTGCGAAGAAGAAGAAAGAAGAAAGAAGGAAGAAAAAGAAAGACACAGAAGCGAGAGAAAGAAAACTTTATTGTGTATTCCAGTTAAACAACAAAGATACAAACATATATATATATATATATATATATATATATATATATATATATATATATATATATATATATATATATATATATAAAACACATGCAAAAATGAAAAACAATGCATACATAATAAAATATAACATACATGGATGTTATAGTGATACATTATGTAACATCCCCCGTAAAGTAATGATGGGGTTATTAACAACAATTTATTTTATCTTTGAAGACAGTGAATGAAGACTTAGTAAAAGGTTTAGTGAAGTATCCATTATATGAAGTGCTGGGAGAATCCGAGGGGGGAAACCGGGGAGATCTCACAAGAATGAGAACCGAGCCCAACATATAAGGGAATAACACCACCTTCAACCCAAAACCTTAAGGCATTAGGTTTGCGGATCTTCTTTCTTATATGTTACTCAACTTTCTCATTCATACCCAATGTGGGACTTAGACTCACACTTGAACACCTAACAATCTCCCCCTCAAGTGAGAGTCACTCCTCCACCACATTGATACACTTCCCCTCGAGCGGAAGCATTCTCAAACCCGAGTACATTACTCATGACCCCTCTACTTGTACCGCCGTTCACACACTTATACGGGACACGCTTGCCTGAAATCACCATCAGGAAGACTTTCGATACAGGGTCAAACTGTACTCGCCCAGGCCGCAAACCAACGGCTCCGATACCAATTTGTTAGGTATGACTCATAATACCAATAGAGGAAGTTTTAGGCTTTGTGGGCTGGGCCAGGAGTGCGGGGGTATTTTGGTTATTGTACCTTGTTTAGGGTTATTTATATAATCATCTGTAATTGTAACCCTACTGATTGATCTCTTTAATAACAAAACACAGCCGCTCAAACGCTCCCGAGGACGTAGACAAATTGTCGAACCTCGTTAAATCTTGTGTTCTCTATTTTCTTCATCTTTGTTCATTTTCGTTCGTTCCAGTGTTTATAGCGTGAGTTTCTCAACATGAAGGGTTGTTGAAATATGTGTAAGGCTTAGTTATTTGTTCTCAATAGAATCACAAATAAAGTATAAATCTAACTTAAAGTGTTTTGTTTTAGAGTGCATGATCAAATTGAAAACAAGTAAAAGTTTTCTGAGTAGATATGTGGTGTCGATGAAGGAAGACGTAGCTTGTAAAGTAAATTATTAACCCATTTGAGATAAACAAGATCAACAACGATACTTTGACATCGATTTCAGTGGTAATCCTAGAAACAAGTTATTGTTTATGTGATAACCATGATTTGTCCAAGGAAAACTATGTAACTTATTATAGATTTTCTATCATCTAAATCATATCCCCAATTTAATTTGAAGAAGAGAACATTTACATAACAAAAAGCAATGATTCAAGGTTCTACTGAGGTAGGTAGGATACATTTCACAACCTTCCAATGGTATTGTTGAGGTTAGTGCATGAATAGAAAAAAACTTATTTGCACTATATGCAAGTTCTGGCTTAATTAGAAGAATATACTACAACCAGTGAATAATCAACAATTGATTAATACATGAATGAATTAAATTTAGAATAAGAAAAAGAATGAGTAAATAGAAAAGATATAGACAGATATATAAAGAAAATTAATTTTAAATCTTTTTATTTACGTTGATATTCATAATTCCATAACTACATTAAATTAAATTAAAAATAAGAAAGATATTCACAACTAAAATATTAATATTGTATTAAAGAAGTTTAGTAAAATTGGTTGACCCGTAATTTATTGTATTAGCTCAGTTCAAATAAGTGGTTCGCTGTTTGTAATTTTGGAACACACACATGTGTCTCAGAGGGTGGAATGCCAAAAACAACTGCATTTTCTCTTTCATTGTCACGCGAGACAGCACATACCACGTCGGAGTGTTAAACGGAAGTAAGAAAAAATACAATGTCAAAGTATCATTTTTCAATGATAAAAATACATCACGATGAGTTGTAAGAAAAATATCACAATATTTTTTAAATTAAGAGATTATAGTTATAAAGTGATTTTTGGGTTTTACTGTATTTAAATATATCATTATTATTAAATGCCTTTGTAGGTTTTTTATTATTTTAGTGTAATATTTTTAGGTAATTATTAAAATGAATATTTTATTTTTTATTTACAAAAATATTACATTGGTAGGATTTTATTTAATAAAAGAGTGGTGTAACTGTGATACAAATTTAGAAAATTTTTTAAGGAAAAGAAGAAATTTAGAGAAGGGAAAACGATTTTAACTAAAATCTTGGCAATATAATATGATTTTAATGAGAAAAAGTTAAATAAAGATGATGCCAATTTAATACGATTTTATTTAAAAAATTCGTGTAATAAGAAATGTTAAGAAAAGGAAGAAATCTAGAGAGGGAAGAACTATATTAATTAAAATCTTGTCAATGTTACACCTTTTAAGTTAGAAAAAATTGAAAAAATTGAATGCAGATTATGCAACATGATTTTACTGGACAAAAAAGACTTGAAATCATGGAATTTTTTTAATTAGTTATAATTAATGACTTTTATGAATTTAATTATGAGTTTGATAAATTTATTTATAACTAATTAATTAAAACTTTTCCACACATTTTTTATTTCATATATTGTTATATATAATAAATTAATGAATTTTATAAAAAATACTTTCCGTTTTATACTCAGCACTATTTTTTCACCAACTCTGCAATTGTTTTTTCTTTAAATAATTTTAATATTTAACTCTTAATTATATTCTTAAATTCATTTTTTTAAATTAGTATTCTTACATTTCTTTCATTTTTGTTTCTATTTAAACATTTATGTTCATTGTTATATTTTACTTGTATAATATTTTTTTAAAATAATATTTTTTGCTATTTAAAAGACATAAATATTTCTTTGTTTTGCATTGTTAAAAAAAATTACACTGTCAGAAAAAATAGTTCTTAATATAAAACTGAAACTAATTATTATAAAAATATTAATTTATTATACATTACTATGTATAAATTTAAAACCGTTTGAAAGATTTAATTAATAAGTTATAATTAAATTTATAAAACTCATTAATTAAATTAATAAAACTCGTTAATTATAACTAATTAAAAAAACTTTCCACTAAAATTATGACATATTTTACAATTTCAATTTTATTTCTATCCACTGTTTAACTTTTTCCACTAAAATTTGTAAATGAAAAATTCTATGACATCACTTATCCACTTTTATAAATAAAAAATAAAACACTCATTTTAGTAACTACCTTAAAAGTATTGCACTAAAGTGATGCAAAGACCATCTTTGTAAGTACATCCAAGGGCTGTAAATGATGGTGCAGACGTAACTGTGCGGAGAGGAGCCTTGGAATAAAATCTACACAACTAAAATAAATTGGGGGCCGGCGTGACTAAGAAGCAAAACGGGAAAACGTGCTTCTGAAAACCAAATCCAAATTTCAAACAACCAAACCAAACGTTTTCGTGTTTTCAGTTGACCTACCAATTTTTGGGCTTTTCTCTCTTTCGCCCAATTCCAATTTTGCAAGTTTCTCTCTACGCACGTCAGCTTCTACGGCCTCCGTTTTGATTCGACAAGTTCCTCTTGTTTTATGGAGGTAGGGTTCCGTTTAACAATTTTTCCCCCAATTTTCTCGAATGTGGCCGATTCGACGCATGTTTACCTTTTTCACTTGCTTTTTAATTAGGGTTTTCGTTCGGGTTGTTAGAATGTTAGGACGGATAATTGGTTGTAGGGTAGCGGATAGTGTGTGGAACACGTGAGGCGATTATGCATGGCTTGCAATTTCTTCTGAGAGGCGATTATGCATGGCTTGCAATTTCTTCTGAGTAGAATTTTATTGGATGAAGTATTTTCTTGATTTTATTGCTTTTCTGTTGTGAGATATTGGATATTGGAGATCTTTTGCTGAATAACTGTGTGTGGGTGTGATTCTTGGTTTGCAGGTATAGATAGATGACGGGAAAAGGCGTCTCAAGAGAGCACTTTCAGCCCAAGACTTGTTCTTGGAAGAGAGAGGATTTTAAAAAAATTGTGTTTATTGATGTAGACAGTGATCAAGTTGATGAGGTGGTGATCATAGATTACCCTGAGTTCATGTCTAAGTCGCATGGATCTGGTGCACCGAGTAGAGACAGGGTATGTACGCCGCAGAGTGTTATCAGCATTGATGATGACGATGATGAGGAAAGTGATGATGCAGAGATTCCTGGAGTTGTTGCTGGAAGTGTTGGGGAATTGGATAGTGATGCCTCCTCTAGTAAAAGGTCTTCTCCAGACACAAGTGGTGTGCGAGATTCTAATCACATAGATGTTGATGAAAGTGGTGTCTGTGAAAAGGATTCTGAATATGACGGGCAAAAAGATAGGAAAGCAGGTCCTGCAGAGGGTACTGGAAGAAATCGCTACGGTTTGGATGGGTTTGAAAGTGAGTCATCAGATAGTGATTGCTCTGATTGCGAACTCATGGATCGTGAACAGTGGGAAAAGATTTCGGTTAAGAGAAAGCGCAATGGGTTTAATGACCAACCTTGTTATGATGAGCATGCTAGTTCTTCTGGATTACATTTTAACAATAATGTATGCATTGATGTTGATGAGGAAAATAGGAGCGGGGAGAATGCGGGAGGCACAACTCATTTTGGTCCCACTAATGGTAAATTTGTTGAGAAGAATCAATCATCCTTTTCTGCTGAGATTGATAGGCAAGTAGAAAATTCGTTCAAGGATTCTTATAGGAAATCTGAGTGGGAGACTTTTAAATCTTTGTTTGAATTCTCAGAGAAGGAAATGCAATCATTGCATCGAAGCGAAATTGGGCACGGAAAAAGTACAAGAAGCAACAATTTCTCTCCCTGCACCCAGTACGATAGCTACGATTTCTGTAGTGATGTTACTGGTGTTTCGGGGTTCAAGAAAGAATTAGGTGGTGAGGAGATTGGACTTTCGAACCTGAGTCAAGAGGCAGATAAAATTCCAGTTACCAATCCTGGATCTACAGTGAAGAGTAAAGATGACTCTTTATTTGATTTGAATTCGAAGTGTGCCTCTGTTGATGAAAGACATGTTAACTGTGATGGGCCTGCTTTAAATGATGATCATTGTGGCCTCACTAGCACTACCTCAGATGAGAGAAATATAATTAATGAAAGAGAAAAGCTTAAGGAGACTGATGAATATAAGCAAGCAATGGAAGAGGAATGGGCATCTAGGCAGCTACAATTGCAAATTCAGGTAATACACACATCTCATTATTTAAATATTTTATGCACATGTTTGGGTAAGAGGCCTATAAGCAGTTAAGAGCTTATGACTGTAGTACTAGTTTTATAAGCACTCTATTTAATAGATTTATTTTTATAAATAAGATATAAGAAAATGACTTGCAACCTTATAAGCTATTCAGCTAATTTTGTTGAGTTTCACAAATAGGATAAATAATGGTTATATTCAAGCATTCATACTCATAAGCCACTTTCACTTGCTTAATCAAATGGCTTGATTTTTAAGCCTAGGTTATATGATAAGATGAGCCAAATAATCTTGGGGGAAGCTCTTCCACGTGCCTCCTCTGTCTCTTTCAATTTTATGATCTTTAGATGCATTGACTCTTCAAATGTAGATAATCTTCACACACAAATAAGCTGAAAACTGCATATATAGTTGGAGGGGAAAATTGGTTGTGTTACCTTTAGATAAGCTTCACAGATAAGCTAAGAAGGGCATATTTAGTTAGATGGGAAAATTGGTTGTGCTGCTAGATAAGCTTCACAAGTAAGCTAAAACTTGCCTCTAAACAAACATTTTTTAGCTGAAGAAGTGTTTATATATTAAAATAAGCCCCAATAAGCTCAACAGAAACGCTTCCTAGTGCCCCCTCAATCTCTTTTGATTTATGCCCTTAGATATCTTTGCTCTTCAAAATGTATGCTTGGGGTCTCACATGTTGATGAAAGGCCAGTTAGTTGTGCAAATGTGAATTCCATTTAAATGTCTAATTTATTGTTTAGGAAGATTTTACTTTATATTTAAGCTTTTTTTGGTGTTGGACTTTAGATTTAGTGCATTTTTTGATTAGTTTATTTTGGGAAATAACTTCTTATTTTGTCTAAGCTCTCCCACAAAGCTGCCAAAAATCATTGATTATTTTTGCAAGGTCAGCTGGACCAAAACTTGCTACAATGAGAAAAATTAGTTAGCGAGTATGAGGAACTCTCTGTAAACATGCCTGTCAGGTTAAAACTGTCAGCATTAGGGTTTTGTGGCGCCACCTTCTTGGATGTCCATGGGATAGCTCTTGCAATGCCACTGCATCTCCGCCTTTTTCCGCCATTTTGGATTAACGTTAGCATCCCGTGATACAAAAAGCGGTCGTGGTGAGAAACCCGCATGGTGGCAGCGGCAAGTTGTAAAGTCACCACCGATTTTCACCATGTCATCGCCATAACCGATAACATTGTTACATGTACTATACACTTTCTAGATGAACCTTCATTTCATGTCTCTCATGTATTTGGGTGCGTTTTTGTTCGTGATGTTTTTCGGGTTGGGTAAGCTCTTTGCATTAGCTATCACATTTGTTGTCCTAGGATATTGTCATCTCTAAAAAGGGTATCAATGTATTCTCTTGTAACTAAATAGTGTTACATGCCTGCAAGTGTCAAATTTTTAGGAGACTCCTTCATTTCAAGATACTAGTTCTGTAAACAAGTCTTACCTATACCATTTCTTGAACCATTGTCATCCCCCATCTTGACCTTCCTAATCCACTAACTTTTTGCAATCCCTCTCGTCCTCTAAGTCCACTGAAACCATCATCATCATCCCTCGAATCACTTATCAATGCAAAACACAAGAGATTGGTTCAATGCTACCTTATGAGTCCTCTTCTTTTGAGTCCTTAACCACCATGTACCCATCTTTCAGCTCCCAATAATGAAGATCTTGGTTGACCCATAGCTCTTTGAAAGGGTACTTTCTCTACTTGAAATCCTCATCCCATTTACAATTTTCTAAGGTATGGTCAATTGTGTCCTTTTTTCTTCTATGTCCTTTGTCCTCTATTATTTCCCTAAAGTTGTACTTGAAGCGCTTGATCATCTTGGATGGTGACAAACCGTAATTGATGAAATGTAAGTTCTTGACTAGACATGAGAGCTTTTTCCTCTTCCTTTGGGAAAAAAGGAAAATTGACAAACCATAATTGATGAAATGTTGGCTCTTGACATGAACTAGACATGAGAGCTTTATCCCCTTCCTCTAGGAAAGAAGATAACTGGATGCAAGTTACATTATGCTATCAAAGTGGGTCCAAATGGTCAAATTGAATGCCTTAAAACAAGATTGCTTGCCAAAGAGTACACATAAGTATGTCACGATTATGATTATACCTTCTCTCCTATTACCGGTGGCAAACTTTTCTTTGCTACAATTGCTATTCAACATTGGCCTCTTTATTAGATGGATATCAAGAATTTTTTTCTCAATGATGACCTAAAGGAGGAAATCTACATGGAGCAAGTTCCTTTGTTTGTTGCTCAAGGGAAGTGTGGGTTAGTTTGTAAGTTGCACTAATCTCTCTATGGTTTTAAGCAATCTCCACGTGCAAGATTTGACAAATTCAGCCATATTGTACAAACTTCGAGTTGAAACGTAGTGAAGCATATCATTTAGTCTTTTATTGTCATACCTCTCAAGAGAATTGCATGTGCTTAATTCTTTATGTTGATGATATAGTTGTGGAAAATGATGCCACAAAAGTTTCTCAACTAAAGAAGCATTTATGCAATCACTTTCAAATTGAAGATCTCAGATATCTTAAATCCTTCATGGGTATTGAAATAGATCAATCAAAGCAAGGTATTGTAATTTCTCAAAGAAAATATGCCCTAGATATCGTAAAAGGAACAAGTATGATTCATTGTAGACCTATGGATAGTCCTATGGTTCCATATGAGAAATTAATGGCAGAGTGAACCCCCTTATTAGACCCATATGATATAGAAGGCTTGTTGGGAAACTTATTTATCACTATTACTAGACCTTGTCTTTTGTAGTAGTGGTCATTCACATACTTAGATACATCAAAAAGGGAAATGCTCAAATGATTGATTATTGTGATGTTGATTGGGCAAAATCTCCTATAGATAGGCATTCCACTACTGGATGCTGTGTTTTCATTGGAGGCGAGGTTGTTTCTTGGACAAACAAGAAACAAAATGTGGTTGCTTGATCTAGTGTTGAAATTAGTATAGGGCAATGACATTACTCACTTAAAAACTTTTTTGGATACAACAATTCTTTTAGGAGCTGAAATTTTGTGAAATTCAACAAATATGCATGTATGTGATGACCAATGATCAGCTTTGTAGATACTTTGATTAAGTTGTTGAGAGGACTTCAAATTTGATTCGTATGTTCCAAGCTTGGTACATATAGTTTAAATAGGTTAGCTTGTTAAGAATAGGTTAACTTATCCGTTTTCTGTTACCTACCTATCACCTATGTTTAGGTTGCTCATATCTTTTCTGTGTATCTGAGTATAAATTTATGAATCAGCTTACAGATGATTTATCTCTTAAGTATTTTATTTTTTTTTATCTATTTTTCACTCTCAAGACAAAATGAAGTACCCATGGTTCAGGCTTACCGGCCAGCCTAGTTTTTAATTTAAGGGACGTATCTCAGTCTGCCAAGTTTACATTTGCTATCAACATACCAATCTGAATTGTTCTTGTTTCGTTTTTCATTTCTAATTTTATAACAAATCAATAAGTTGCGGTCTTGGGGGCATTTGGAAGACCTTTTATGGAGCTTATTTGAGCTTATGAATATGGTTTATCACTCATAACCTTTTTTTAATTTCTTTCAATATGTTTTTTGATGAAGCTTCTCAAAATGAGACCTCTTTAGCTTATTTCCGTAAATTTCATGGTTAAGTTTAATATAGAAGCTTTCATTTGATAATCTTTGGTCACTTCTACCTTGTAGCATTTATTCTTACACCCGAACACTTTCTACATTTTGGATGTTGGCACTATACTTGGTTTATATATATTCATGTTCTGGGTAACTTGCTATTATGATTATGACGTTGTCATGTGATTCCTTAAACTGAGATTAGGTGTGGTTGTTCTTTTGCAGGCAGAGGAAGTACAGATATTACGCAAAAGAAGAAAGGCTGAAAAGCGCCTACTGGATATGCAAAGAAGGCAAAAGGAACGCATTGAAGAAGTGAGAGAGTCCCAAAAGAAGGTTGCAATTATTTCTTTAATTTACACCTGAAACTGTTTCTTATGCTAATTAATTATCCTTCACTTTACCTTTTAGAAATTCCTCCTTTTAATTATGTATGACCATTTGAATGTCTCCTTTGATGCTCAGTGTGGACATAATATAAACCATTGAATTTTTTACCAACCCATTTTTTCTCTTTCTAATCTGGCATCTAAATGCCAAATTCAGGATGAAGAATTTATGAACCTGAAAGAGCAACTGCGGGTTGAAATACGGAAGGGGCTTAACCATTTGGAGATGCAATGCCATGATATGACCTCATTGCTTCGTGGCCTGGGAATAAATGTGGGAGGAAGCTTTAACCCTTTGCCCAATGAGGCAAGTTGTGTTTATATATTATTTCTTTTAATAATATATCATTCTATATCTTACTTGATAATTTAGAGTCCGTATTGTTTGAATGCTATGCTATATACTTTTTTACTTTTTTAGTATATTTATACTCTGCATTGTTCAAATGAAATCACTTAAACATATGAGTGAATTCTTTGAGATCATGGTTTAAATATTTTCTAATAAGAAAGCTGGTCAGTTAATACTCCCCTGAGAACATTTGTACAAAAAGTCTTATCTTTATGCAAGTTACATTATCTTTTGCTTCACTATGCTTTGGATGCATTCAAATTTAAGCTAACCCTGCCTTTTAAACGGTTGTACTAGAAGTTACAATTCCATTATCACGACCCTTTTTTTTGGCATCATTGTCTGTTTCGGTCATGGAAAACTAGCCAGAGGATGACGTGGAGATGAGCATTCAAGGGTGTTTGTCCCCTTTATTCATATCTAAGCGGCTTTTTAATCTGAGTTGTTTACGCTTATTTGAATCCTGGGGGATCTCTTGTTATGATTGATCTTAGTTATCAAATCTTTTAGATAATGACTAGCGTACCTGGTCATGGGTTAGAGTCCCAATGGGGTCTGACATTATGGTAATAAAGGTTTTAGGATCTTGGTTATGTTCATTCTAAAACCGGGAAGGTATACAGTCTTTTGATCTCTAGCCAAAGAGGCAAACAATGCTTAAAGGACTGTATAAGGAAAACATGATTGACATTGCTTGGCCCAAAACTGGGAGGGTACACGTGAAGGATTACACTAGCTGTTAGTTGAATGATTGATAGCTAAACAATAGAAAATTAACGATAGTAATAGATAACCCCATATAAGAAAAACATGATTGACATTGCTTGGACCAAAACTGGGAGGGTACACGTGAATGATTACACTAGCTGTTAGTTCAACGATTGATAGCTAAACAATAGAAGATTGACCATAGTAAACCCCATATTTTGAATAACGGTTAAGCAACTCAATTTAAAATTAAAAGCCCTTTAAATCCGGCGAGAAGGGGACAAACACCTTGTAATGCTATGGTAATGGGTCCTGGTCGTTGTATGGATGATTTTCTGTGACCTGCTGATTATCCGTTAAAGAAAAAAATTTCAGGCTTTTCCTAAAAAAGACCAATGCAAGTTGAGAAAGGGTAGTGAATTGGTGATGCTGACATTTTGAAGTTCAGTGCCTGCTGTCCAACTTTCCCTTAATGAATAGATGGTCAATTTGGTCTCCCAATGTGTAAAATATCCTTCAATTACATCATGCTTCATGGGATTATTGTCATTAAATGTAGTTTTAAGGACTGATTCGATACTAATTCATGTCTTCTGATATTTCATTTTTTCAAGAACTAAATTGACAGTACTGCATACTCCTGACTAAATTGACCATTTACCCTTTAAATAGAACGAAACCACTTGTATATATGCATGTATGTATATATGGATACACACATACATATATAGCTTCATTTTCCCACATGTGACTTCAAAATAATGTTTGATGTACAAACCTTGACATGTTTAACATCTTACGCCTGCCCCTTCTCAATGTTTAGTTTAGTGTTTTAGTCTTATGATGATGATGGATGTCAGATAATTGTAGTTCCTACTTCTGATTTATCCAATGCCTTTTGCTGTATCTGATGCTATTGTCTGTTGATGGACGTTTCAGGTTCAAGCAGCCTATAAACGTGCCTTGTTTACGTTTCATCCAGATCGTGCATCAAAAACTGACGTTCGTGCACAAGTTGAGGCTGAGGAGAAGTTCAAGCTCATATCTCGCTTGAAGGATAAGTTTCTGTTGACTTCTTGTCACTAAATGCTAACAACTAATTAAATATGGTTGCCGGTATTTGGTGTTATAATTGAAGTGCCTTTGCTTCATAGAATCGTAGCTCCATTGTTTGGTATTCATATCTTCACTGTATTTATTAGTCTCCCCCGTCATCCCCGCCAAAATTTACAGCTGATAATAGGTTAATGGACTATAAATATGTGAAGATTTTGTTTGTTATTAAAAGGTGCCATTTTTTTCCGGATGGACAGTAATATTGATATTATTGTCGTCATATTGCTAATCATTTGCGCACATTTTTTTCAAGGAAAATACTTGCATTAAAATTGATCCTGACGAAAATCATACAGTTTGAGGAATGCACAACCTCCGCCAAACCCAATTCCATCATCAGGAAAAGATGTGCCTAGAGATGCCAAAAGACGAACTGGTTTATTCTGACCTACCAAACATGTTGACTGACAAATTTTGTAAAAGCTAATGTGTAATGGTCCAAAATTATAACCCAGTTTGGCCTCTTCCTTTTTCTTCAAGCAGAATGCTAGTAGTGAAGAATCAGATGAAGAGTCTGAAGAGCTAAGGCTTTGGCAGTGTCAAGACTTTGTTGAGACCCCAACATCTGCATGGTCCTTGGAAAACGCCTCTACAGTTTTCTCAGTCTTTCAAATGCGAACAAGCACTAGAGCGTGGATGATGATTCCTGATGCCATTATAAAAATACCAAATACTATCACAATCGTCTTTTTAAGTTAAGAAAAATTAAAATAGATTTAAATGCATTTTAATTAATCATTAACATTTAATCTCGAAAAATTATGATGGTGGTTAATGACTTGTGTGTTTTAAAGAAGGTTAATTGGCCTACTAGTGTTTGTGATATATAATATCCACTTGTAATATGTAAAAGTTATTTTCTAAAAACACTTTTTGTAAATTTCTCACTCAATGTCTCAGTGCTGTATATTTTGTAGACTAAAATGATATTTATTTCTTTTCTTTTAAAGTTGAGCCTGGCAGAAGTGGATATTTACGAATTAGAATTTCTCTGCCAAGCTTATGCATCCGCAAGTCAAAACCAAGGCTCTCGTATTCTGTATCCCCATGTTTTAAACTAAAACCTCCGTGGGGATGGTAAAATAACAACTGCCACTGATAAAATGCATTTTGGATTGCAATAGGTATACATTTTCAGATCTGGAAAATGTATCTGAGAATGTATTAATTCATTTTAAATTGTACATTTTGTAATGTACTTGTTTTTAAAAAAATAAGTTTATTAATATTGAAATTGAATACAGTTCAAATTATATTTTAGAATAAAAGGCAACCGTCTATATGAATAAAATCAATTATATGCATGGTTAATATATATGTGATCTAAAATACTTGCAATTTTTTAATATAAAATGAATATCATAACTTAAACTTCATAATCAGACTTCTTCTCACGCCGCCTTTAAGAAGAACGAGCGCATCGCGCGATCAATCGAAGGGGGAACGGGAACGCGAACGCACTACTGCTGTCTCTCATCAATCCCTGGCTTTGGATTCCACCATTACGGCATTGCCATTTCATCCTCACACCGTGGCAAGCATCAAGGAAATGCTACTGCTATGAGACCATGGAAACGTTTTTTTTGGTTTTAATTTTAATTTAGTTTTCTAGTTTCCTATTTATTTCTTTTTGTGTTTTGTTTTTGTCTTCTTTTTTATTATTAGGATTATGGGATAAGAATATGGATGGTTTCAAATTTATTGGGGTTGTTTAAAGAATCTAGTACATATTATAATTTGAAGATCATAACTTAAAAGCATGTGGCTTATGGTGTTGCAAGAAATAAAACATTTGCTAAAGTATTACACAATATTTGTGCAATCCTTCTCTCTCTCTCAGTTGTTTAAACCATGCATTAAAGAGGATATGATCTTTGTCCAAATCTCTTAAGAGGACTATCTTGCTCGCTTAGAGAAATGTAAAAATCATTTTCATGGTAGAATTGTCTTGTCCAAAGAAGATAGGTCTCTCATTCACTTGGAAGTTTGCAAGAAACTTGAAGGGGCTTAGAGGTCTTTTGACTCTTGAAAAGTTATCTCTCTCGGTAAAGGCTTTTATGAGTTTGCTTTCTGTCCTTTAGAAGACTTGAGGAGGGTTTTGGGAGTGGGTTCTTAGAATCTTTCTCCAGAGATTTTGCTTGGTCAAAAGATTTTATTCCTGTTACAATGAAGATGACGAAGGCTCAATGTTGGGTGTGGATCCATGGGCTCCCTATGGAATATTGACAACCTAAAGTTATCTTTTCTATTGCTAGAGGTGTTGGAACAACTCTTTCCTTGGATGATTGTACCATGAACAAAACAAGAGGTGTTTTTACAAGGGTTCTTGTGGATCTTGATATGCTTGTGGAGCTTCCTAGTCAATTATTGGTGGAACATCCTGGGTTTGCCTTTGTGGCTGAGATTGAGTATGAAAGGCTCTCCCCTTTTTGACATGCTTGTAAGATGATAGGTCATTCTTTCTCTATTTGTTAGAAACACAACATTGACAAACTTTCCACTACTGGCAGAAAACAAGTTTGTATAATGTTTCTAAGGCTAGATAGGTTTACGTGAAAAAACAATCCAAGGTGACTTTATCGAAAAAATCTGTTCATATTCAATCTGATAATCATAATGCAGTTGTTAATACGGTTGAAAAGCTAGCCAAAAGTTCTGCTGCAGGAAAAGAGGGATCTCTTAGCTCGGATGGGGTCCCATCTTTGGACCATGGTTGGGTTGATGTTTGTCCTAACCAAGGAAATAAGGGAAAATTTATCTCTATTGTTGGTTCCAATAAAATTTCTGGTGCTTTTAAAAATCCTCCTCTCAGGATTTAGTCATTAATAATGTTTTTCAATGTCTTGAAGATGATGCAGATTATGTTGAGGGTGCTCCTAACCTGGGGAAAGATGGTTCAAATGATATGGTTGTTGTTAACTTAACAACAAAGGTTGGCAAGGATTCTTCTGCTGATATGACTCCTATGCAGGTTGTAGAGGATTCTCAGGAAGTTGTGGGTGATGATGTTAATGTAGATTTTGTTGCCCCTAGGTTTTGGTTACTACAAAGAGGAAGAACCAATTTCAGGAGGAGCATGTTATGCAAACCTCTCCTGCTTCTACCACCTCTGGAATTGGGGTTTCTAATGCTTCTCCTCTTAGTCCTACAAGGAATTGAGGGCAACTTTCAACAGGTTTAGTGGTTGTTTTAGATGTTATAAAGGGCTCTGCTGATCAGGTTTTTATAGGTTAATTTGTTAATTGGATTTCTACCTCTACGCACATTTTACCATCTGTATTTGATCCAAAAGAACTGGTTGTATCTAAATTCTGAGAGGATAGGGTTGAGCAAGACTCACTCAGTGAATTTGAGGAATTGGGGGAAGATCATGTGCAGACTGCTAGGAAGCCTGGAAGGCCATGTAAGCATGCCTTTAAAGGTGTTAAAAAGCGCTAAAGCGGGTCCAGCTAAGAGTAAATGATAGATTTGAAAGTTTTTTTTTGGAACATCCGGGGAGTGGCCAATGATAGATCTTTAAATATGCTTAGAAATATTCTTTTTAAGCATAAACCTCAATTTATTTTCCTTGCTGAGCTTATGACTATTTTTTCTGAAAAACATGCTTTATTTTTTCAAAACTTGAACTATTTGCTTTGTGCTTCTAGTAATAACTCTAACTCAGTTTCTAGGCTTTGGTGCTTAGTTAGGAACGATCTTGTTTTTAATGTTATAAATTCTAATGCACAATATATATATATATATATATATATATATATATATATATATATATATATATATATAT
>Ga0099825_1003953_pt1 | contig 19615 bp, 8 predicted proteins | sample SiratroredBW_FD_76838 | JGI IMG/M metagenome (GOLD analysis project Ga0099825, IMG submission 76838) | Root nodule microbial communities of legume samples collected from California, USA - Siratro red BW | ecosystem: Host-associated > Plants > Roots > Nodule | place: USA: California | collected... | reverse complement strand
GTTTGTTACTTTAACAATTAACAAAAAAATTAATAATAATAATTAACAAAACTGTAATAAAAAATTAAGACATACAAATTTATTTTAAATTAAAACAAAATAACATAATGATAATAATAATAAAAATAATTCATATGAATTTAATTATTATTATTATTATTATTATTATTATTTTTATTTTTAAATTAAAATAAAATAACATAATAATAATAATTACTAATAAGTGAATTCAATCATAATAATTACTTTTTAAATTGAATTTGTATGAAATTATTCTTATTATTATTATTTAAATTAAATTAATATGAATTTAATTAAAATTATTCTTATTATTATTATTATCATTGTGCTATTTTATTTTAATTTAAAATAAATTTATATCTCTTAATATTATTATTATTATTATTATTATTATTATTATTATTTATTTTGTTAACTGTTAAACTTTAAGGATCATAGTATCAAATAATTAAAAAATGATGGAAGAGAGGGAAACAATTTTAATTAATGTCATTAATTGAAATCACCAGCATGTCATTTTTATTTTCACCAGTTTGAAATTATGTCTATCTAGCTGACAGAATTTGCCTATTTTGGTAAATAAATTTTTTTCTACCCATTATGGGAATTAAAATTAAAAAGTATACTAAAATGGGCAAAAAGCCAGAATTTTCGCATCAAATTGGTCGAGATAAAAAATAACTATCATAAATTTATTTTTAATAATTTTATAATTTTACAATCAAACTTTTATGTATTTATTTGTGTTAAAATTATTTTTTTAGTTATATTTTAGGAGTTTTGAGAGGTTTGATTTATGTATTATTTCCCACCTTATAATTTATTTATTTAGTTATTCAACTATTAAAATTGTTTGAACAAAAATTAAGCGTCAAAGACAATTAAATTAAATACACTTATATGAGTTTTTTTTTTTAAAGTTTATCCAACTTATAAAACCGATTAAACTATTTAACAAAATAAACACTGAACACAAATAAAAAAGTTAGTTAACTACTAAAAAAGCATTTTTTCCTTTTACTTTAATCATAAATATAGAACAAAATTTATTTTCCACCTGAATATGAAAAATTAAATTACAAAAACATTTAAACTTATTTTAGCCTCTCAATTTATCACAAACATTTAGACTTATTGTATTCCTTAAAAATCTGTAAAAATCAGTCTTCTAAATAGCACAATTATTTTTTTATATTTAAAAAATCAACAAAAATTATTCATCGAAAAAAATTTGCACAATTACTTAGCAAACAAATTTCATGAAAAAAGTTCCTACTTCCTGAGATGTTTCTTAAATTGTTCCAAATATTATATTCATTTTTCTAGTTGAAAATAATAATTGTTTCTTGTCTTCAAGTATTGGATGAACTTTATCTTGAATTTAAACACATATGAAGTTAAAATTTTAACTTTTCCAAAACTTTACTTTTCATCATATCAATCCACATAAAACTTTAATTTTTTAAGTAATTATTAGTTAATATAATTATTTAAAATTGTTTAGCAGCTTTATTATTCTAGCTATTGAAGACGTTACCTTATTTTATATACAATAGGGGAGTGAAATCACCTTCATTCAATGTTTTTAATAACCTTTTTTAAGAAATGAATGTTTATATACTAGGTATTAAATGAATTTACTAATTGATACGTGTGTCTATTCTCTTCCAAAAACGTCTTTCAAAAAGCTGAAAATACATCTTAGAGTGCATGACATACTAAGTGCTATGGATTTGGCAAACACAATAAATAAACTTAATGTCAAATACATTATATTTCCAACACCAAATATCTTAATCTTTATAATTTAGATTATTAATAAAGTGCAAATATCTTATCAACACATCATATAACTCAACATCAGCATTATACCTAAATTAGGATAATTTACCTTCTCAGTAATGTAATCTATAAACAAACACAATATTTATCTCATTTCATTCCAATGTAAGTATTTCTTCATTATAATATATTGAAAAATTACAAACATACTTGTATGAAGTGATATAAAATATTATAAATCCATCATATAACAGTAGAAAAAACTTTAAAACTAACTTAAGCATGAACAAAACACTTAATTTAATGTGAGAAAATATTACTTGAATGAGTAATTGAGCACATTTTTTTTTTAAATAAAACTCAATGTTTTTTGGAACACTAAAATGATGAAAAGCCACTTTAATAAGAAAATGCGAAAATTAATTTATCTTGTATCGTATGTTGCTTTAACAAATTTCGAATCATTTGATAATAAGTTCAATTTTAACACTAAAGATGAATACGTTCAAACTTGAAATTCACACAAAATATTAAAGATATATATATATATATATATAACTCTTTATGATACACACTTCTACTGAGGAAATAATTCTACATATCAAACTTTAACAAATCAATCAAAATTTCCAACATAATCCAAATTTTTTATTTAAAATGTTCTTACCCGACCATTAACTCAATTTGTCAATTCTACTTAAATTGAAATGCATGAAAAAGTCAGTTCCCATTATTTTTAGTTTCCTTACTATCTTAGAAATTTAAGGCTGAAAGAGATGATGAAGCAAAACATCTTAGAAACTAATCAAAACCTTACCATTAACAACTCCAAGATTAAGATAAATTCAAATATTTATATTAGAAACTAATCAAAACCTTAAGACATACACGAAATATTTTTTGAGAAAAAAATGAAATGGAAAAAACTTGCCCAAAGCTACAACCTCAAATTGGTGTTGTGTTCTTGTTTTTAGTAGGTTGTAGTTAATTAAGTTGTTATAGGAATGAGATAAGATTTTCTTAAGAAGCTCCAGATTGAAGGAGGAGAAAAGCAAGAAGAAGAAAAGCTTGAGGAATTAAGAGAGTGCTGCTGTTTTTGGTGATGAGAGTAAAATCATAATTTCTATTTGCACCACTTGACTTACTAAACTCAATCCTTGTGCTCCTTTCTACTAAAGCCCAAAAATAAGCCCATTTCTGAATTCAATATACCCATTAACCCAAATTACTATTGTCACCCTCCCCTCTTAATTACCTCATAAACTTCTCCACTAACCCACAAATGTCAAATATATCCTTAATTTCATAATTAAATAAATCAAAGTTTATAATATATATATATATAAAGTTACTTTATATATAAAGACTGGACAAACATAACGCCGAAGGAATAAAGGACGTGCGCTTTATTCCGTAAGCCCAAAACAAAAATGTACAATGCTACTCACACATTCTCCAGGCGCGTGGGACCATGCTTACTGAAAAACCTAATTAATATTATTTTATTATTTTTCTTTTTAATTACTACTCCCTCTCTTATAATAAGATTGTTTCTCCCAAATTAAAGAAACATTTAATATTTTATTTTTTATGTAATTTTACTCCTTTTATATCTATACTTTTTCTACTTTTTCCTCGATATTAACTAAAATGTTGCACGTTTATAACTTATATTAATTCAAAAGTAACGGCACTCTTTATTTGTTTGTTCTCCTTGTTTCTTGTTATTTATTCACTTATAACTCACTCATTCTCAATCAATACTTGTTATCTCTCCATGTTAATGTTAAAAAATATTACTATAATAACACTATATAGGATCATAATGTTTTAATACTCAATAAATTTTTACACCAACTTTATATCTATTATTTTATGTTTTATCTTTTCTTTCTTTTATAAATACAAAAATTCATTTTTCTAATAACTATATTGTCTCTATCTCACACTAATTTATAACTACAAGTAATACATTCTTTTTCCTTTTTTAATGTGAATCAAATGGTTCTACATTTTTTTTTTTAATCTTTCAATGAGTTATTATTGAGCTTTGAAGTTTTTTCTCCATTTATTTGACAAAAGTTAAACTTTATTCCACGTGACTTTTATTTTTCTCCTTTAATTTTAGATTCAGGTAAATATGATTAATTTTATTTTGTTGGAAATAAGTTTCACATAGAAACATTTACAAATACGTTGCATCATTAAAAATATATTTAATATTCAAATAATTTTCAAATATAATAAAATAATAAAAGTATAATTAAAAAAATATTATTTCAAACATTTATTCGATATAAGTTATCATAAATTTAGACCAATTATAATATTTAGTAAGATTCTCAATCCAACATAAATCATCTATAAAAATTAGTAATCCAGTTGCTAACAATAACTCTAAATAAATCTCTATTTATAATATTTGAAAAATATGGTATACATAGTAAAAGAAAATCCATCATTTATCTTATCAAAGAAAACCATTCCACTAGATCCATGGGTCAAGTATGGTAGATATTAGAGATTTCACAACATTGATAAGAGATGAGGCATTTCAATAGTTTATAAATAGGTGCAAATCTCACTTTAAAAGTCAGTTTGTAAGATTGAGTTAGGTTTAAAGTTCACTTCAAAGCTTATCCTAACACGGTTATTGGGGGTCACCTGCTATCGGATCACCCTTAAACAATATAGTCTCACACACGGATTATATCCAACGATCAGTTCTCCACATATTTTGTTGAAATACCAAAATAAAATTTATTCATCTTCACAAACTCTTCATCATCAAAGGTTCCCTTGATCTCAATTCAAGAAAAGAAAAGGAGTAAAGTGATCAAAGGTTCCCTTAATCTCAATTCAAGAAAAGAAAAGAAGTAAAGTGAACAAGGTATGACTTTAATGATTGATTTGAGACTATGTCTTCCTACACCTCTATACTTTATTCCTGTACCAGGCAAAGTAAAGTATCATTTTATCCTCCTCATTTTCTTCATCTTTTCAACACCTTTTCTCACTTTTTTGTATTTTGAATTTATAATTCAAAATATAAAAAAAAATTATATTCTGAATTACATATTTGAAATACAAAAGAAAATTTGTATTCTGAATTATACTATCCAAAATACAACTTTTATAAAAACATTTTGATAATTTTAAAATTATAAAGAAAAGTAGAGGTGCAAGAAGAAGCCGTCTTGATTTTGATGGTGCGGTCAGTATGTTGGATTTGGGTATGTTGGGGTTTGCAGACTTCGGTAAAGTGTCTTGATCTCTATTTTAGCATTGGTTTATATTAGAGTAAGTGAGAATTAGATTAGGTAGAGTGTCTTGAATGAATTTGTTACCTGCTCATGCATCTAGCTCCTCAACAATCTTCAATACTTAGGATAATCTATTCATGATTAATTATTTTTACAAACCTTCAGTCTTTTTCTTGTCACAAATTCAAGAATGTTTCCGAGGTTGGTCTTGTTTGTTTATCATGCACCTGAAATTCAGCAAATTGCTACTTTTGTGAATTTGAAGCTTTGACCATGAAAAAGGAAACCAATGAACCACAAACAAGTATTCAAGAATCAAATCAATAAGCTGAACTTTGCAATAAGAAATAGTTGCTGTTGGGGGAAAACTAGTGGAGTTTTAGTTGTAATATTCTTAGAAAAGCAAGATTAATAATGGAACTACTCATGGTTTATGCCAAAAATGAAATAAAAGTAAAATGAGGAATAAAAGAATTAAGAGAATGGGGTAAAAAAAATGTGTTGTTTGGACTAGATATGGAAGAAAAATAAATTATCCCCTATTTATATGCACTAGATGGAGAAATTGTTGAAAAAATATTATTTCTAATTTTGTCTTCTTTCATTTTCTCTTCCCTTATCATCCTAAGTTGGTCAATGTCTCCTTTGAAAGATACCAAACCCTAAATTATTTTCTTCCAATTAAATGACACCCTCAGGAAAATAAAATCCTCTAATGGAAAACTAGGAGAATTCGTGTTAACATAAAATGAAAAAGCATTGATAATAACATGGACTTTGAGATTGAGCATTTTCTTGTGCACTCCAACCTACCACATTTCATATATTTTTCCTTTGTTTGATTATTCTGTGAAAAAAGATATATCCAATCAATTAAAATCTTACACCATAGAAGGGATAAATATCTGTGAACATTGTTTATTCACAACAAGTTAACCAAATAATAAAATGTGCATATTTGCATGGACAAAGTTGTATTGTATTTTTTTTGGTTTAAGAAGTAATAGCTTTATATATATGAATATGAACACACACATCGTTCTTGCAAATTGTAGGCACGTAAGTTAGAGAGCACTCCGCATTCTACTCCTAAATTTTGGAGTAATAAGATTCAAACTCCATTTTCAAAGGAAAAAGTATCAATTTCCACCTTATTTAAAGAGAAGAAAAAAATATTGAAAGGAAAATAACAAACATGACAAGTAATCTAATTAACAAATTTTAGGTCTTGAATTAGTTGATGATTTAAACTTTAATCCTAAAAATTAAAATGCACTGATTTTACAAAAATAATAATAAATTAAATTTGAGAAAAAAAATCTAAAATAAATATATTTAAGAAAAACTAAAATAAATTTTAGCAATGGACAGTTGACTGAAATAACTTTTCAACTCATATATATTTACTTCCTAAACTTTAATGTATTGTTTGAATGATGTGATATAAAGTAACATATGAAATATAAAAGAAATATAGTGAAAAATTAGATTATTTGATAATTTAATCTGTTGTTATTAATTTTATTAATTATTATTAATATTATTTATTTATTATTATAATTTTAGTAATTATATAGCTGGTATCACCGAAAGGGCAATGACCACAACGTTTAACATGTGACTTGATGTTGAATGAAGACATTTCACATTTGCGTTACGGAAAGCTTTACACTTTTGACTGAACTTTAGTTTAATGATAATTTATTTTTAAAAGAATTTGAATATCTAATTTTACTATGTTAATAAAAAAAGTAGTACGTATATATTAAAATGTCTGTAAAAAAATGTTCCAAGTTTCTTTTGATAGTATAATCAATTGAAAAGGTCACAAAAAGTAAAAAAAGAAAAAAAAAATGCACATTGCACACTAGTGGTGTGAGAAGGAATACTTATAAAAGTTACCTTAATTTTTGGAAAAAGATTCGAATTTATAAGTTATAATAGCCCCGAATGTATTAAAAATTTTAATTTAATGTGAAGCTAATTATGCTAGAATCCAATATTTAAATGAATATTTTATTTTTGATGGCTAGAAGAGGAGATTTCTCATACTTTTGTGTAATTTTACACAAAGTATAGAGTAAGCATTTATGAAGGAAGGTTTTAGAGACTTACACATTGTTTGTCTCAATTATATTATTGAAAAAATATTTTTATTCTCTTTTAGTTAAATATGGGAAACATTTATTCTATTTCTAAAACAAAACTAGTGCCACATTAAGTTAAATTACTAATGAAGCATAAAAAGTGCACCAACCATATCATCAGACAAAATGGAAGGTTGATTCTGTATGAATATGATTAATCTAGCTTTAGAAAATATATAAGAAAAAGTTGAATCATTATTCTTTTGATTAATGCAAAATTATTTCTAAATCTATTTGTCTTTTTGAAAGAAAAGACACTAATCAATTCAATGCAACATCATTTTTGTTTATGATGCATAAGTAGAACCCCACATTCAACCTCAAACTCAAAATAAATATATAATAAATTGTACCTAAACAAGTGAGAATGATCCCTGACTTCCCATTCAACTCTGAACCCTTTTATCATTTTATTTTTGTTTCTTTGTTTTTGTTTTTTTGTTCTTTAATTATTTTTGAAAGTAGGAACTTCTGTTTGATAGTACCGTAGGATAATACATCACTAATATAAGAGTATAAAATCTACCAAAATATTTTTATAGTGTTCTAATGTTCTTATCAAATTGATTAGGGTAGGATGTTAGATTATTTATGTTTCACTTATTATTCTTTTTCATTTTTTCTTAGTATTTTATTTAAGTTTGTCCTCTTAATTAAGTTGATTATTCATTATTTTTATAAAAGTTAAATGAATATACAATCTCTTACATAACAAGAAAACATTTCTTTTTATAGCAAAAATGTTCACTGTCTAAAATAATATATTTCAATGTTTCAATTTCATTTCAAGATGTACCACGCACAGATCAGAAAGAACCTTCAGAGCATAAAAGCTTATAGAAGTTTGGAATAACCAATGATAAAATAAAGTAAAAAGAAAAAAATGACGGAACCAGAGAATTGTAACGAAAGTTTAAAATAATTGATGATAGAATAATCAGAAAGAATCAAGACTTTCAACAATATAATAAGATTTTCGGTTAAAAATTTTTCTTTTAATAAATAAACTCAAAAAAATAAATAAAAAAGGGTTAAGAATAATATTTTTTCATTGTTTAGCAGAAAAAAAAAAACAAGTCATTATCTCCTAAGTTAGTGAGATATATATATATATATATATATATATATATATATATATATATATATATATATTTCTTTTATCATTTGTTTTACTCCATGCTAACCATTTCTTTATAAAATTAATTTGTAGAATGAAGTTTACATATCCCTTTAGTTTGGTATTGGGCCATTAGATCCATTAAATTTTATTAGAACAGACTCTAATAACAGTTTACAAAATATATTTTATTTTTATAAAACTTATTTTGTAAAATAAGGTTTAGTAATTATCCTTTTTACATAATAATTTTTATAACACTTTTTATAATATCAATTTCTATTTCACGCTTTTTCACTTCTCTCTTGAATTTACGGATATATAACACCAAAAAAAGATTTTCTTGTTTGTTTCATCAAAGGAAACAGATTGACGAAAATTTAAAGGCAAAGTTGTTCCTTCCAATTTACAAAAGTTTCATACATGATATGAAAGTTTGGTATTTTAGAAGCTACTTAAGTAGCTTATTTAATAAGAATATTAAGCTCCCTTGAGTTTGGTTTGAAAGTTGTTCTTTTAAAAAGAAAAATATTAGTTTACAAGTTTTTATTTAATAAGTTATTAGAAGTAAAATATGACTTATAAGTTAGGATTTATCCTATTAGTTTTTAGAAATAACAATTTACCTTCGGATAATTATAATATCTTTATTTTCATCAAATTGCATGTACACAGTTTATTTTCTTATGAAATATACTTTACATGATGATGATAATAATAAATTTATTCAAAAATTTTGACAGAAAGTTGTTTTTTTCGGTTTAGGTACACAATCATATTTTCTAACACAAAAAATCAAGTATTTAAATAAGTGGTTCAAAAACATTTCAGTACTCCAAAATTATTTATATGAAAGCTTTTTGGGCACCTTTTAAGCAATAAGCTAAATACTGTTCAAAATGAATCATTGAGTCATTCAAAAAAGGAAAATTAGAGAAAATTCATCATATCAATCATGTACTTTAAAAAAAAAAGATAAGTATGAATTTGATATGATGACCTTATCAGCATCCCAAAAGCTCAACTATTGTTGATTTCAAATTAGTAATTGAGTTTTTCTATTACAAATTAATTGCCTTTAGAATACTTTCAAATAAGTTTTGAAATAATCTATATCTATGATATATGAAAAAAAAAATACTAAAGCAATTTAAACTTTTTGTGAAAAATAAACAAAGGTAAATTTAGAAGTAGAAATAATTTTTTTTTTGTTCTACCATATATTTTCTCCATATCATTGAGTTAAAGGACTAATTTTGCTTACCATAATATGATTGTCATTGATATGATAAGTTTTCATATAGGATTGCACAAATTCTATTACATGAATCATCTCCTCCCCCAATGAGTGTAAAATACCAAATCATTCTACTAATTCATCGAGATAAAAGAAAAGTATATAAATATACAGATTGGAATATTAATAAACAATTGCATTTTACGGTTAAAAGTATCATAAAAAAATTCCATTATATATTTTTGTGAAAAAAATGTTATACTACTATTGTATAAAGATTAAATTTTAAAAGAAAAATAAATAAGAAAAAAAGTATGATTGTGAAAATGATTTTAATTAGTCTTTTTAATAAATTATATAAGAAAATATTTGAAGATTGTATAACTAAAATGGACTAACGCACTTCACTAGAGTTTACGTGACTTAATGTTAAAAAGTACATATTATTAAAAGATCCATATACAAATAGTTCATAAGATTTTCTAAGACAAAATTAATTTCTGAATTTTAAATCTAAAAAGTTGACCTGAAGTTAAAATGAAATTGCTTAGTTTGAGGATGTGATATAATAGTTTTAAGTGAAACCAGAGTGAAAAAGTTTTTTTTTTTCAACTTAAAGTAAAGACAAAATTAGTTTGATTAAGTTAAAATTATCATGCTTAAGGTTAAATTGAAATCCCTTCTATGCATTTAAAGTGAAAAAAGGTATTATGTGGATTTGTATTTTATTTTAGATTAAGTTTAAAATATAATAATAAAGACTAAGGTAAAGATGTCCTAAATGTCCTAGTGGAAAATGTTTTAACTCAGATCAATTTTAAAAACTTATTAGTTAAGGCTAGGTTAAGTTAAAGATTTTTTTTACAAGGATAAATCAAATTGTGTTTGTTCAAAAAGTTGATGATGTTAAGGTTTAATCAAAGATTTCTATCAAGACTCGTTCAAAGATGATCTAACCAAGATCGAGTGAACTATAACTTAATCAAGGTTAAGCAAAAGATGTTCTAACCAATGTTACATTAAAAATATGTTTTTGTAGTCAAATTAAAAATGTGTTCATCAAGATTAATTTGAGGATGTGTTGATAAGTTTAGTTAAAGATATCTTTATTGACAGTAATTTAAAGATGACCTTAACGAAAGTAAGTTAAAAAAGATCGAACCAAAGTTGAAGTCAAATTAAAAATAATCAACCTAAAATTAAATTAAAAATGTGTCCAGCCAAAAGTTATTTCGTTAAAATTAAGTAAAAAATTAAACTAAAAATATCATAACAAAAACTTATATGTTAATATCAAATAAAAATCTATTTTTAACAAATATTACTTTGCCATGATTTTTTAGGTCGAGTTACATATACTCTAACTAATAATAACTTAAAACTACTCTAATAATTAAGCTAAATATTTCTGAAAATTTTAATAAAATACTTTAAAAAAATAAAACTTATAAATTGGTCCATGTAAATTTTAAATTATCCTTAAATTAAAGAATTTTAGATCATCATAAAATCGATAAAAAAAATTATGTTGATCAATTAGTTTTACTTTAAAGAAATTAAAATAAAAATTTTACATTTGAATACATTTTGTTAATAAAAATAAAATAATATTATTTTCAATGTAAACAATAGATCAAGTATTTACAAACTATTTTCCAAAACATTGAAATGATTTGTGTTGAATAAGAGATTTTGGTCATCAAATGAGATCTTAAACCACTCAAAAATACTAACTACTTAGTTTTGTTGAATATAAATGAGAATTAGATTTTTACTTGAAAGTAAAATGGAAGGTGATGAATGTCACGAAAGTTTTGCTTATAAATGCATAGTATAACATAAATGTTCGATTGGTGAGTTATTGTCCTTTAAAATTATGTAAAATACCTATTTATTATGGTTGAAACTTAAACACTCTAATCTACTATGTTTTTTCTTCCAAATAAAAAACCCAAATTTTAGTCGAGATCTTTGCCAATTAATTTACACCAATACAACTAATCCTTACATTCAACTAACTTATCCATTAATTAACCATATTCACTACTTTAATATTGAACCAGCCAAAAATTATGTTAATCACCTTATTTAACCGAGTATTTTTTTATATTAACGATAAATTGACCAAATTAAGATTTAAATAATTTTTGTTGTTGTTGTTTCATTCATTTGTGGACTTTGCACGATTCTCTGTAAAAATAAAAATAAAAAGTTTTACTTTGCATACAATTTTTGTAGACTTGACACATCCTTTTTTTATTTAAATAAAAAATGATAATCAATATAATATAAGCAGCGTTGTTATTTCCATTAAGGTTTATATCCTTATTTTCTTTTGGCATTCTTTATTTGACTGTGAAATCTAAAGAAGAGGAAAATTTTAATTTTATTTTATAAACATGATATTTTTAGGTTTCATGGTTGAAAACTACATTCATTATATTGATTAATTTGTTTTTTTTAAATAAAATTAATTTTTTAAAATACACATCCCATCCTACTCAACAATTAATATGATAATTTAATGCTCAACTTATCATTTTGAATCGTGTAATAAACCAAAGAGACCAAAGCATTTTTTTTAATAAGAAACAAAATAGGTTTTTTTTAAGACTATGAAAAAAAATATAATCCAGAAATAAAAAATTTAATACATATTTTAGTCACAATCATTTCCTAACATATCACTTTTAACGGGGTTAAACTTAACTAATATAAATAGAGATTAGGAACTAAAACAGAAATATTTCTTTTTATCTAGAATAAAAGACAATTTTTTTTATTAAAGGGTAAACAAAATCCATAAATTTACTCGGAGGAAAAAAAAAAGTTATGCAAGTCTTCCACTATTTTTTTTTTCTTTTTCAATAAGCTGACTTGTTTTAACTGTCTGCGTGCATTTTTTTTAATCTTATTATAAATAATAAAATATTTATCACTTATGCGGATTAATTTCTACTTAAAAATAATAATTTTTAATGGTTTTTAATTACGATTTTTACTAACAAAATTTAACTTGAAGTCTTATGTAAAAAATTCAAATCCAACCTGATTTGCATTAACATAATATCCAAAAAAAAAAAAATTCTTTACTTTACGAAGTAAAAGAATAATGAATAAACCTAATTTTCATTCTCAACAGATATAAAATTAAGTAACTTTCCTCAAAACAGTATAACAGTACTCAAACTCAAAGGCTGTCAAAAAAAAAAAAGGAAAGTTCAAACAAATTGGAAGACGATGAAGAAACTTACAAACACCTCATTAATGCAGAATTAAGACTCAATAAATACATTGAGGAAATCTTTCAACAAAAGAGATTAAAATAAAGCTGTGATTAACACAAGGGAACAAAGAAAAGTAAGATTTTACTCTGCTGAGTTCATTCCATGGATTGCATTGATTAACATGGTAAAGCTTCAGCCAAACGTGACATTGAATGAAGCTTCTCCTTAATTAGGATGTAACTGATACCAAATTAAGGTTGGGTCAAGAACAGTGGGGCAAAACATTTCACCGTCCTTCACACTTTTCAACCCCAATCATCGCTGTTAACTAGGACTATATGTCAAAGAAGATAAACGTGTGATTGTCTTTCAAGTTCCTTGGCTTCTATGGGGTTGAACTGGGAGCACACCCATAACCATAACATTTCATCATTGTTATTATCCTCTGCTCTCAGCTCCTCACCCTATATAAATCCCCAAATTACGGCAACTTAAAAACCCACTAAGGTTTTCTTTTGCAACTCATTAAAGTTAAGGCCTTTCAAGCCATTCACACTGTTGTCAGGTAATACAGAGAGATCTAGACATTTTAACCATCTGGGGTGTGAAGAGCAACCAAACTAACTTGTGGGGTGTGAGGTTCGGCAATCTTCGTCAAGTGTCACTGAATTGGTGACCCTTTGATCAAAGGGCCGAAAGGGTACCCGGGAACCTCCCCAATCGGTTGAATTTCGCCACCACCAGATAATGGTGTTTGGAAATAGCCTGTTTTATCCCATTCTGGGTTTTGCATCGTTTGTGGTTTTTGTTTACATGTCTTTTGGGGGCATAAGGTTTAGCGTTTTGGAGGAAGGGCCAGAATTGAGGTTTGTGGAGAGAAACGGAACGCAGTTTGTGTTGGACGGAAAGGCGTTTTACGTAAACGGGTGGAACTCTTACTGGTTAATGGTTCAGTCGGTGGATGTTTATTCGAGATCCAAGGTTCGAGAAATGATGAAAACCGGTGCCGAGATGGGTCTCACTGTGTGTCGAACTTGGGCCTTCAACGATGGAGACTACAATGCCCTTCAAACTTCCCCTGGTCATTTTGATGAACAAGCTTTCCAGGTATTTTTTTTTATGTTCCTCCTTGTTTTCTAATTATGCAACTTATTGCTACTAGAATTTTGGTAATTGTGTTTTACTGTGCCTTTTTTTAAGCTTCACCTCGGATACCGACACAATTTTTGTTTAGTTTTTGGGTGTGCGTGTGTGGAATGTTGTTGGAAATTGGGTTTATGGTTTTCTGGGGTTTTGTTTTCCCTTATCTGTTTTTGTTCTCTTTTCCTGAAAATTGGGTTGAATGTTTATGGTTGTCTATGTCGGTGATTGCAAAATCGAGGGAACTATCGTGAATCATGACCTAGTTTTGTCTTTAGAGCTGAATATTATAGTTATGTTAATGGAGATATCATTTTTTTTCCTGGTGCGTAGTGTTTCTGTGGTTAGCATCTAAAGCAGAATGAAATGAAATATGGTCTTTTTCGTTTGTGCTTATTTTGCAAATATGCAGTCTTCGCACATCAAAACAGTCTCTTTATGATGGTTGATGAAATAAATAGAAATGCTTTTTGTTGCATCAGTGCTGGTAATTCCTTATGCTCATGTGATGAGTAAGTTGTTTGTAATGTAGTTTTATTTGTGAATGAAAATGATGGTGATTGGTGACAGGCCCTGGATTATGTGATAGCAGAAGCAAGGCAACATGGAATTAGGGTCCTTCTTAGCTTAGTGAATAATTTGCAAGCATATGGTGGGAAGAGTCAGTATGTGAAATGGGCATGGCAAGAAGGGGTAGGCTTAAGCTCCTCCAACGATTCTTTCTTCTTTGATCCATCTATCCGTACTTATTTCAAGAATTACATCAAGGTATGCCATTATCTTTCTTTTCTTTTCATTTCATTTCCCCTGCATACTGCACTTTTAGAATAAACAAAGGAGAGTGACTATTTTCACTCTTATTAAATTAAAATTTATAGAATTTATCTAATTCAGTAGTTTGATAAACAAAGAAGAAAAATAGTATTTTACTTATAAATTATTACAATAGCAGTGGCAGTGTACAAGGCACGACAAGTAATTCTTTATAAATATAAACTTTAAATAAAATATGGTCTCATCTAACGGTTTAAGCTTTTTACTAGTTGGTTTATGACACCGTATCAAATCAACAGACAGATACAGAGGTTGCACGAGGGGGATATGGATATAATATAACATAATAAAGTAATGGAACATCCACGTGTCCTGATATCATAGCTTAAGCTTTGGAATAATTGGTTTGTGACAAGATTGGTCTACCATTTTACTAATTAACTGTCTGATTTTTCCACCCTACAAAGGTTCTCCTAGGTAGAATTAGATTAAGATTCCCCTCAGTTCTGAAAAAAAAAAAAAACTGCATGAGATCTCAACCATTTCTTTATTTTAGTATCTGATATTTTTCATATATGAAGTAAGGGAAAGGTAGCATGAATTGTGAGATTGTGCAGTTCTTTTTCAAATTGTTGGAGATCCATTTCCCACCAGTACAAGGGAGCAGCCTTATTGGGAAGCAAGGAACAAAATTGTCAATCTATAATTTTTATTTTTTAATATATATAACAAATAATCTTGCTTCTGAGGCTTCATCTATAGCCATGATTTATGACTTTATATGAAGCTTGTATCTCCTACTTCCCTGGATCAAAATTATCTCTTCCTTTACCTCTTAAATTGTATGAGTAGCATTTATTTCTGTGTAGTGGACACTATTTTTTGCTTGTCTGCAACCCTTGAACCTATCTTAGATCAATTAATCGTTTCCTTTGATTTTTTTGCAGACTATCTTGACAAGGAAGAATAGTATCACCGGTATTGAATATAGAAATGACCCCACCATTTTTGGTTGGGAATTGATTAATGAACCTCGTTGCATGTCTGATCCTTCTGGTGACACTCTACAAGTAAGTTCTTTACCTGTATGCTAGCAATATCCAATTTTTAGCCTTTTTTCTCTCTGAGGAAGGTCAGACCAATTATGGATCTATCATAAGAAGGCCTTACCTTCCTTTGCAAGAGGTTGATTCCACAACTGGAATCTGCAGTGACCCCTAGTCACATAGCAGCAACTCTAATTGTGGTAGAATTTATATAAAAGGACAACTTTCTATCAGTTTTATTTTGATATTTAAGTATACACTTAATTGTGGTAGAATTGCAGGGATGGATAGACGAAATGTCAGGTTTTGTCAAACTGATAGACAAGAACCATCTGTTGACTGTGGGTCTGGAAGGTTTTTATGGTCCAAATGATCCAAAAAGTTCAACCGTCAACCCTGAGCTTTGGGCATCCAGACTTGGGTCTGATTTTATTCGGAACTCCAAAATATCAAATATTGATTTCGCCTCTGTTCATATCTATCCTGATCATTGGTAAGCATTTCCTGAAAACTATGTTCTTTAGTTTTCAACATGCTTAGTTTTGTAAGAAAAAGAAACTATCACAGATCACAACCTGCAGAAAGGTTTCAAGGTTATATCTATTGCGATTGTCATATATGGGTGATCAACTGTTGCAGCAAGTTCTATTCAAATTTATAGTTACGCCCTCTAAAAACAAATATCCAAACTTCGATTGTGGTGATTTCATGTTTTAATGCACATTGCCTCTATTCATTCATTTTTTTTCACAGGTTTCATGAGCAGGTATTCGAAGACCAACTTAAATTTGTTTCCAAGTGGATGCTTTCCCACATTGAAGATGGAGACAAAGTTTTGAAGAAGCCCGTCTTATTCTCTGAATTTGGATTATCAGAAGCAAATCAAAACTTTTCAATATCAGACAGGGAAAAAATGCACAGAGCTGTTCTAGACATCATTTATAAATCTGCCAAGAGAAACAGATCTGGAGCGGGGGCTTTGGTTTGGCAATTCCTAGTGGGTGGAATGAAGGAATTTTCTGATGAATATGGGATGGTGCCATGGGAAAGTTCATCCACCCCTTCTGTATTCATTGAACAGTCTTGCAGATTGGCCAATGCAAAGGGATCGACTCAACTGGATGTAAGTTTCAAAGAACATTGTTAACAAGAACAGAGGAAAACAAAGTTCCCATTATGGAACAGAAATATTGTTATTTGCTTGGGTCATAGGTGGGTGAAATCTTGTACAATATCATTCTGGTTTCAACTTTTCATCACCAAATACTGAAGAGGATTGACTAGTTGAATACATGTTATAGATTGAACAAAGTATAATTCAAATTGTGTAATACCAAAAAACCAAAAATCTACAAGACCCATGTAGATATCAAGGTACAAAACGCTTTGTATATGTATTCAAATCAAATTAAATTATGAAAATATCCGTCGATTGTATGCGGAAATTAGTGAAACCCATTGCCTTCTACTTTCATTTTGTTTTTGCTGCAAAAACACCAATTGTCGAACAAATACTACATTTGGAATTTTCACAAAACCCATTTTTTTGCTGGAAAAAAGAAAGCATCATTGCGAAAAAGAAAAAAATATTGAAAAGCAAGGTTCTTTTAATTACAACAAGTATCTAATTTGATACGCGCTTAGCCAATCTTGGTGAAGTTCTAACCCTAGGGCTCTTCTCAGCTTCACTGGCAGTGGCACTCTTCTTTCCGTTAGTCTTTGATTTCTGCGCCGTTTCAACCACCGTCTTCTTTTCAGCAATCTTCACCAATCTCCTAGTCCGAGTCAGAGTCTGCAACGGCGTCGTTTCGGGTTCATCGCTCTCCTGAGCAACCCTGTCGAAATCATCGCCGAGCTTTTTGACTAAGCGGCTCTTCCGAACACGGGTTCTGGGAGGCTCAACCTCTTCTGGTTCTTCTTCCTCCTCTTCGTCCACGACGAGATCCATGTACCTTCGGCGTTTGGTCACCACCGGGGCCGGTGGAGGGGAAGGCGAGGAGGCTCTTTCCGATGGGACGGGGACGGAATGGGCCGGGGTTGGGCTTTGGGCCTGGGCCTTCTCGCGCTGGGAGCGGAGTCTATTGACGTTGCCTTCGATTTTGCCCTGGAGGCGGAGGCGCTTGAAGCTAAGGCCGCCCATGGACCAGTGGGCCTCTTCGGCCCAAGACATGAGTGGGTCGGTGACGGGGATTGGGGGATCCACGCGGTGGTCGTTGAACTTGACGTCGGTGTAGATGCGAGGACGGGGGAGGCTGGTGCCGTAGAACTTGCCGGGGCCGAGAGAAACAACCATTGTGGTCGGAGATAGAGGAAGATGAAGACGGTGGTGGTGGCGCGAAGAAGGGTTTAGGGTTAGGTTTCTTAAATAGGGAACGCGAGAGAGGAAGTGTTCATGGCGGGAACATAACCCTTGGCGGGACAAGTTCGCGCCCCCAACGTTGAAATCTTTGGGCCTTTTCGCCAGATGGGCTTGGGCTTTGTCCCAAGGAAACAGTTTGGTACGTTCAAGCTAAAGCATATTTAAATAGTTATTATTAATAATAATTGTTTACTTATTAAATACTATTTTGAATAACATTATATTTATATGGATATTGTTATTCTTCAATTATATATATATATATATATATATATATATATATATATATATTATTAAGTGTATTTTATTGCTGTTAAGATTTTGGATTAAGGTAAAGATAAAGATAAATTCAAACAAATCAAGTGTATGCGTGAATTCACCATTTATTATTTTCAAAACATTTATTTTATAATATAAATATATTAGGCAAATTGCTTTATGCATGTTAGTTCAATTGTTAAGTAAGCTTTGATAACGCTAACAATTGTGTCATATCAGATGGATGGTCTGTGGACTTAAATGAAGGTAAAAGGTATCTCTATTTTTCCCTTTCCTTGCCACTTTCAACTATCTAGGTTGAACACATCCCAAATAATAATTATACAATACAATGATAGAATGAGAGTATGAAATTTCATCTTATTGATTATGTAGTAGAAAATTATTATTTTCGATCTTTCAAAATTGATTAACTTATTTGAATGGGTTAATTTATAAAAAGTAGATTAACTTTTTTTTTATATTATATAGGATGTCGGTATATTCTCTTTTTAAAATCACTTATATAATAACATAAATATATGAATCAATTAAAAGATGAAATAATCTTTTCGTGTATTTTTATTTTTAAAATTGATATTAAAGTGAATTAATCTCACTTTGTTTATATTTTTATGGTAAATTAATTATTTTTGAGTCGTCATCTATTATCACTTGTTACTAAAGATTATTATTGCATTGTCTTTGTCAATTATATATATTTAAATCCTAATTTTTGTTAAAAACATCAAATTTGAAATATTTCTTTCAATAATGAAGAACTTAGTCAATCTTAAAAGACAAATCCTCTTTCCACATGCCACCATACATAATTTCTTTAAACGATACACTTGAGTATATATTATCCAAACACTGACTTCTAGTCACTAATGATGTTATCAACTTTTCTAGTCTTTGTTCCAACTTTCTTTTTCTCCTTTTATTATAGGTTGGAACAAGACCTTCTTGAACACCTTCTTTTCTTTGAGAATAAACCAACTTTAGAAGAGAGAATATAACAAATTTTAAGACTTTTTAACAAGTACTTAGTAGATGGTTTGATAGATTAATGTTTACACAAATTATGCAAAGAGAAAAGTACTAAAGAGAGCTTAATGATTCATCCCAAATCTTAGGTTATATATAATTTTCTTTTAAAAAAATTCTTGAAAGGTTACCTTACCAACCTGATTACAAATAAGTATTTTCATTATTATTTATAACTTATACCAATATACAATATT
>Ga0099825_1003952_pt1 | contig 19618 bp, 10 predicted proteins | sample SiratroredBW_FD_76838 | JGI IMG/M metagenome (GOLD analysis project Ga0099825, IMG submission 76838) | Root nodule microbial communities of legume samples collected from California, USA - Siratro red BW | ecosystem: Host-associated > Plants > Roots > Nodule | place: USA: California | collected... | reverse complement strand
TGAATGATTTTAATTTTAAAATATATATAATTTGCGGTGTTAAGTAAGAAGGAAGAAGAGGGTAAATAATTTTAAAAAATTGTGAAAGCTGCTATACTGTTTATTATCAATTTGTACTTATCTTTCCATTTTGATCTTAATGTCTCTTCTACTTTTCTTCAATCAAATTCTTATTTTATTTTTATAAATATTTATGAAGTGGCACGTAAGTATATTTTATCTCATTACACATTATTAGAAGGATACAGGAGGGAACAAGTAGTAGGCGAAATTCATTTATATGACCTGTGATAAAGAAAGAACTAGTGGATGATAATTGTATGAAACATAATTAATATTATTTTTGGTTTATTATAATTATAATTATAAGACCTTTTATAGATATGGAGTTTAATGGAAAAAAATGAAAAAAAAAATCTTATAATAAATTTGTTTCCAAATTCATATCTTTAAAAAATGTGATAGTAATATGATTAAGGAAAAATGTTGATAGGCTAAAGTTAAACATTTGGGGATCCAAGTAGCTCAATTTGGACCTTCGTGATTTTTTTGGAAATGTTGGTTAGTATGGACGCTATCTTAAAAAAATAAGAGTTAATAAAGTTGAATGTATTCACTTTTGTATTGATTTTGATGTGTGAAACGTAGGTTGGATTGGGATGAAGTTTTCAACAAATAGTAATTATAATTATTTGGGAAAGATGTTACTGGAATTAACTCATGCAGAGTAGAATTTCGAAGTTTGAGATAATTTTTTTGAATTGAAGTAATATATAAGTGTTATGCAGAGTAGAATTTCGAAGTTTGAGATAAATTTTTTTAATTGAAGTAATATATAAGTGTTATTAATTGAGAATTGGGATTTTGTACAATGAAAAATATAAGACTTTTTATAATAATCGTTGAAAAATAAAATGTAAAGAATATGAATGTATATTGCTTTTTAAGTAATGAAATACTACTCAAATTATATTCAAATGGTAAGCAATGATTATATACATTTCTTAATATCATTTATATTCAGTATAATAAAATATATGATTCATCTTAAAGTTTGAACAAGAAAAAAAGTAAGATAATTATCTTTCTATTTAAACTCTTATAATTCAATAATTCAAGTAGTAAGTGGTCTCTCAAACATCAAGATGTGATGGTAATGCATGATATTTTGGAATTGATTAAAGCAAACAATGAATGGTCTTTCTCAAGTGATTAGTGTTGGATCAAGCATTGGAAAAATATAATGTATAGTATTTCTGGAACTTGCTGAATTATACAACAAGTCTATTAACTTAAGCATTAATGTGATGCTTAAATGATACAAGAGGAATGATGATCACTTAGTTAACCAAAAGACACTCGAGTGAGAAAAAGACATAACCTATTTTGTTTTTTCTAAAACTAGTGTCATTCAAGTGTTGTAAGGTCATTCAAGCGAAAAAAAATTTCTTTGTTGGAGAAATAAGGCTGCTAAAGCTATATGAATTCACTAAAACAACATATATTTACTTGATTTTAGGTGTATTGTGTTGTAATAATAGTAACAATGATTAGATGCGTAGTATATAGGCGATGATTTAATATACACAATGTTGTATATTATATGTGTATATTTTATGATAATGTATCCTATAGTAGTTGTGCATGTTAATACCTAATGTGGTATTGTGACATTTTTATAAGTGTGTAGTGTTGATAAAAAAAAAAAAAAGTCTGCAGTGAGATATGTATAGATGGTAATGTAATCCAAAGAGGATACACAAATTTATTACAAAAATAGGATATCCTTATTTTAGCAATGATCTATATCACATAGATTAAGACATCATGTGATAAGAAGTTAAAGGAGATTTGTACATCATGTTGGAAATCACATAATAAAAAATAATCTTTTATAACAAAAACACATATACACAAACACATACAAACATATTTAGTATGAGAGTATATAATGTTATGTAACCATAAAAATATCAAGATTTATATAATGAATGTATGGGTTAATAGGTGCATATTTGATAATTACAATATATTTTATCAAGACTTACAATAACAAATAATACTTTTAGATATACAAACTATTATATTTAAAAATCATATAAACATTTTAAATATATCAACTATGTTTTATAGTTAAGATAATTAATTAATATTATAATACATGATTGTATTTTAAAATATTGATAATTTTAAAAATATATTAAAATACCTAAAAAAATAAGTGTATACAAATAAGATAAGGCGGTATATTAGATAATTGAAATGAAACAAACTATTTTTTTTTTAATTGCATGGCATTACTAGTTTTGGATAAGAAAAATATGTCCTTTCTCCCATACTTTTTCCCCCAATTCAAATCAGGTATCATTTTTGTTAAATAGGTATAAATAATTTTCACATATTAATGTTGTTTAACCATAATATAAAGAAGACAAGTATATTACTTTTGGTATATTTAAATTTTTTATGCAAAATTTAGTTATGTTAAGTCGTTTTTTTTTAATTTAACAATTCTTCCTATTTATAATTGAATTGAGTTGTCAAGTTGAATAATAAAAATTCCTCAAAAATTAATTTTAATGTTACTTTATAATTATGATGTTTTAGATCCAATATAACAAACTCTTATTTTAACAATGATTAAGTGTAAATAAATACTAATATTTATCTAAAAAATTAAAGAGTTTCACATATTTTAAGAAATCTATTCATGCACAGGCCACACTTTTTCTTGTGTAGTTATATCATGTATCTGAACTTTCTTATTTACAATCAAACTTTACATCTACCTATATATTTTGTTGTGTTTATGGGAAGCAACAATATTGAGAAAAATGATAAAACAAAAGATGAAGTGGGGGCCTACTATATAAACATGTTCCATCCATAGTTGGTGGGATCGCGAGCACTGTTATCACGAGATTTTATTATTATCTTCCATTCATTGTTGACTGCTATGCTTCTGCCACTTCTCAATCTCCATGACTAGTCAACATACGTCTATTCCACTTTCCCTCTTTGCTTCTCCTCGATTCCCTCATCGCACCTCCCCTTTCCACCATTCATCATCACCTACTTATTCCGTACCATTCTTTTTCTTTTCTCATCACAATTTATCACCATAAAAACCTACATCTTTGCACTAATACTAATCATAACTCTACTTCCTCTTCCAACTATGATACGTCCAATAGCCTTATTCACTACATGCTTACCTATTTTAAGTAAACATGATGAAGAGAGAAGAGTAACCAAGTATCAACTTGTCTCCCATTGGGCCTTATTTTTAATAGTTGTTAACTTGTAAGTTTTCTAATTTAATGATTTTAGATGTTATTAGAACACTTAAATCCTCTATTAGATGGTCTTAAATGTGTTAACGAATGATGCTTATGTGACTATGCAAGTCAGTTCCTAACCGGACACAACCTTAAACATTAACCGAAAGTTATTTGTGTTTTAGCTTCAACAACTTCTAACATGTAAAATGAGCATTAGGACGACATAACTAAATCAGAAAATATGTTTGATGTTTTCATTATCTAAACTGACACGTAATTGTAATGATTTCGGGATATCTGATTTGTAAATAGCATCTTCCACAAGTTTAGATAAATAACAATTGTCCAATTTTGGAGTTTAGTTTGATTGCACAAACATTAACATTTTAGTTATTGACACTAAACTAATTATCAATTAATATATGTATGTATATATATATATATATATATATATATATATATTAAAAGTATTTTAAGTGTAATTATAGTTACAACTTACCAAACTTTGTAAACACTAAGACACCCGTGAATTGTGAAAATTGGTTACTAAGATAATGTATGTATTTTAAGCTCTTTAGCTTAATATATTTATTTTCTTGTGCTGATTACTGCTATGATTGTTAATTTCATTCATCATTTTTTATTTATTCACTCTTTTTTCACTTCTAAGATTAATATGACTTAATTATCTTTTAACTCAATAAAACATTAATTATAATATTATTTTATATTAATTATAAATTTATTAATATATGGAGACAAATAAATAATATGACAAAAATAAGATAATAATCTTGACACTTACAGAAATTCGATTTAAAAATATCCAATTAAAAATAATCAAATTTACGAAGAATTTAAAATTTAATTGAATTATACAGTATTAAAATTTTAAAGTAAAATAATAGCTAAACTGACATATAAATAATTTTATGCCATAGTTATGAGTAATAACCCAGCAAAATAATAGAATCAAAAACCATAAACAAAATTTTAAAAGTGGGGAGAGTTAAAGTCAAAAGAATCATCATCAAAGTTAGAACGAGAAGGGAAATAAGGATAGAAATAATGGACTCTATGCAAAAGCCTAGTATAGAAGAAGTTCATTTCAAACTCACATTTCACACTTGATTAAATCTAACATAATAGCTTAAATAGTCGTCACTATCACTTTTTTTTTTTCTTTGGCTCATTTTATTTGCAAATATAATTAAACACTTAATTAGAAAAAAAGTAGAAAACGTGTTTTAATTGAAGTTCTCATTTTCAGAATAGGAGATACACTTTTTGGAACAAATCTTTGAGAAATCTAATACAATATAATTAACTGCAACAAATAATACTTTGACAAACCTAATACAATATGATTAACACACAGAAGATTCGAATAATAAAGCTTTTCTAAATGTAGATTATCCTAATACAATATAATTAACACATGGAATGATTAAAAAAAGAGGGTAAAAGTTGGTTTGGCTTGAAGTCACGTCACAAAGGTACAGAAAGCCTGTTCCTTTTACTCAAAAAACCCACACTTCCTCTTGCATTTGTCACTCGTAAGCTCTGTTTTTTCCCTCTCCCTCTTCAACTTCCACTCTTCTTCCTCTGTTCCTCATAGCAGTTGCCATTTTTTTACGCAAGTTTTGTTTTTTCTTTTGTCTCTCAAAACCCAAAACTACTCTCTTGTGAGAAGCAATGGGTAAGGCGTCAAAGTGGTTTCGCGGGCTTCTTGGTCTCAAAAAAACCGAGCATGGTACCTCACCCACCAAGCCACCCAGAGAGAAACGCCGATGGAGCTTCGTTAAATCATACACGGAAAAGGACAACAACACCACTGCTGCCACGTGTCCACAACAAGGAAACAATGGCACCAAGCACGCCATGGCAGTCGCAGCAGCCACTGCTGCGGTGGCGGAAGCTGCTGTAGCTGCCGCGGAAGCGGCCGCCGTTGTTGTCAGACTAACGAGCAGCAGCGGCAGGTGCGCCGACGCGGGGCCCACAAGGATTCGCCAACACTGGGCCGCCGTTAAGATCCAAGCCGCTTTTCGAGGCTGTTTGGTTCGTATCCTTCATTATTATTATTATTATTCTCACTTTTGTCGTTTTTTTAATCTTCTGGTTTTGTTCTTGTTGTTGTTTTTGAGGTGATTCTTTGTAGTTCCGTTACCGAGCTGTTCTGTTTTGTCATTTTGCTCCAAACTAGTTCCCTGAACATTTTCACCTTCAAAATGTATCATTTATTTTCTTGGTTTACAAAAACTGGAAACTGAAATATTACTTGGAAAATTCAAGCCTTATTTCATGTTTAATAATAATAACAATGGTAATGATATGGAAAGGAATATTAAAAACATCTCAAATTTACAAAATAAGAATATAGTTGATGGGTGATTACATGGTTTCTTTTGGGGGTAGATAAGTTCTTGTGCCATGGCCCATTAGAGATACACTGTTTTTGGTGAAACAATGACATTGAGCTTTTGGCCTTTTGGTTCTGTGGGGACAGTTACGAGTCTAAAGGGGGGGGACTTGCATCTTCAGAGTGAGGAGACGTGATACATTTGGTTTTGATGTTTCCCTTCGATGTGCTTTTGTCATTTTCCAAGACAAATACCAAATACTACTTGTGTTTCTCATGTGACTTAAAATATATTAGTAATAAATAAAGTGTTTTAATAATCTCGCAAATGTGACTATGTGGACTTATCCTTAGTCTGGTTCAAATACTACTTGTGTTGTTTTTTAATAGAGGCAGTCACTGAGGTTTACCATTACCTGCCATAACTTTGAAAATAAGCTTGCTGCACAGAAGATGCTAATTCTGCTGATGTTCTTGTTGCAATGTTTAGGCAAGGAGAGCACTGAGAGCATTAAAGGGGTTGGTGAAGCTCCAAGCATTAGTGAGAGGTCACATTGAGAGGAAGCGTACAGCGCAGTGGCTGAAAAGAGTGCAAGCACTCTTGCATGCACAGGCACAAGTCTCTGCAGGGTTGGCCCTGCATGCCTCACCTTCAAGTGCAAAGTTATCTAGCCACCTCCATGTTAGTATTAGTAAATTGCCCTTTTATTGGAGATTGAAAAGCATTTTTATCTTGTATTTGAAGTGTATAAATTTTGATATGATTATACGTTGCAGGGTCCAGAAACACCCGAAAAATTTGAAAGCCCCATCAGTTCTAAGAGCATGAAATATGAGCAATCACCTATACTAAAGGTACTTTATTTTCTTGCCAGAATTTACCCAATAAGTGTGAATTTTATGCCTATGTTGTCAATTCTTATGGAAGCATCTATGACGTTGTAGAGAAATGGCTCCAGATCCTGTGTCCAGATCAATGGCTATCAAGAGATATATGGGAGTAGATCAGAGAATCAAGTAACCGAACAATTATGGAACTCAGCAAGATCATTGATAAGAACATATAGTTCCAATGATGAAAGAAATGACAGGGTTCTTGAAGTTGATTCTGGAAAACCACATTTTACAAAGCGTAGAAACCTCTCTTACTCCACAGGTTCTGATCATTATAGTAAGAGTTGGAACAGCACAAAGGAGTCAACATCTCTTCAATCTGGTCAAAGTCCATGTGGTGAAGTTCAGTCTTACGGTTACATCTCACAAAAAGTGAACGAGGTTGAGGAGAGTCCATTCTGCACTGCAGACAATAGTCCACAATTCTTATCAGCCACTTCCAAAGATGATGGCTTCAAAAGAAGCCCTTTTACTCCCACAAGGAGTGATGGCTCTAGAAGCTACATTCGTGGTTATCCTGACCACCCAAGTTACATGGCATGCACCGAGTCTTCAAAAGCAAAGGTGAGATCCCTGAGTGCCCCAAAACAAAGGCCAAATTGTGAGAGGCCTGGTTCATCTAATAGATACTCACTTAATGGATTTGATATGTCAAGATCTGCCACACAAAGGGCAATGCATGCAAGCTTCACCAACAAGGCATATCCAGGTTCTGGTCGTTTGGACAAGCTTGGTATGCCTGTGGGGTACAGATACTGAGTTTTGTTAATGTTTAAGAAGCTTATGTGTCTTCTATTTTCATAGTCTTAACATCGGATTTTGCTAACCTGTTGTACTATTGCGAGTTTAAGTTACAGCATTAGAAATCTATTTCAAAATTTCAGTGTCAAGTCATTTTGTTACTTGGATGGACTGTTCAAGGGAATTATTATCCGAGCCTTTCAGTTTTCCCTTGCACGCTTGATACATTCGTAATCATTTCTTTCTGTGAGATGAAAAGCACTCAAATTTCACTAAATTTGAACTGGGATAGGTTAGTATGCAATATAACAGAGTTTTAAATACAATAATATGCTCAAAAGTGCATGAAAGGCTTGGATTTAGGGGCACAATGTAAACTAATTTCTAAGTACGTTAAGATTTTGGTTTGATAACAAATATTCAATAAGACTTCCATTTTAGTAAAAGGATATTAGAATTTAACTCATTTACTCTTAAAATGATATTATATGGCCAATGTTTCGAGTGCTGAGAAATTTATAAAATTTGTATAAAAAGTATTACTGGGTCAAGAGCACAAAGGTGTCGTGGTGTAGTTGGTTATCACGTCAGTCTAACACACTGAAGGTCTCCGGTTCAGGTCCGGGCGACGCCATTAATTATTTTTTTATAGATCTTCCATATTTTGCAAATTTCGCTAAGAATTAAATGACAACTTCTTAAAAGTCACACAAAGCCACTGTAAGATAATAAATAAATATTATATACTTAAATTTTAATTTGGTTGTTTCTTAATCTTATTCATTTAACTTTGTCTCAAGATGTATTCAACATTATATAAGAGAGTTGTTCTCTTAGATTTGAATAATCTCGAATCTGTTACCAATATAAAGATACCAAGAATATTTTACTAATTGACCTACCAAACCAATATGAATGATAAAAAACAATACCAACCACGATTTTTTTTTTCCAAATGTAAACTCCTAAAACACGCATGATGGTTATGTTCAAACTAATATATTATAATTTAATACATAGTTATCTCCTTGCTTTCCATTATTATGAGTTAATTTTATTTTATCCTTGAAGGATATTGAATTTATAAGTCAAGTAAACATATACTCTCACATATTCCAGAACTTTTTTAAATGGTTAAAAATCAATTTATTTTGAATGAATTATTTATTATTGTTAAGAGAAAAAAAATATCTTCATTCGAATATGGTAATGATATTGTTTCTTTAAATTATATTACGCTTAATGAAGAACAAAAAAAAATTAATATAAAAAAATCGCAGTGTTATTCAAAGTGAAGAGGATACATATCTAATTGCAATATAATTCAATATTTCAAAGGATGCAATTGTTAGTGTTGATCAAAATGCGAAGAATTTTTAGTTGAGCATAAAAAAAATCAACAAATATGGAAATAGTTTACTGTAAAGGAAACTTAGCTAATTGAAATCGTAGTGGCATAAAGTAAATTTTGGGGTGCGAAAGTTCATCCGGCACAATCAATTGTTCAAATGAAGAAAAGTGAGTGTTTGGAAATGATGTAATGAATTATTATCTTATTTGGGTTCAAGATGTTGTGTGGAGAAAAAATGGTTTTGAGAGCCAACTTGCTTGTGAGAGATTCAAACTTATGTTTGGGAAGAGTTTTTGTAAATATATATGTTATTTGTGGATGAGACTTTAGATGATAATTTTATAAGAGTAGTGATATTTTGACACCATTTAACACTAATATATATTATTATTTTATTTATATATAATATTTTATTAACAAAATATAGTGTCAAATGGAAAAAAAAAAATATATATATATATATATATATATATATATATAAATTCATTTTTGACACAATTTCATATTAATATATATTATTATTTTATTTATATATAATTTTTTATTAACAAAATATAGTGTTAAATGGAAATATACATATATAAACATATAAACAATGATGTCAAACTAGTATTTTCCAATTTTATAAAATCTTATTTAATATGTTCTCTGATAAAATAGACATTAACATATAAACAGTGATGTCAAACTAGTATTTTTCAATCTTATAAAATCTTATTTAATATATTCTCTGATAAAATAGACGTCAATGTCTGTGTTTTGATCTCGCGAGATAGGATTAATTCACAGATATAGCTAAAATATTAGTACATAACTCCATAACCATTTGAGGTTGGTTTTGATTAAGCCATAGTAATTCTGAATTTATAAAAGCAATTACCATTTACTCAGTTTCTAGAATTAGAAACCTATAAACAAACACAATATAAATGCGTACTTTTCCACTCTTTCTACTGTGCACAGTCCTTGTTCACCATTTTGTATCCAAGGTGCTTTCCCTAAACTACCAACTGATTAGATAAATATGCTTTGTGAAGATGTTTCTAATGAGGAAATTAGGAGGGCTCTTTTTTCTATGAGAAATTTTAGAGCTAAGGGTTTTGATGAGTTTCAAGCTGTTTTTTTGTAAGAGCTAGTGGGATATGATCATCTTTGTGATCTTATCAAGAGTACTGTTGTTGATCCCTCCAAGTTTGTGGAGTTTAATGATACTCTAGTTACTCTTGTCCATGAAGTTGAACCTGTGGTTAGTATGAAATATTTCGATCCTATCAGCTGGTGTAATATTTATAAAGCAGTCATAATTTTTTTTCTCTCGAGGCTTAGAAGGAGATGGAAGACCTCATTAATCCTAATCCTTGTCAATGTATTTTTATCCCAAGCATAAATAGTGGGAATAAATAATATTATTATTGCGCAAGAGGTAGTTCATTGAGAGACTCTTATTTGGGTGGGTGTTTTCTGCATTAAGTGTCTCTTTCAGATGTGATGGAAGTGGGAAGGGGATTTGTGTCAAACCTAAAGATATGTTGGTACTAGTTACTAGATCTAAGTATAGATGGGGTGATGGTGTGTTACCAAGAATTGATGCGAACAGAAGTAGATCTAATTTATTGCCTGGAGTTAGTTGTTGGGATAAAATTCTCCCTAATCTATTGTCGCATGTAGGAAATAGCAGGAAAAGTAGCTTTCTGGAAGGAATTTTGGGTTCCCTACCCCAGTTCCACTTATCGACAATAGAAATTCTAGTGGTGGGTACAATGAAGATGCTCTTGTATGCTTTTAGGTTAATTGCGGTGGTGAATAAGATATTGCAAGGTTGTTGATTAAGCCTCCACCTCATCTTGTTGACTGAGCTTCGGGTTTTTTTTATTATTATTATTTAACTTTCCAAGGATGATGCTTCTTGAAACTTCTGCAAAAAACAGATACGGTAGCAGCAGTTATCTCAAGGCAAAACGTGCACCATGCTGCTTCATTTGACTAATCGACATTTATTTTTTACGAAGCTTATATTGCTGTGTGACTCGGTTCATTAGTCTAAACAAAAAAGGATGATGTGGCATAGCATGAAGCCTTGAATTAATCTAAACAATAGAGATTTATTGACTGCAGAAAACCCTGTCCCGTCTTTTTCTCCTCCCACAGCCCCATTGTCAAAAGTAACTAAGCACCACATTCGACTATGAAGACTACATATAGCTCATTAGCTCCAATATCTGGAGAAGTAATGCTTGATTCGTCACAGATTTTACCATTGATATCATAGATAAGTACTATACAGATAAAACATCGTCAAAAATGACCCAGTTCATCCAAGCTAAAAACAACATATTTAAAGAAGGCGAAGCATCGATGTATCAATTGGAATCTGGACATTAAGAAATTTTAAGGCACATTAGTAGAACATTTTACACTATCGGAAATGTGAAAACAATGACAACTCAGTTGCACTCTAAACCAGCTCATACAGCTTTAGCCGTCTCCCGAACTAGGGAAAGCTTGGCCAATAAACCACACAATTGAAGATAAGATCCAACTCCATCACAAATTCTCATATGAGCAAACCCAGTTTCCTGCAATTTGAAGACTGCGTCAAACAGATACTTTATGCATGTGTGTATGTATAAGCGAACAGACTATTAACTACCTTCATGAACTCCAATTTCAGATACTCAGCCATATCATAGTTTTTTATGATACGAAAAAGAGTCGTGATGATATCAGTGGGAGAATATCCTAAATCATACAATTGCTTGAGGCCCGAACAAGCCTCATCAAAGTTCCCTTCAATCACATTACGCACCATATTCTTCACATGCAGTGGATGTGGCTGGTCGCAAACCTGAAACCAACCATAGATTTCAACAAAACCAATGACAAACTGTGAAAAATACAAACTATAGTTGATTCTAACCTTAAAAACATTTGCTTGGTTAACAAATTGGAACCCACTGTATGTTGCTTGCAAGTTATTCAATGCCTGTCTCATATCACCATCGGCAGTGAAAATGATGGCTTCAAGTCCTTCTGGAACGTAGGGAACCTTCAACAAGATCACGACTCAGTTATACATTTCCTCAATGTTATTGAAGCCAAAATAGATGGCAACCAGTATTATCAAATAGCAACCATGGGGATGCCACAATGTTATGGCATGGTACTGTTCTCATGAAGGCTCATGGCAGCTATAACTACAAACTCTAACAGGTCTCATTAGTGAGAGTAATAATAAATTTCGAAATAAAAGAAAACAACGAAATATAACAACAGTAGTTACTAAAAAGTATATGTATTATTCTTGTCATAGCAACCCTGCTTCTGCTATATAGTATGTGATGCCGTCAACCATCAATAATTGTGGCAAAGCAAAACAGTTTTATAACCACAACGGTGGGAGTCTAGCATATTAGGCCACCTTATAAAAAACAAAGAATACATGCACAACATATCCCCTATAAGATTTAGTTGTCATAAATTTTCTGCTAACCTTTTACTACTATATCACATAATAACAGCAAAACCAAGGAAGCAAGTGATCAAATATTTAAGAAGATCATGATTTTTAGTTAACACAAAGCAGCAAACACATACAACAATCCTAATAGGCATTTTTATTTTTTAGTTTCTTCCCAACTATGCAACAATAAGCATTACACAATACAAGATGAAAATTTCCCAGAAAGGAAGGAAAACAAAATAGTAGTTGAGAAAGACTAAACAGGTCAAAGAATCACTGTTAAAAAAATGGATACATACAAACAATCAAAAGACAAGATAGCATTAGATTTGCACGTCATAAGACTAGTGCAGAAAAATAACTTAACTTAGAAAAGAAAACAAACAAAACAGAAAAAAATTTCTTCCAAATCAAGAGCTACCCTTTTGACACTCAAAAAATAATTATAAAGAAAAAGAAGATCATAGTAATGATTGTATTATTATTCCTAAGGATTAACCATTTTGAACTGTGACATTACCAATAATGACAGATAGTCAAACCAATGCTCCTCTGACAAATAGGAATACCACAAGCATGTCTTATGATATTTCAAGGCAGAACGGATTTTTGAGGTACCTTCTCGGCTTGAACCACAATCATGAGTCGACCAAGTATCTCTTGATCAGACAACCGTGAAAACCGCACTATGGCACATCTACTCTGAATGGGCTCAATAATCTTAGCTGAAGTATTGCAAGCAAGAGCAAAACGAGTAGAGTTAGAATATATCTCCATCGTCCTTCTCAATGCTTGTTGTGCCCCTGTGGTCATACTGAATTGAAAATGAACAAAATTAAAAGGCAAACAAGACAAATTTCTTAATTATCATGTTATAAATGCAACATATCCACTGCCCTTTCCCATAACTTATTTCTACTAAACAACCTGATTGATCATTATAGTGTAATCTTACCTCACATTTTCATTTTTTATAACAAAAATTATGTTTGATTGTATTAAAACAATAGATTTGTGGTCTTTTTGTCACACTTGACTCCAACTAACATTTGCCTCCAACAAACTAACAACTCTATTCGAGTAATCCGAGCTAAGTTTCCCAAGGACGAACATAGTGTTGGTGTTTAAACAAGCAACAATTGCTATTAATCGCACTAAATCAGATTACCATCAAAACTCACCTATCAGCTTCATCCAGTATTACTATCTTGTGCCTCCCTGGGGGAAGGGTCACTTTCTTCTGAGCAAACATCTTGATCTTGTTCCTCACAACATCAATTCCCCTACAACAAGAAGAAAACGGATAAATTCAAAGGAACATGTTGCAGCCAGAGAAGTGAAATGTGAAATCATGAAACAAACCTATCATCCGACGCATTGAGTTCAAGAACACCTTCCTTGCAATTTGGTCCAAGAAGCTCGTGAGCGAGAGCTAGTATGCTGGTGGTTTTTCCGGTCCCAGGAGGACCCTAAGACGAGACATTCGATGAAAGAATGAGAAAGGGAAAATTGCGAATTTAAGGACCTAATGAGGGAAATAAACTTACTGATAATATGAGATTGGGCATGTTGCCATCGCGAGCAATGACTTGCAGTCTGGAAACTGCGTCCTCGTTGCCTACAATGTCAGCGACCTTGTTGGGACGATACTTCTCCACCCATGGCACGTCATAGGTGTTGCTTGATGAAGACGATGACATGCTATGAGCAAGGGTTTCAGTTAGAGGTTGCAGAAGAGAAGAGAAAACCCTCAAAACCCTATATCCCAAACCACTTCAAACTTTGGAAGGAGTTTCTCCCAGTTTTAGAGGGAAAATCCCTTGCCAGAGTTGGATTTTGGTGCCTCTTAGGACTATTTTTTTTAGAATAAAAGTTACATGTTTATATAAAATTGTTTTTTATTTCTTATACTTTAAAATTAGTTGTTTCAATATTTATATATTCAATTTTATTTTCTTTTGGGCCGTATATACTATTTTTTATTTTTTTAAATTTCAATCTCCAAAACTCATATAAATTAAAAAATTAAAATACTAAAAATATGCACCTAAAGAATTTTATAGTATTAGTTAATTGAAAAAATAATGTAAAAGTAGGGTTTTTAAGGTAATTGTTGAAATAGTTAATAAAATTATTATACTTACTTGTTTTAAATTATTTGATAGGGTAAAATTTTTTGTTACATTTTTAAGATGTATTTTATTTGTTCTTGACCTTTATTAATATATGTTTTTTGTAATTACTATTTTTTTATATAATTACTATCTGTAATTATGTTTAGCTATAATTGACCAAAGTTAATTACTGTGTGAATTATTTATATTAGCTAAAAAAGTAGAAAAAAACTACACGAACTTTTAAATCTAAGTATTTTGTTATTTTTCTCTTAAACAAAATAAATCAACTTATGAATAACTTGTAGCAAAAATACAGTACATGAAAAAATATATGCATTATTCAAGTAAAATGAAATGTTTTTGAAATATTTATTTTTAGAATTTTCATTAATATTACAAGTTTTGCAAGGCTTATTTGAAGAGATCAACAGTAAAACCATTTAAAGTTCAAATATTTTTGTATCAAAATTTTAATTTGTTGGGTTTAAAAGATCTTGTTGCATGTACTGAATAACAATTCTGACACTCAATGATCATAATATCTTAAAAGTGAAATAATTTAACAAAACTTCACAACAACAAAGTAATTCAAGTATGTGGTAAAGATAAGAAAAGGGAGAAAATATTTTTCAGCATCCTATTTTTGTTGTTGTGTAGTATAGTATGTTTTTATTAATTTTATTATGGAGTGTTACATGTTGAGTCCATGATAAATTGTTGTTATCCAAATGATTGTATTGAGTTAGTAGACTAATTGGATGGTGGGAATTGCTTAAATTGTGGATTAATACATACTTAAATTGGATAGTTAAAAATGAATGTCCATAATTCACACTTTAATTGTTTGATTGGAAATTAATTTGTTGCTTAATTACTTCAATTCTTCAAGCAAATTATCTAATTGAAACCTAATCTCCATGTTAATAATTATAATCCAAAATATATGATTTGTCACATCAAAATAAATATATAAAATTGTTGTTACTAAAAATCATAATTTAAAATATATAAGAATTGTTTAAGAAAGATAATTCAAAAAAAAAAAAATTATAAATAATCATCCTGAATCAGCTATCTCTACTAATGTAAATTCTTATTCAGAAAGAAAAACATCTTAAAATTTGTACATTTATATTTGTATTTAATATTTTTGTAAGGTTTTGGTTATATAATATTTCATGTTTAACAGCAATAATATTAATAAAAGTGTAAAAAATTAAAAGATACACAACTTATTCACCACTCCCATTTGTAATGTTTAACAACTTATTTTTAATACACTGATTTTAATACATCTTGATAAAGAATGCTTACCACTTCCATGTAAGGACTCAATAACAGAAAATTAATCAATGTTTCATTGTAATTATGAAAATAATAACAATAATATTTTGTATTTTATGTATATTTTTAAACTAGTATTTTCAGTAATAATAAAAGTTAATATTAATTACGACTTCTACTAAATATTTATAAGAATTGTCAAAAGACTTATGAAAAGAAATTTATAAGTTATAAGTTAAAAATTGATAATTCATGATATTAAATATCAAATTAACTAAAAATAAAAAAAAATTAAATCAAACATTACCTTATTGTATTAGGAAATGAAGTCTTTAAATGGTGATTTACGATCTCATATTTTAAAAAAATTATAATAATTATATTTTAAATATGATTTGTAACATTAATTATTTTTAACCTATCATATTATAATATTTTTATTTGTTATACTGTTTTTATTTTATTAATTTAATTATTTATCTTATATAATAAAAACAGAAACTTGGAAATCTTTTTAAGTTAAAAATAAACTGAAAGCATGAGTATTGAATGGCTGATGATAACAAATTTTAAAGTAGTTTTGATTAGAAACAAAGGAATGAAAGTGTAACTTTAGTTATAAAGAAAGATGGCTAACTTTACAGAAAAGCATGTGGATTTTATAGAGTATTTTCATGATAATTGCATGAAAGAGATAAGTTTATGAAAAAATTGTCAATCTTACTCGTATAAAAACTAAAAAAACTAAAAAATTAAATTTCATAAAAATATTTTTTAATTTTTTTTTATTTGAAGTTAAATATATTTATTTATTCATTTTCTTCTATTTTTACTCCTCTCTTCTACCAAACAACTGTCATATATTAATTAAACAAAACCACGCCGACGTTTGAGACTTGAGAAGTTTCAAGAAATTACTTGTAAAAGGAAATAAAAACCATTTTATGTTTCAGCGGGTAAAAGATGAATCCGCGTGGTGGAAGATCAAAACGGCACCGTAGGGGACAGTGAATACTAAACAAATTAAGGGTGATTTGATTTTCGATTTCAGATAATAGGTATTTGCATATACACACCGTTGAATCGTGGATTTCTGGAATCCCTTGTTCTTCTGACACTGTCTTAGAGAGATTCAGATTCAGATGTCCTAAAGCGCCTCACATGGCCACCGCAAGGTCACCAAACCATTCTTCCGAGGAAGGCGCCGATCCGACGCCGTTCCTCGGCACTTCTTCCGACGACTCTAACTCCGGCCGCCGTCTCCTCCGCCGACCGAGCCTCCGCGAGGCGGCGCGCTTCCTGCGGCAGGCGAGCGGCCGTCGCTTGATGCGCGAGCCGTCGATGGTGGTGCGGGAGGCGGCCGCGGAGCAATTGGAAGAAAGACAGAGCGATTGGGCCTATTCGAAGCCCGTCGTAGTCTTGGATATTCTCTGGAACTTCGCCTTCGTCGCCGCGGCCGCCACCGTCTTGATTCTCGGTCGCAACGAGAAACCGAATATGCCTCTGAGGTTGTGGATTGTAGGCTACGCTATGCAATGCGTTCTTCACGTCGGGTGCGTCTGCGTTGAGTACCGGAGGCGTCAGCGCCGCCGTGAACAGTCCAGCCCCGCCGTCGCTGTTGGCGGCAGCGGGGATTTGAGTTCGGCTTCGATTGAAGACTCTAGACACTACTTGTCGTTGCCGCAGTCCGAGGACGGTGGTATAAGGTAAATTTCGAAACAGTAACTGTGCGTCTGTGATTTCAATTTATGAGTACTTTTCCCTTCTTTTTTTCATTGTATATGTATTTATTACGGTAGCTCCGGACTATAATCAATTGAGTTTGCCAAATGAATTTAAGGAACCAGCATGTTTTTAAGTGTTTGTTATGAAGTAACTGAAAGTCCATTTAACTAATTTAAGTTTCATGATATACGCGGTTTCTTTGCTGTATCGCTGGGATGTGAGTGTGTTAATTGGAAACTCTGCCAATAACTTCAGTTCGTGCTTCAGAGAACCCGTGGGGAGATTTTGGGTTTCTAAGTTGCTCAGTTAAAAAAAGAGAATTTTGTCAGTTCAGAATACATCAAATGCTCTATTTTCTGACTTTTTGTAATACTCTAAAATCTCTGTCAAATTGCTTTGAGAGACTGAAATGGATGTTGTAACTTTGTAGGAATCGATGATATAAAATGTGCTCTCATCTGATAATTGGATGAATTATTAGATACTGAAGTTATTTTATTCACTCTCTTAAAACACGGGTGTAAATGTGTAGGTTTTATGCACAGACAAATTAGTAACACAAGATTTTTGAACCACGACCAGTATGGTGGCTAAGTCTAGAAATCTAAATGATGGATGATTAGGGAAAAATTCTCTATTGGCCTGATATAATTTCCAGCAAGGTTATATGTGGGTCAGTTTGTTGCATTTTTTCCCATTTTCAACGTGTCTGTTTCGTCTCTTCAAAATAAGCAGAAGCTAAGGGTTGAAACAATGATACAATATATCCAATATTTATTAGATCGGGAAATTAGTACCATCAATTATTGATTCAATCATCATTTTTTATTTAATGTTATGACTTTTTGTTTTTATTTTTTCCAAACAGTATGGCCAAGCATCTGGAATCAGCCAACACAATGTTTTCATTCATTTGGTGGGTTGTTGGATTCTATTGGATATCAGCTGACAGTGAAGCTTTGATCCAAAACTCTCCTCTGCTTTACTGGTTTGTCTCTCTCTCTCTCTCTCTCTCTGACTCCTGTGCTTGTGTAACTTGTTCATACGTCTCATTATATTTATTTGTAATTTATTTTCCTTTTTGGGAAACCTAAGGTTAGTTTAGTTAATTACCTTTGACGATTCTGCTTGCTTTGCAGGTTATGTATAGCCTTCCTGGGTTTTGATGTTTTCTTTGTCGTTTTCTGCGTTGCACTAGCATGCATAATTGGTATAGCCGTTTGCTGTTGTCTTCCATGTATCATTGCTCTCCTGTATGCAGTTGCAGACCAGGTACATCATGGTGTCACTACTGGTTTTTGTTTGAGTTGGTATGGCTGTACGAATCTAGTGCCTCAAGTGTTCGTTTCCTTAAATTTGCCTCTACTTATCCACATTTACCTACTGAGTCTTAAGAAAATTCGTGATATTTATGGCTCCAAATATTTGAGTTTTTGAATTTACTGAGGCTAAATGAAATGGAATAATGAATGAATATAGATTTCCTATTTGGTATAAAGAGACACGTATGTTAGCTTCTAGGATCTGTTTTTTGTAGATCAAACGGTGTTGGATTTGGAGGGAAAGCTGTCTTGTACCACCAAAATATGTGAAATCTTTAATTTTCATTATTGTTGCTAGTTGAGGTGTGACTTTAATAGGACTTTTAGTGTATAAGATTCTTAGCAGAAATTAGGAATGGAATATGATTGGGATGGTTGAAGATTGATCTATTGTGCCTTGTATTCAGTCAGTCACATGAATTGTTACAAAGGAAGTATTATGTTTGTTCTACTGTTTAAGGTGAATAATCTAGGCTAAACCATAATATCTTGATCTTGATAATGCTATTTGACTTTCTAAGGAAGCTAGCACCTGTAGATCAGAAGCGCTGATTGTCTCAGTTTTGTCTCTTGCCTGATCTTGTAGACATAATTTTTCTCTTTTACTTGCTAAGCTCTGCCTTCTTTCTGAAGAAAATAAAAGAAACAGTCTTGTGAATACATATATGATAAAAGGAAATGTTTTTCTATCATAATAAATACACCAGTTACTATTGGAGGAAGTTGACTGGTCTCGTCATGTGCCATATGAAAATGGTATAGTTTCATGGCTGTGAATTAATGTTTAGTACAAAAAGTACGAGAAAAATTACGGTGAACTCTGAAACTTGTTATGTAACCGCAAAAGTGTCTTTTGATGAGGTGGAACTAGTTTTGAGATACTTGCATATGTATGATATGAAAGGTGGTTTGACCAACTGTGATGAGTTAAAGGCAAAGTTCATTTTTAGGTTGCTTTGTCGGAAGCACCTTGCAGAATGGAGACAGTTAAATGAATGTGTCCCCGAGCCTTTTTAGGGTTGAAGATGAGGGGAATCGTAACATGATATACTTATAACAAAATGGCACGTCCTGTATATTTTTG
>Ga0099825_1003951_pt1 | contig 19620 bp, 18 predicted proteins | sample SiratroredBW_FD_76838 | JGI IMG/M metagenome (GOLD analysis project Ga0099825, IMG submission 76838) | Root nodule microbial communities of legume samples collected from California, USA - Siratro red BW | ecosystem: Host-associated > Plants > Roots > Nodule | place: USA: California | collected... | reverse complement strand
TTTTTTTTTTTTTTTTTTTTTTTTTTTTTTTTTTTTTTTTTTTTTTTTTTTGTTTTTTTTTATAAAATTGCATATTATGAATAAAATATTGGTGCCCTCATTCCATAAATTTGACGGTTTAGGTAACTCTGTTGTTTGTTGATAAAGAACAATTCATTTGATTGTTACCATAGATGTTTCTTATTTTCCCTAACACTAACATTCCCCCCTTGTCTTGTATAGAAAACAAATAATTAACCCATCAAGACCAGTTAAAGTAGTTAGGCTAGTTAATTTTAATTACTAATGTCAGAATGTTTATTTTTTATTCCAATATCCATAGAATTTATTGCTTTAAGTGTTTATAATGACACCTAATATTCAAACAATTATACTTGCTTTTGATTTTGTTTTAAACTGTACATTGTGTACTCTTTGCAGGTAATTTACTCAGAAGAAGAAAGGAAATATAACAAAGAAATTACTATTGGCCTCATCCGTAGTGAATTGCTAAATCTTACTGAGTACAATGTTCATATGGCAAAACTTATTGATGGAGGAAGGAACAGTATGTCCAAAGCAATTTTTTTAACGGCTTTACTTTTTTCTATATAACTGTAATGAATCAACTTACTGGATGAATGTGCAGAGGCTGCAACGGAATTTTCCATTTCCCTTCTGCAAACCCTGGTTATTGAGGAACCTAAAGTTATTTCAGAACTTCACAATCTTGTTGATGCTTTGGCTAAGGTTTGTATTTGTACATGAATCTCTGCATTCCTTATTGTGCCCTCAATTCCTGACAATATTTTATTTTTAAGCTTGCTACAAAACCTGGATGCCCTGAGCCATTACCGCAGCTTCTTGAAATGATCAAGAATCCTGGTGCTCTATCCTCTAGCAATGCTGGAAAGGAGGATAAGGCAAGACAATCAAGAGACATTAAGGTCACACGAGCAATGTGGTTCAGCTGCCGCTATTGTTCATGCACTTTTTGTCTTCTCTTCTGGTTTGTTATCTGTGGTTGCTTTTGGTTTTCCTGAAGTCTGGATTTTTCTGTCACCGTGTAAAAACAGGTTCCTGGTCTGCTACCTGCAAATAGGGAAGAGTTCAACAGTGTGGATTCTATTGAACCAGATCCTGCTGGGTTCCGGGAACAGGTATGTTGACCTTGAAATTGATAGATAAGTTTGAATTTTGTTGCTTGCCTGTTTGGCACTACTTCTGCTAGATACTGACCATAACTGCTTCACAATTTACTAAGTTAAGCTTCGGATGCTGCCACTTTTATTTTAATGTTTTATCGAAGATTTCATTTCATCCAGCTGTACCTGTGTTGTGACTGAGTACAATAATTCATGTATATGAGTTAACTACACCCTAGAATTACACTCGAAATTATGATTACTTTTTTTTTGTGTGTCTTTGTAAGATCTATAAGCTTTGGAAATAAAAGAATGAGCACAATATGTTTGAGTTCTATATTTCTTGCCATTTTGGATAGACAGCTTAATAATGTGCTTATGTATAAGTTATTTTTGTATTTGAATGGAAAATAAAATTAACCTGTTTTAATAAGCTATTTGAAATGCTAATTCCAGTAAAACAACTTAGTGACATATCAAACGGTAGGTTATAATAAATTCCACATAAGCTGTAAGTCAGGCTTTCAAAACACACCCTTGTGAAGTTGTTAATAAATGAAAAATTCACTGGCTCCTTTTATACTTGGGAATTGTCATGGAGAACCAATTGAAAACCCTAAAATCTGATACTCTAGCATTTCATAAAAGAGAGGAGAAAATATATTTTGCAAGTTATGGCTATTCTGCTTTTGTAAGAGAAATCTTGATCGGAATACTGAGTTGCATGTAGTTTAAGAAGTTGAGTAGTTTTTTTCATTTATTTCTTACCTTTTATTTTTCCTTTGTTTAGCAAAGGGATTCTGGCATAAAATCTTTCTTTTATTATATATGTGTTGGACCAGAAACAAAGTTTGAACTTCTAATGATTACTTATTTTATGCACAAATTGTAGGTTTCCATTTTCTTTACAGAATGGTATAGGATATGTGAACTTCCTGGTGCCAATGATACAGCCTCTGCCCACTTCATCTTGCAATTGCATCAGAATGGGCTGCTGAAGGGGGATGATCTTACTGACCGCTTTTTCCGCCTATTACTGGTGGCTTTTCTTTCTTCATGCAGGCTATTCGTTTCTATTGATGACCAGGATTGTCAGTTTATCATCTTTCCTTGTTCTTTTTTCTCCAGGAGCTTGCTGTTGCACATTGCTTATCCACTGAGATGATTAATTCAGGATCACTACAATCCCAACAGCTGCAGACAATGTCATTTCTTGCAATTGATATTTATGCAAAGCTTGTCTTCTCAATCTTGAAGGTTGTTCACTGCATATCTTTTTCTTTTCTCGTTTGTTTTTGGGTATTTTTATCATCTAAGCAGTTCTGTTGGTTGCTTGAACAGGGATCAAACAAACCCTTTCTTCTTTCCAAGGTGTGTAATAAACTAAAATTTTAATGCAGTCTCTCTTTCACAGGGGCTTAATTATATATTTGTAGCCTAATACTTCTATTGGTCTATGATAGATTCTGGCAGTTGCTGTCAGATTCATTATAAAAGATGCAGATGAGAAGAAGGCATCTTTTAATCCAAGACCACTTTTCAGATTATTCATCAACTGGCTTCTAGATCTTGGTTCACTTGAGCCTGTTACTGACGGTGCAAATCTCCAGGTGTTTGTCACTTTCATTGACTTCAATAATTTATTTATTTGTTTATTTTTTGGGTACATGTGTGAATTTGACTGGTAATCACCTGCCAATTAAGCTAGTTGTTTTGTTTGTGTTAATTTTTATTGCTTTTGCCAATGCATTTCAACCCCCTTTCGATCATCCAATAAGTTAAGAACAGGCATACGTGTTTGACTAACACCACTTCATGAATTGCAGATTTTGACTGCTTTTGCCAATGCGTTTCATGCATTGCAGCCCCTTAAAGTTCCTGCGTTCAGGTTAGGAACGTCTACTTCTGATTCATAGTGTGCTGTATTTTGGTTTAAGAATAATGTTGTAATGGAATGCTATTTTTTAACTGTTTGTGTTCTGTTGTAATGGAATTGTTGATGTTGCTGAATTCATTAAAAATTCCGATTCCTATTTTTTATGGAGAGATGTAAGCATTGTTGATTAAGGATCATGTACTTCTGTTCTAATTTACTTTGTCAGATATTTACTTGCTAAAGATAATGCCCCTTTTTTTGTGGAAGAGGTTGTATATTTGACCTTCAGACTTATGTTGAGTAAAATGTTAATCGGGCTCTGAATACATCAGAAATTTAAAAACGCATTAACTTGTGAATTATGTTGAAATTTGGGTTAATTATATATGCAATCTCAAAATTGAAGCGGACTGTACTTAAGAATACATTTTAAATCCAATCTGATCAGACATTGCTTGACATGCTCCTCATTATTGTTTATGATATGACTAATTTTACCGATATTTTATTGAAAGGTGGATCTCTATCTATATAATGTCTTGCATGTCGGTCTTTTGGCAAGATAAAATGTCCACCTTTAATGTTCTTGAATTTACCATATTGTAAGAATATGTCCTCTATATTGGTTTGAATTTTTCCATATTCTTCCTGTATCATAATGTTAGACTTTGGACAACCTTTGACGAGTGAAATACAAAATGTATTAGTTTGTTAGAGTGATTGATCATGTATGTTAATTGTCCTGATGCTAGTATTTATCATTGCTTTGAGTGAGTGTCTTTTTTTAAACTCTTTCAATTGTAGAGTGTGCGTTAGCTTTTTTATCATATATTATCCATTTTTAGTGCTTGTTTTGTTTTGTTTTTATAACTTAGTTCCTTTATGCACATGTTTCCACAGTTTTGCATGGCTTGAGCTGATAAGTCACAGAAGCTTCATGCCTAAAATGTTGACTGGTAACGGTCAAAAGGGTTGGCCTTATATCCAAAGGTTGCTTGTAGATCTGTTCCAGTTTATGGAGCCTTTTCTGAGGCATGCTGAACTTGGAGACCCTGTATGTCTCTATCTATGACTCAAATATTTTCTTTTATTAGAAATTCTAAGAAATGTCCGATATCCTTTTTTTTTATAAAAATATATTATCAGATAATTCTTAGGTTTTCTCACAGTTTGCAACTGCGCCTATGCACAATAATGCTTCTTACATCTACACTTTTCGTTTTTCTTTTAATTATGTTGTGATCAGGTCCGAGTCCTCTACAAAGGGACACTTAGGGTGCTCTTGGTGCTACTTCATGACTTCCCCGAGTTTCTATGTGACTATCACTTTACCTTTTGTGATGTTATTCCTCCAAGTTGCATACAGATGAGGAATATCATTCTAAGTGCATTTCCACGTAGTATGAGGCTGCCCGATCCATCTACTCCTAATTTGAAGGTCTTAGAATCTTTTATCCCCTCTCTTCCCTAAACGTTTTGTTAAGGTTAAGGAGCTTTAAGTTGATATTACTGCCTTGTGCTTTTCTATGCAGATTGATTTACTTCAAGAAATTACCCAATCACCCCGCATTCTTTCTGATGTTGATGCTGCACTGAAGGCAAAGCAGATGAAGGCTGATGTAGATGAATACCTTAAGGTCCACCCTTCCCTCTTCGAATTGTTTTGTTTTTAATTGTTCGTTTGCTATGTTATAATTGAGTAGAATGATTATGTTTGATAAATTTGTTGCTTGTCTACAACATGTGAATTCTTTTTGGTCAAGATTTTCTACCTTTTGATTTCCTTAGTTGTTTCACTCCAATCTATTTTTTACTTTCCTACCCTTTTTCACAATTTTCCAATCAATTTTTTTTACAGACAAGGCAACAAAGTTCATCATTTTTGTCTGAACTGAAGGATAAGATGCTTCTCGCTCCCAATGAAGCTGCCTCTGCTGGGACTCGATACAATGTGCCCTTAATCAACTCACTTGTGCTATATGTTGGGATGCAGGTAAACTCTTATTTCATATTTGCCTCTGCTTTAATGTGTCAATAACCACATGTTATCGACTACTAGTGCCATTTAAATTATAGTTTCAAAGTCGCTGAATTTTTTTGTTCTAAGCATGTTGGATCGTATATTTATGATCACAATGCAAAGATCTAAATAATATTTTGGTATAACAGGCAATCCATCAGCTTCAGGGACGAACTCCCCATGCACAATCTTCAGCAAATGCTTTCCCCTTAGCCGTATTTTCTGTTGGTGCTGCATTGGATATTTTCCAGACACTCATTGTGGACTTAGACACGGAAGGCCGCTACCTTTTCCTAAATGCTATTGCCAACCAACTACGTTATCCTAATACCAACACACACTACTTTTCCTTCATCCTTCTTTACTTGTTCGCTGAATCAAACCAGGTACACCTAAACTTGTGCCATGCCTCTTGTCTTTAGCCATATCAGACATATTACCAATCATTATTTAACTATATATTTATGTTTTGACAAAGCAGGAAGTTATCCAAGAACAAATTACCAGAGTCTTGTTGGAACGCCTGATTGTTAACCGTCCTCATCCCTGGGGCCTCCTCATTACCTTTATTGAACTTATCAAGGTATTTTCTTTGTATTTTGGTACATATTACAGGTTATTAACCAAATTACTTCTCTTGTCTAATTTTTTCTTGTCATATTGCAGAATCCTAGGTATAACTTCTGGAACCGGAGTTTCATCAGATGTGCCCCGGAGATCGAAAAGCTTTTTGAATCTGTGTCAAGATCTTGTGGAGGTCCAAAACCGGTGGATGATAACATGGTGTCTGGTTGGGTCTGAGTGTCAATATAATCTTTTAGTACTTGTTAGTTTGTGTAGGTTAGTCAGTTAACCCTAACCATGTTACTTAGGACTATTTCCTCAATTGTAATCTAACACTGTTTCTACGTTGTATATCATGTTTTAGTGAAATTCTTTTCTTTCAAATGCCTCCTAATTGTTTCTCCTGGAATATGCATGTGGTTTCTTCTATAAACGATTTACATAAAAAATATAAATGAATTCTTATAATGATGCAACCGTGTACGAGTAAAACAAATGACAAGTGCTTTCATAAATTTTATATATAAGCTCGTCATGAGTGATTCATAACATCTAGTTTTGTAATAGTCATAAGTTTTATCGCAAGATCTAAACTTTCAACTTCTTTGCCTAAAGTTTTTTATTCATAAACACTTCTCAGAAAAATTAAGAGAAAAAATTCTATCGAATAAATGGATTCGAGACCCTGGATCAGTCGGGACAAACAGTATAATTTACCTGCCCTTACGTAAAATCGTGAGACTAGAACTGTTAATCCTGAGGTAAATTCGTTCTTGTGGATAAGTGAAAAATAAGTTTGAAAACTAACGAGAATATTTATAAAAAGTTTTTTTTATATATTATATTTTTATTTTAGAAGTGTTTAGGGATAAGTTGTAAAGAAACATAAATAAAAGGTCAAAATTAATTTGAAGACCAAAGAGAAAAAAATTAAAATCAAGTGAACCTTACAGAACATGATTCAACCAATTTGTTTAACTGGGGAAGAAACATTTTCTATTACAAAAAGGTGAAGAAGCTCTAAAACTATCTCCCTCATCTTCCAACCCTTCTCAAGATATCTTACTGGAAACACTTTGAAACTTAGGCATGCCATGAGTGTGGCATCTTAAGCTTTTTTTGCAAAGGAATTTGACACATAAAAGTTGCCTAAAGTGTCCTGGCAATTAAAGGGAAAATGACCTGGAAAGTGTAACAATTCACTTATTTCAACTTCACCATGAACATATATAAACTGTAGCCAACCATTTTACAAACAATGAGGAACAAAGCTCTAGTTGGAAGGGACACACTGCATTAGTGCTGAATGGATCTAACGTAAGGGTAGGCCTGAACCCCAAGAAAGTTCTGAAGGGGAGTGAATCTCAGATGTTTGCATCTGTTGAAATCTTTTCATTGTTGATCGTCTCAAGTTTAGCTTTTGCTTCTCTGCCTTTTCCCTCACTAGGCATATTTTCTTCTGAGTCCTCACTGAGGCCTTAAATTGTTTCCTCTCCAGATCATTCTGTAATCACAGCAGATAAAGGATTTATGAAAAAAAAGCAAGTGTACATTGAAGACATGTATTTGCTCAAGAATCTACTAGTGTTGCTAATCTGCTTTGTTCTTCTACCCTATTAAGGGTATAATCTGTACACAATGTACATATTTAAATGTAATATAGATGGAACAAGCTAACATGCCTGAATTTTATCCATCTTGTCCATAGCTTTTCTTGTTTGCTGCAACTCCCAATCATTTATGGCGTTTTCCTTTCTTCTCATCCTATCAACAAATTTATCTTGCGTTGTTACTATCTCAATGACAATCACACACAAACAAAAAGCAAGAGGTTTGAGAAATTTCTGCACTGTTCTCACTCACTTGAGCATAAGTTGAGCATGCTTGGCCTTATGTGCATCTCTTTCTGCTTCCTGTTTCCTCCTCCTGACATCATCGAAAAATTCATCATATGGTCCCGTCTGTCTTGTTCGTTCATAGGCTCCACACTTTGCGGTTCTGTGAGTGCAGGTAAGGCAGGTGTGGCCTTTGAAAACAGGACTCTCTTCTCTAACACATGGCAATGTAATGTTGTGAAGTTCACAATGCTCCGGAGCCACAAGGTAGCTGTTGCACATTGCTGAGAGTCTCGAGTCTGCTTCTTCTTGGCTTCCATTTTGCCCCGAATCAATAGATTCTGATCAAAACATTAGAGTAAGATATTTGAACTTGATTCTAAATCATGTAACATGAATCTAAACACATTATTAGAAAGCAGCAACCAGGTAGAATGAGATCACATGACAAACCTGGATGGTTAGAGGATCTGCAGAACTTATTGGCATGTTCCAACCATTCATCAATGTCTGAGAGGCAAGTGGAGAACTTGTTGTTGTTGTCGTCATTGCCAATATTGCAGGCCATGCCGAAGCACTGGGATTCCAAAAGCAAACAAAAGGGTAGATTGGAGTGAGTCCATTGTTTTTGTTCAATGATGACGTAAAGCAAACCAGTGAATAACATGCATGATGTGACATGAAAAAGGGAGACCTTTTCAAGAACCCAGAAAGAATGAAAAGGAATGCAGCAAGAAAAGTTATGTGGGAGATAAGAAAGTGATTATTATGGTAGAAAGATTGTGTTTCTTGAAGGGGTGGTAATTGTACGAACGTGGTCTCTTGGAGTGGAGAACTCAGTGGCATGGTGTGAGCAGTTTGTTGTGTTGGAATGAAGGGAATGGCTGCAGATGGTGGAGGGAGATTCTGGCAATGCAGTCATTAGGGAACTCATGCTCCATGCAGAGTTTTTGAAGCTTCTTGCAAAACGAGAAGAAGAATCAGATTTGTTCGAGCAAAAAATGGACATGTTCGCTTCCTTCTGTCAAGATGCAAATGTGTGCTTTCTTTCCTACATTGCCAATGCCAAATACTCTCTTAACTCTCTTTCTTTAACAGTTTACATTACTTCATTATCAAAAACAACTTTTGAATCAAACTAAAGATTTTCTTTTTTTGTTTTTTGAAATGGATGAATTGGATACAAGACAAATAAATTAAACTTACTTTATGAATTTTCATATTTGTTAGGAATGTTACATGCTGACATTATAGCACAAATACTATTCAAGACTATTTAAGAACACATATTTTAGATATAAAAGATAAAACATTTCAATTTTAAAAGGATAAAGAAATATAAACTAACATTCTATTTTTTTACATATGGAATAAAAACATGTTGAACTGCTTTGTATTTTTTTCACATGTAACAATATATATAAATTAATGTAAAAAATAGTCAATTTAACTTTGTTGCACAGGGTTTGTGAGAATGTTGTTGCCTGGATTTTGTTGGTACTTCCACTCTCACACAAACACTTGGCTTCATTTACAAAGCAAGAAATGAATAAAATTAGAAGAGCTATTAAGAGCTGAATATGTGGTGTGTAGGAAGATAGAGAATGTTGAATGTTGAAAGATTTGGTTATATAAATATATGATTTGGAGCAGAGAGTGTTGACTAAAAGATGAAATTGATGGTTTGTTTATAGAAAAATAAAATAAGAAGTAAATGCAGAAATTGCATGGAAAAATAAAAACTATGGACCTATGTGTCCCTTGGATCAAAATATCTAATTTCAACAATAATAAAAAAAAATTCAACAATTTGTATGTCAACCTTTAATCTGAATACAATGAATGAGAAGGCAGAGATCAAGACTTCCACATGCAATCGTTACGCTCTTCTTTCACATTATAGGATTAGAAAAGTATATTATACTATTATTGTCTTCTTCTACATATTATACTAATAATGATAGGATAATGTTTTTACAAAGATATTCTACCACATATAATTTCTTATCCTGTGTAAATAATTTTGATTAAAAACAAAGTCGACAAAAGATAGACTAATACAAATAAATCAACAATATTTAAAATATTATAAAAAAATTTAAAAATATTTAGAAAAGGATTAATAAGGTCTACTGAATTAGCATGGAGCTCCGTTATTTCTATTACCCCGTTATTCAAAATCCTCCACGTATTTTGTCATTTGTCAATTTCTGCAGACAATTTTTATTGGTTCAAATACTCATTCAATCAAAAATATATTCTTTTAATATTAAAAAAAAATAATTTAAATATCGTTATGGAAAGTTAATATTGTATACGATTCCTTAACATGAATACACGTATGTAGAGACTTTAAATTATAAAATAAAAATAAGAAAATAAACTTCAATTGATAGAAGAGAAATAACAATTTTTAATCAAGAATATGATACAGAACCTATTAAAGCTCCAATATTAAAGCTCCAAGTGCTCGACATAAAAGAAAATAATAATATTATTAATATTCTCAATTTAGAAAAAAAGAAGAAGTAGCAGTTACAAGAACAGTAGTACAATGAATATTAATTATGGAAAGGGAAATGCACCTAACGTGTCGTAGTTGAAGATGAAGACAAGGACAACTGCAACCTATTTCACAACCAGCAAAGACCATAACAACACACTAAAAAATTAACTTATATTAGGGCAAGTTCCCGTCAAATTTTTTCTTCAAATTATTACCATATTTTTTTATTAATTTGTATTGTTTATTCAAACTTTTTTAATTTTAAAAAATATTTATCTTAAAAACAAAAATAAATAATGAAAAACTAGTCACAATTTAATAATATAAAAATTTTGATTGAAACTAAAAAAAAAGTACAAACATGTTAATCAAAATTATACTTTAATTGGCATCTTAATTATTGTTTAAGAAAAAAGTAAATTACGTAATCATTTTGATAAATATAACTCTATTTGACTTCTTTTAAAACAAAAGTATTATCATGAATTGTATTACTAAACAGGAGTAACTAATTTTATTAATTTTTTAAAGAATACTAATTTTTGTAAACAACTTAAGTTAATTTAGCCATAAATATTAAAAAAGCCACAATTGCTTCCGAAGATTAGAATCCTAGACTATTTGCAAACAGCAGGTTATGTTAATTTAAAAAAAAAAAAAAAAAACTCACCTAGTTGCTTTTATAATTACTAGTGAAAACAATGTCCCATTTTTATCATATTATTTTATTTTCTTAACTTTAAGATAAAAGAATTGGAAAGAGAAAATACATATCTGACATTAGATAGAAGAAAAGAGAGCTTCCAAAGTACAAAAATAAAATGATTAAAGAGTCCATTGAAATTAAGATATATACATTAGTTCTTTACCCTTAGATCGGATCTTGTGATCCTTGAATAGATCAAATGGATAAGATATTTCTCGTACTAACACATCTTACCCAAATTGACAAATTGGTGAATCACTTAATATAATATATATTAACTTATTTTCTATTATTTATAAATCAATAAGATAAAATTAATAATAAAAATAACATATTTTTTTATAGATTATAACACTATTTAAACACTGTCGTTCCAACAAGACCGTCACCGCCAGCTTCCGTCCCTACTCTCAGAGCTCATCTTCACCTTCCGCCATTATTAACCAACTTGCATTTCTCCTACTTTTTCTATTTTTTTCGATTTATTTTTCGTTTTAAGAACAGCAAAGCATAGCATAGCATGAGAAGATCCATTAATGGCGGCTTCAACACTGTGTTTCATTGCTCTGATATTCTTCCATAACTTGCATGCTTCTTCATCTTCCTTCTCTCACTCCGTTGAGAACTTCAAAGAAGACGTCATAGTCTCATCACCCAAACCGACATTCACAGCAGGCTTTTACGCCGTCGGACAAAACGCTTTCTGCTTCGCAATATGGTACACGCACTCACCCGACACCCTCGTTTGGATGGCCAACCGGGACCACCCGGTTAACGGAAAACGCTCCACGCTCTCCCTTCTCAAATCCGGTAACCTCGTACTCACCGACGCCGCCCAGTTCCAAGTGTGGTCCACCGACAACGCCGCCACTTCCAAACAAGTCCACTTACGTTTGCACGACAACGGCAACCTCGTACTCCTCGAAGATTCCTCCGACAGTGCTGTTTTGTGGCAGAGCTTCGATTTCCCAACCGACACGCTTCTTCCGAATCAGCCTCTGAGAGGGAGCACCAACCTGGTTTCCTCGAGAAGCGGGAGCAACCACTCCTCCGGGTTCTACAAGCTCTTCTTCGACTTCGAGAATGTTCTGCGGCTCATGTACCAGGGCCCTCGAGTTTCCAGCGTTTTCTGGCCTTACGCTTGGCTTCAGAGCAACAACTTCGGCAATGGCAACGGCAGATCCACTTTCAACGATACCAGGGTTGCTATGCTTGATGAGTTGGGCGCCGTGCTTTCTTCCGACAACTTCACTTTCAGAACCCTCGATTACGGGACGGTGCTTCAGCGGAGATTGACCCTCGATCATGACGGTAATGTGAGGGTGTACAGCATGGTAGATGGAGAAGAGAAGTGGGTGGTGTCGGGGGTTTTTCGCTCACAACCTTGTTTTATTCATGGCATTTGTGGACCCAACAGTTTTTGCACCAATCGCCCCACAACTGGAAGAAAGTGTTCCTGCCTTCCAGGTATTTCCGGAAACAGTGAATTAGGGTCTTTTTGGATATAGTTCTTATTCAAAGTGGTAAATAAGAAGTGAAAATGCATTGAGCTTCTCCATGAACTTTTGCTGTCTTAGTTTCTGAAGAAGTTCAAAGAAAAGAACTTTCTTCAAAATTGAAGTATTTATGATTATTTCAGATCATTAAAGAAGTTCAATTAAATATACTTTCTTATTTTTTTTTTCTGTGATAAGTGTCTATGGAGAAGTATGCAAACTTATGCTAAATACTTTTTTTTTATAGAAGTTTTTTCCTTTAACTTTTCCTAAAAACTGGTTTTTATCTTGTATATAAGATGGTTTGTATGTGACAAACTTGACTTTCTTCTGTATAGGTAAACCCATCGGTTAGTTCTTATGAGAAAGTACAATAATGTTAAGATAAAGTAAGTTTTTCCCATGCATATTCTAAAATCAAATTTTGCTATTAAAGTTGGAGTGAATATAATTTGAAGTTACAATTGTTTATACATATGGTTGTCTTCTCTTGTAGTGTTTTATTGAGAAATTTATGCTATCAGGTCACAAATGGGTTGATGATGAAGACTGGACTCAAGGTTGCACTCCGACTTTTGATCCTTGGTGCAACAACAACACTAAGCAAGAGTCTCGTTTCGTGCGCTTACCTGAATTTGATTTTTATGGATATGACTATGGCTTCTATCAGAATCACACTTACGAACAATGTGTGAATCAGTGCTTGATTTTGTGCCAATGCAAAGGGTTTCAGCACAGTTTTAAGGACCAAGGTGGTTTTGGTAGTCAGTGCTACCTGAAGACACAGTTGCTGAATGGGCATCGTTCACCAGGTTTCCCGGGATCATTCTTCCTGAGACTGCCTTTGTCTCATAACTATGATAACCGCATCAGTAATGGTTTGGTTTGTGGGGGAAATAGTTCAGGAGTAAAAGTACTAGAAAGACCGTATGTGGAAGAAAAGGAAAATGGATCTGTGAGGTTCATGCTGTGGTTTGCCAGTGCCTTGGGAGGACTTGAGGTTTTGTGCTTCTTTCTGGTGTGGTGTTTTTTGTTTAGGAATAATGCCGACAAACAAGCCTATGTTCTTGCTGCGGAAACTGGGTTTAGGAAATTCAGTTATTCTGAATTGAAGCAAGCCTCCAAAGGTTTCAGTGAAGAGATTGGAAGGGGTGGTGGAGGCACAGTGTATAAAGGTATATTGTCTGATGATCGGGTTGTGGCAATAAAAAGACTACATGAAGTAGCAAACCAAGGAGAAAGTGAGTTCCTGGCTGAAGTAAGCATCATTGGAAGGCTTAACCACATGAACTTAATCGGCATGTTAGGGTTTTGTGCAGAGGGAAAGTATAGGTTGTTGGTTTATGAGTACATGGAGAATGGTTCTTTAGCTGAGAGCCTTTCGTCGAATTCAAATATACTTGATTGGACTAAGAGGTATAACATTGCTCTGGGAACTGCTAGGGGTCTTGCTTACTTGCATGAAGAATGCTTGGAGTGGATTTTGCATTGTGATATAAAGCCCCAAAACATTCTTCTTAACTCTGATTACCAACCTAAGGTAGCAGATTTTGGCTTGTCTAAGCTACTTAACAGGAACAACCTCGATAATTCAAACTTCTCGAGGATAAGAGGAACAAGAGGCTACATGGCACCAGAGTGGATTTTCAACTTGCAAATCACTTCCAAGGTTGATGTCTACAGCTATGGCGTTGTTGTCTTGGAGATGATAACTGGACGGAGCCCGACAGCTGGTATCCAAATCAGTGAATTAGATTCAGAATCACATAATCATGGGAGGTTAGTGACATGGGTGAGGGAGAAAAGGAGGAAAGGATCAGAAGTGGGATCATCTTGGGTGGATCAAATTGTTGACCCTGCTTTGGGATCAAACTATAACAGGAACGAAATGGAGATATTAGCATCGGTGGCTTTGGAATGTGTAGAGGAAGAGAAAGACGTGAGACCCAGCATGAGTCATGTTGCTGAGAGGCTCCAAAGTCACCATTCTTGATGGTTTTGAACAAAGAATAGCCAGGACACCCCATGGTTTTCACCTACCTTGTTTAGATTCAGTCTATCATAAACTGTCTGTTTGTGCCTTGTGGTAAATCTTCTGTTGTTGTGCAGTTTAGTGTTGCTGTTGTATATCAGATTCTAGTTGCAGAATATTTCCATCAATTGGAACATACTTTTTGTTCCTTTAACATTATCCGTTGTATGATTCCTACTTTATCATAAAATTAGTTACTTCGTACATATTCAACCTTAAAATTATGGCAACAATTTTTAAGATATAGTTTTACGATGATACCCATTTTTGTATTAAGCTGACAGTTTCCAATTAACCGGCAAGAGCTCTGTTGAAAGTTTTAACTTTGGTCCTGACCCTAATGAGCTTTGCAATTAATTTAGTAGGTCCATTGGTGGCGACAAACTACAGATATTATTCGTAAAATTTACAAACTGGTATAAAAAAATAAATAAAAGATTGCAAAATTGATCAATTTCTACCAAATAATGTCTCTTTCCATGCCATATCTAACATCCCCAGTTGAATAGAAATATGGTGTCAATTTCTAGTGGACTGAATTAGTAAAAGGACATGACTCCACTCCATATTAATACTTCATCCGAAAAACAAACCATCCACTTTGAGGGAAGAAAAAGAGAAAAAATAAGGAAAAGAAATGGAAAGAAAAAGAGATTTGAGAGGTAAGGATGATACTAACTAAGCCTGATGCTAGGAGCCTCGGGTTAAACAGTTTGTCTGTGTTAATAACTAACCAACTGTAGAGAATGTCCCAATACAAATTCATCTCTGCATAGAAAAGGTATTCCCAGACTTTCTAGACATCTTCATGAGCTTGAATAGAAGTCTCCGGTTGATTATCCAAGGGCATATATTGGGCCATAATTGCCCTTATCTCAGAGTCCATGTATCTCTGCAGAAAAATGTTTCCTAGTGTAAGTTAAACGAGTTTAGGATGTATAATAGCTAAAATATCAGAAAAAGAAAAACTGAAAAAACTAATTGTCATTTGAACCAGCAAATCAGGACAAGATAACATGCTCACTAAATGGAACGAGAAAGTATTAATATAATGAAAAGATGATTTAACAAAATGTAGTTATATTTTGTTAGAGCTATAGGTATTGTATTTTTTTAATAAAAAGACAATAATATATTGCATTAAGGAATATTTTCAAAGCCACACTGTTTAAAGGACAATCAAATGAGTTAGAATTATACCCGGATTCTGTACTTGTAAAATGCATACCCCCCAGCACCAGCAACAGCCAAGATCAGAATAACCATCCAAACAATGCCCCCACCGCCCACGGAAGCAGCATATTTTCCTGCATATTTGTAAGATGCAGCAAGTGTGAAAATGAATAAATTATTATATTTTAAGTCTCAACAACCGTGCAAAGTTATCAACTTAGATAATTAGAAAGCCCAGTATAAAATTTAGATCCTTAAGATACTAAATACAGTATAAATAGAAATAAAATACCAAAGTGGCAACCAGTGCAAAGTCATGTTTTCTATGAAGAATCATCTATCAAATTTTAACGATTGAACAAAATCTGCTGATCCAGTAAGTCAGGCATAAAAAATGTCACACAAAATAAGTCAGAAAATGTTAAAACTAAAAACTCACCAATGCACATATCATTTTCTCGCGTGTAGAACAAACCATCACTACATGAGCATTCATAACTTCCCCAAGTATTTTTGCAGTGACATTCTGGGCACTGGCAGGCCAATTTCTCCTTGCATTCATCCACATCTACAACATAATCAAAACAAGAAATATTAAGAAACAAATTTCAGATTTGCAGAATAGCTAATGGCATAACTATTTACAATTCTAGCATCATATTCAAACATTCTCACCAAGATTAGTTCATGATTGATGCATTTGCCATTCAAAGGATAGATACTAGAAGAGTAAAGTTATATATTCCTACACTAACCTTCCTGTTAATTCTCCTAATATCTGATAATGTATTAAGAGAAAAAAGTAAATACATTTTTCTCATGAAAACAAAGACATTCAATACTCTTTTCATTAAGTTGAAAGTTTTATTGGAAGATGTTGTAAGAAGATTATTAACTACTTAAACTAGAACAGGTCAACAAATTTTGAATGTCAAAATACCTTGACAGGAGTTGACTCCATCTCCCCTGAAACCAGGTGGACACTTGCAACCTTTGGTGTGGTCATCCTGCATAATCATTCAAGAAAGAAGGCATATATCAACATTAAAAGAAAAAAGGGACACATGCAAGATAATGTAAAAGAGGATGCAGAGGATTACTTACAATACAAGCAGAGAAAGTCGTGCTACCTTGAGTTTCTTTCCAACAACCTCCATTGTTGACTGCACACCTCAAGGCTCCTGTAGCTGCTTAGAAATAAAAATATGTGAAGGTGAATTTATATTTTGAACTTCATAGCGTGGAGATAATCACATGAAGCAGTTTATCTAAATTAGAGAAAGTAATTTACCTTCACAATGGGTATATCCATCACCAACAAACTGAACATTTTGTATAACTGGGCATTCACATATTCTTCCTCTGAAAGTGTCCTATAATTTTGGAAGTGATAAAACCAAGCCTTACTCCACATGTATTGAAGTGCAGTAATATAAAGATTCACAAAAATATGGCAGACAAGATTGAGTTAGCCAAATACCCTGCAGGCAGTAATGTTAGCAGCACTGTCCTGCCAACAACCACCATTGTTTTGCAAACACTCATTGGTTTCCATGTCTGCAAAGGATAATCAAAGGTACCTGATATCAATTCTTCTATCCAAAAAGACAACACGTATTACAAAATGGCAGTTGAAAGATGAGTTGATAAGATTTAATTTATTGGTTCTTATACAAGGATGCTTGGGAGAGGTACGGGGAGAAAGGAAGAAATGCCAAAAAAAGGACCTGGAGTTAAACAAATTGATGGCTCGGTAGTCTCTTGGAAACCTGAACAGATTGCCTTGAGTACTGCTGCTTTTGATAGCTTACCTAAAAGTGGTTAAAGAAATATTATACAGCAGACAAGGTTAAACAGCCATGAAGATATACAGAAAGGTTGTCAGACCTCTATATTGTCTGTTGTTTATAATAAGAGTAGGTAGTATTGTAACATCCCCACGATCGCCGTTACCAATCTGAAACAAAAATTTATTAACCAACAGAAAGGCCTAATTAGAGAACAGAAACAATCCTAGAAGAAGGCCATATTCTCCTATAAGACAAACCTGTGAATCCTGTTCATTATTGAGAACAGGGTTGTCCACATTTGCATTAGGATCTCCAACACAATCTTTAACTTTCTTCAAATCAATACCTGTAGAGTGTATGAGGAAAAAGTGAACAAGCATGCAACATATCCGTATAATTCAAAATGAAACAGCAAAGAGCAGCACAAGTCCAGTGCAAAGTGTATCCAACATACCGAGAGATTTAATAACTTGATCTGAGCATTCTTCAGTATACTTATTCTCTCTCATTGGGCAGCGGATTGAAAAGTCAGTGACGTAGTCCCACCATTGCCAAGGCTTTCCACTTTCATTTGCCACTTTAAAGAAGCATACTTGACGTAAGTTTTGGATGACAACATCTCTACCACTGTAGCCTCTTTTGTAATCTAGCTCAGGATCTGGTGCACAGTATCTCCCATTATTTATGCACTGTGACTTGCACTGTTGGCTCAATATAAATGCTTCTGGACAATACCAAGTTATATAGTGAGGGGTAAACTTTGCGAACCCTTTCTGCTCTAGTAGTTGAGCTGCCCCTTTAAAACTCTTGACAAAGTTAATTTCACTTTCACACTTTGGTCCACACTCATCATTGCTACTTGTCCAAAACTCATACTCAACTCTCTCATCAGGGTGAGGAAGAGCCTCTCTCCAATCAAGATTTACATTAACCATTTCCCCTTTAGAGAGAGCACTCTTGATTTTATCCCCTAGTGATTTGCTGATAAGGGCAGAAGGAATGCTGATCTTCTCAATATAATCGTCATTGGTATTACCATTTCCTTCTTCGGGTGTGTCCATGGTGATCAATGGTTCTGTCCTATCATCTGCAACAAGAATGGCCGCTGCTCCACCTTTCTGTGCATTCCACGCCTTTAAAGTGAAGAAGCACTCTAACAAACAAGTTACAGATTTTATCATTAGTATTGGAATATTTCTGTCAACCAATGATATCAACAATTCTGTACCAATCACTCCACAATAATGTAAGCAAAATCTTGCACAGCAAGTTTCATTGAACTTTACACTGTATTGAGAATAATACCTTCTAAGTCTGTGATAAAAATGCAGTGTAATGCACAGAAGATTCAAATTTTCCATACTTAAAACACACCATGGACACCAATGATCCTGACAGTGACTCTCTTAATAAAAGTCCGTTCATAGAAAACAAAACAACACTAAATAAACCAACACATTTTACAACACAACAAAACTTAGATGCAAATCCACGTGTTCTTCTGATAAAATTCCAATTACATTAATATGGTTCAGTAAAGATCACTGTGACGAAACTCTAGTTCTAATTGAACAGGCATGCTAAAGCACTTTACGAACTCCATCTTAAAGTACTTAATGAACCCATCCAAGTCATATCTTATACTTCTTTCCTTTGTTATGTATGAAAACTGAAGAGCATTTATAGGAGTAAAGGGTAGCTAACCTCCTCGATCAATAAGAACAAAGCTGGGGAAGGTTCCGGGCTTGGAACTCAACGAGGATTCAAAGGGTTTACATCCATTCTGATTGGTCTTGGGGTACACCACTGAGCCAACCATGGTTCCTCCATACTTGGGCACCCCAAAATTCCCAATTGCACATTCATATATACCTTTCAATGAATTTGGAGAAGTGATTTTCAAATTGTTCTTCTCCACCACAAACGTTCCCACACAAGACCCACAAAGCAAAATCCATACACACCACAAAAAACTTTGCTTTGTCCTCATGGTCATCATATATTGAACTCTTCCACTTCAATAGAGAAAGATCTCTATCAGCAAAAAAATGGAAAGCTTAGCTAAGTGCAATGCATGCTAGGCTGAGAAGGAAACCCAGATGAGAAAAATGAAAATGAAGACAAAAGACAATGGCTTTAGTGGTTGTTACGTGGGAGATGAGAAAATGATCCAAATCTAGAACCAATATGCGAAAGAAATGGACAATGGGGTGGACGGGTTAGTTACATTCAACGGTAATTGCACTCACTGCAAGACATAACACAACTTCATATGATTACAAATGGACCAAATATGATTCAACATGTTTTTTTAATATAATTGTTTTAAGTTCTTTGTGAATATAATATATATATATATATATATATATATATATATATATATATCATTTTAAATATATAGAGTTAGTTTATTTTTTTAAATTGTTAACTGAATATCAATAAAATAATCTCAAAATAAAAAAAAATAAAAAAAAAAATATAAATATAATATAAAAAAA
>Ga0099825_1003944_pt1 | contig 19638 bp, 12 predicted proteins | sample SiratroredBW_FD_76838 | JGI IMG/M metagenome (GOLD analysis project Ga0099825, IMG submission 76838) | Root nodule microbial communities of legume samples collected from California, USA - Siratro red BW | ecosystem: Host-associated > Plants > Roots > Nodule | place: USA: California | collected... | reverse complement strand
TTCCTTCATACAATATTATCCAAATTAATCCAAGTTTGAAGTTCTAGAGTTTAAGTAATATTGAGGGAAATGGTGATTTAAAGTCCTTATTATTTTTTTTTTCATAACTTGTTGGAATTGAAAGGTGATAAATATGTTCTTCTAGAAAAAAAAATTCTTTTTTTTCAAAAAAATATTTATATCCAAGTTGATCCTTCAAATAGTGTTATTATTTAAATGTTTTATTGGTGTCTTGTTGATAAATAACATATATTTCATTTATGATATCTTCATCCAAGCTACCACTTTTCCTTTTTTTAGGGCTTTTGAGTGACAGCCAACAAACTTTCCAATAACATTATGAATCTTAGTTAACCTTTACAAAATGTTTGTATCCGACCAGAGATACTTTCGAGTGAGGAAAGGCAGAGAAAATCAACTTTTAAGGAAAACGAAAAAAACTTTCGTTTCAAAACTTTCCTCTCTACCTTTCGAGAAAATACAAGGAAAGTTGATTTTTTTAAATAAAAAAATAATTTAATTATAATAAAATAAATTATTAAAAATATTTATTTTTGTTTTAAAATAACAAATAATTAAATTTATAATATTATATATAATAGTATATATAATCGATTACGATTAAAACGTAATCGATTATGTAATATAAATAATATAATATAAAAATAAAAAATAAAATATTATCTAAATTTTTAAAATAAAAATATTATATAATATATTTAGTAAAATAAATAATATAAATATAATTTTAATTTAATAATGGTATTTAAAATGAAAATAAATTATATGATAATAATTTTTTATTATTGTGAAATAATAATTATATTTAAATTTACTGTTAAAGTTATTTTAAAAGATTTAATTGTATATTTTTTAAAATTATATATATATATTATATATTATAATAAGAAATTAAATTTATTTTAAAGAAAATTATTAATTTAATATTTTTATAAATTTTAAAAAATATTATTAATTACATTAAATAAATTAACTATACACTAATTTTAATTATAAAAATAAATTTATAATTTTATATATTAAAATATTATTTTATCTATCACATCATTCACAAACTTTTCTCTCAAATCTTATCATATTTCCTTTAATCCAAACAATCAAACTTTCTATACACTTTCATCTCAAATCCATTTCTTCATCCAAACACTATCTTACCATTTTTCCTTAATCTAAACAATCAAACTTTCTATACACTTTCATATCAAATTCAACTCTCTCAAATCCACTCCTTCATCCAAACACACCCTCTTAGTTGTATCCTTGATCACAATAGTTGTTTTCCGGATTTTATTTTTTTTAAGTTTAATTTTTCATGTTCTTGTCATTATTTTCTCTTTTATTGAGTTTAATATTGTCCAAACTAATCTAGGTTTAAAGTTCTAGATTTTGAATAATGTTGATCGATACGGTGATTCAAATTCTATGATTGTACTTTACTAGTATTTACTATAGGTTTATAATATTGTTGTGAAAACTTTGGAATAAAATTATCTTGAAAATTTTGGATGGAAAGAGTTAGATTATTTTATAGATAAAGATGTTTCGTGACATTGGAGGCACGTGAAAATTAGATCAATTTTGAGAATTCTAAGTAGAAAAAAAATTATTAATTTTGTATACAATAATTAGAAAAATTCATTATATTATTTTGAATCCGGTAAATAAATAAAATGTAAGGGGAAAGAAGCCTAAAATTAGGAACACTTAAATGATTTTTAACTTTAAACTTTAGATAATAGATGACATCAATATGAAATTATAACTTCATCTAAGCTTGAAAACAGTAATTGTATCACTAAATTTAATAAATTATTGTAACAGTATCATAGGCAACATCATGGTTGAAGATAGACATTGTTCTCATTGAATACAGGAAACAAAAAAACAAATTTGAAAGGAATAAAACTTGTCCCTATGAATTAAAATACCTTTGTCCCTATCAACCCTCTCTTCACCAAAAATTCCCTTCTCCCCCTAAGCCAAATCCCTCACTCCTGTAAAAATCCCCTTCTCCCTCATTAGCCAAATCCCTTTCTATAATCACTTTCTAAATAATAACTAGAGTAGGGAATTAAATACAAATCCAAAAGAAAAGAGAGAGAGAGAACAATAATTTCACTATCCCTACATTTGTAATTTATAAATATAGAATTGATTCACATTCTCATAAATCTTTTGTACATAAAAAATAGGTTTTCGAGATTGGCAATAGATTCTTTACCTAAATTCTTAATCACTGTTTTAAAGAAATGCTTTGTCCTATGCACAAAATTTCAGGTTCTTGCATACAGAAACAATAGAAAACAGTAGTAAATTGTGGAATCTGGTTCATGTTCTACAACTCAATTCCGTTTTAACTTTTCCCTCAAGAGGCTCAACCATTTGCACAGATATGTGTAGATAATATCATTGTGCCCGGCACATGCACGAAACACGTCACTTCGTTGTTGCTGAAAGGGTTAGATTATTTCACCACTAAAGAAACACAAAATCAAATGGGACCCCTTTTTGATACCCTTAGGATAACCACTGCAGAACAAACAAAGGAAGAACCAAAAAAATGACCATTAGCAGGCCCCAAAAAACGTGTCATAACATTATCCTAGTGTTCTATGGATAATGCTCATAAATGTTAACCTTGTTGCAACACAAAAAATGGTACTTATGTCTGAATTTTAATATTTGAAAAAAATATATATAATGCTGAAAATAACCAAATGTTAATCCATTTACACCATCTACATTAAAACTACTTTAAATAGCTTTTATTTTTCATAATAAAAAAAGTGTATTTTGAACTACTTACTAAGTAAAAAATATCGGTACTTAGTTTCGTTTTCTCTATTGTAATATATTTTCATTTTGGGACAATCATGAAACGGAAAACAGTATGATTATGATGACAAAGACATTTGGATTTGTGATGAAGAGATGACAGTAAATACAAGATTGTGAAAAGCAGAAAATTTACATCTTCATTACTGCCATAAAAGGGGATACATGTCATGTTGATCCATGGACATATCATTTCCTAGTCCATGAGGTTGCTATTTATGAAGTTTATCTGTTGTTGTGGTTGTTTGGTCGCAGCAATATGGCTAAGATTTCAGAAAACTGAGGGCGTTTGGAAGGGGTGTTGTTCCAGCACTTTGTCATAATGTATTTTAGAGTTTGTTGGCAGTCTTTTGGGATTTCAGGTCTAAGGCCACATGCAGCAATTCCCACTGCTGCTTGCACAGGTGAAAATGAAGAATATGCTGCCTCACCAGTTACCATCTCCCAAATTACCATCCCAAAACTATACACATTACTCATCCATGTCTCTGTCACATTCTCTGGGTCCCCTGCTATTATCTGTTCTCAGCCCAACAACAAAAAGGTAAAACTAGTGAGTATCAAGACAATGTAACTATTGTCATGTTTGAATAAAAAAAGAGAGTAAAGACTGAATGCACTGAATGTGTTAAGATGTTATGTATGATAAATTTATTGACTTTTACAATAATTATCTTAAAGTTAATGCAAACCATGATTTCTGATTAGCTGACAGTGTAATACTTAAAAATTTAACTCTCAAAAATGTGTACTGAAAAACCAAAACTATGACAAATAAAAGTTAATTTTATCCCCTCTACAAGGAAAACATTAATAGATCCTTGCAAAAATGTCAAATCTATAAAAATAATCAATCATTTTGTAAAGAGAATAACATGCATTAAAAGTAAAAAAGGAATCTGATTAAACATTATAAGGACACATATTAGTTCACAACTGCACATGTGTTCTAGTGGCAACTTGTCATCTCACTCATTTGTGTGGTTGTGGTCTATGAATGTTTGTCACCTACACACGTGAACTGGTGTGTTTGTAAGTGATGTGTAACGAGATTTTCTCGAGCAAGACTTGCTAATAAAGTGTGACAACCAAGTTGTTTATTCACAACAACCAAATAATCACTCTTGTGAGTGAAAACTTTTACATGTCTTTCTGTTCAGTTATCACTTTTTCTCTTTGAATGAATGGCTTTAGTGGATAGCTTTTGTGTGTGTTTTTCTGCCTGCACACGAGGTGTGAGGGCTTTTGTGAGTACCCTTTATCAGTAGGACAAATAGCTAGAGTGCTGGGGCAAAGATCATGCTAAAGGGTTAAAGCCTTAGGACAAATAGCTAGAGTGCTGGGGCAAAGATCATGCTAAAGGGTTAAAGCCTTAGGACATGCGGGCTCCAGTGAGGAATTAATTCTGGTATAATTGGCATCACATAAGCACACTTATTTTCCTAATGATATACACGAGTGTCCAAATAAAGGTAAACACAATAAAGTGAAAGCAAAAAAACAATTATTAGGACATGTTAGGCATGCTCTAACAATGATGCCAGGACAAGTGACGTAAAGTTTCTTTTGAATGTAAGATAGTTCAGCATTGCTTTACATACAATGGATCTAAGCAGCATTCTCTGAGACCATAAAGCACACCAAAGTTACTCTAAATTGCCTATAGTTGAACATCTAGTATGTCATTTTCAAGGTGTACTGAAACACGAGGAACAGACAAAAAAGATAAAAGAGCTACAACACTTTAGACTGGACTTTGTCACCGAACTAGATAGTGTATATGAGGACAAATAGAGAGAGATAGAGAGAAGAAAATTCAAACTACAATTTGATCTTATTCCTATACAGTGAGATGTTTTAAGAAACTTCAATATAGAGTTAGACTGCAAGGCATAAACTGTTTTTTCAGAAGGGAAAAAGAAAAAGGCTTGATAATGCTGGTAAGTAGGTAATGTTCTAAAATTCCTATGGGAGTACACCAGGTTGGCCAAATAAGCATAAGATACAGAAAATCCTTTTCTTTTCCATGTTGGGTAGAATTCAATCTAATCAAATCGTTAAGAATAAAGGTGGTGCATGTAAAATTTTTTATTGATTGAGGAAGCATATAGGGAATCCATGAGCATAGGATAGGAGCATTAGTATATTTGCAGCCTATGTTTAGAAGTAGCTGAGCATTCCTGTCAAAAGATTTTCATGAGCAGTAGGTAAAAAGCATAGAACGCATTCTCATCCATTATCTTACCTAAAAGCCATGAGGATTTAGATTAGGTAAGTAGGTCTAGGTGTCAAACTATTGAGAAGGAGGGACCCTATCTTTCAAAAAGGATAGATAGATACCAAATTGTGATCAAATTCTTCACTTTTTATTTCTTATAAAGAAAAGGCTGATGGTCAGCTGGAGAATATTACGGACTATGCATGGCAAAAACACTACAGAACTACATATGGCTATAGAACATATTCCTGTGACTCAATTTCACGCAATTGCAACAAGTATTTTGCTAAATAAAAAGAGTGAGAATGAATAGGGACAAACCTCAGGAGCTAGCCACCTGTAACCATCAGTTTCATACTCCATAGCTTCTCCAACACTCTTGCAGGCAGTGACTATACCCATATCTCCCAAGCAAGCATTCCCGTGCCTATCCAACAGAATTCTCTGTGTATTAAGGTCTCTATATGCAACACCATGGTCATTCATAAACTTCATCCCTTCTGCCACATCAACTGCAATCCTCACAATATCCTTGTTCTGCAGCTTCTTGTTCTTCAACATCAGATCATGAACAGATCCACCTTCCATGAACTTGGTCACCACACACAACCCATGATTCTCATCCACGCAAATACCGCAGAACTGCAGAATGTTCCTATGGCCACAAGTCATGAGTTCCAGCAGGTCCTTGTGGAGCTCAAACTCGTAAGAATTCCCTTTATCACACCCCTTCAGCTTCTCAATCCCAACCCTCTTCCCCATATATACTCCCTTATACGAATTTGGCCCAATCTGTTCAACAAACTCGACACTATCTGAGTTCAACAACCATTTCTCAATCTCACCCCCACCTGACTTTATGGTCTGCCATTCATCCACTGACACAACAAAAGATGAAGAAGGCAGAGGCACCTGAAGCTGAATCCTTTGAATTGAATTCTCAAACTCCTTTCCACGGTAACCATCACCGTTTTCTTCTTCAATCTCCACAAGATCTCTCCCTTTGGAATTTTCCTCCTGGCAACCGCAAAGCCCGAAGGGAAGCTTCACAGCACCAGTTTTAGGCTTCTTCATAGCAAACTTCAAAGCATTTTCAACCCTGGTCCTCACCAACTTATCATGCCCAGACTGAACCACAAGAAGCACAATTCCCAAGGTGAAACCCTTCTTCTCAAAGATCTGCGTCCTCTTGCAGCAAATGGAGGAACTATCCAATGCCCCCGACAGCGCAGGCCACGAAATCGGAGAGTTGCAAGCAAACGTGAGCCTCAGAGCAGAACCTTGAACCTCATCGTCACACTCCTCTTGAATCAAAATCGCAGGCTGCTCACTCTCCGAAGCTTGTTCCATCAACTTTATGTGAAGAAACACATCCTTCATATCAAACTCAGCCTGTGCATAACTGCAACACATCGAAAAAAACACATCTTGTTAAAACAAAAAAAAAAATTAAGAAACAATAAAAAACACCCATGATTCCACAACCCATATGCGTTCTCTTTTAAGTCGATTAAAGCTAAAGCTTCTCTAAAAAAAGTCCACCACCGCGATTTCAGCCACAACATCAAGGTTTTCAAAGTATCTAAACTTCAATTGCGACTGCATCAGTTGCATTTATCCACAAGAACTGTGATAAAACCAAAATGGCAGCCGCAATTTAAAACACTGAGTGAACTTGGGAGGTGAGGCACGAAAATAGCAAAACTCACGACTAAAAAACGAAAAGCGGAAACCAAGATCAAGCATTGGTATGGCAAGATCGAAACTTGACAAAATGGGCGACCGCATCAACATTTTCAAAACAACCTAATCCCAGTTCAGCCACAATGTCAAAGTTTCCATCCGCGATCAGCGTGAGACACATCAGTCACATGTCAAGACTTTCCAAGTCTCGAAAAGCACAAATTTTCGAACTTTCCCACAACACCAAAAACCCGAAACTAAGTAAAGATAAAAGCTTTGGGTGACATTAATTCTCCGAGACCTGAGGGGCAATGAATCATAATGCTTGCGAATGTTGGACATGAGTTTCTCGGGGAGTTGGCTTCCGGGGTAGAGCTGAGTGAGGTTGCGAACGACACTTCCCCAGGCAAGTTTCCGGGAAGAGGCATCGGCTTTGGAAGAAGGAGGCGAATCGAGGTTGAGGGAGTTTCTGAAGGAGGCGATGGCTTCGGAGACGTTGCGGGTGAGCTTCTGGAACTTCTTGTGGACGTTGGGAATGGAGGATGGGTCCTTAGGGGTGGAAGGGGGGCCTTCGGATCTGTGATGGGTGCGCATGAGGACCTGCTCCACCGTGTCATCGTCGGCGGCGGCGGTGGCGCGGCTGGACCAGCACTCCAAAGCTGCAGCCATTGTTGTTGGATTGGGGTGAGAGAGGAAGATGGTGGGTGGAGATGGGGAGAGTGAGTGATGAGGAGTAGTAATAAATGAGTGTAATCATTTTGCAATGTAACCGCCGGATATTTTGATGACAACTTTTTTAGGTAAATAAATCACTCAACAAACAAAGAAGACACTTTCTTTCAGTGCCAATGCAATACAACACATGCTTTTCAACTTTCTTTCAGTGAAGTGTTTTACATTTTTCTACTAACTACCTTTTACTAACAACTTTTCCTCTTCTCCTCCAACATAAAACAACATGTTGGATGTTTATACAATGATTTATTATTAACTATGAGAAACTAGTGGAACTTGTAGAGTGATACTTTAATTCTTTGCCATAAACAAACCAAGTAATTTGAAAATATATGTTTTAAATAACATTTTTTTTTCGATCTAACTAAGTGGGGCATGTCAAATATTTAGTGAGTGAATGTTTTCAAAGAAATTAAAGACGAAATTGGTCAAAGTTTTAAGTCAGAGTAAAAAGGAAAACAATTTATTACTCCTGGAAAATTATTTAATTGAAAAGCCACTCTGTCAAACTAGTTGAACATGCTGGCTTTAGTTTGATTTTAAAAGGGTTTAAGTTTTCTGAATGTCAAATGTAAGGGTGCAGAAGTCATGTTTTGTTGGCTGCATGTGGAGAAATAAACCTATTACAGTTACCATAAATTTATATCAGGAAATATACTAAGGAGTTTTTTTGGATTGGTATTGTTCAGCCTTAACTATATTCACACTTTTCCTTCAATGTACAAAACTAAGAAGTTAAGATAAAAGAATAAAATGTTTCACTTAATTTTGTTTTCTGTCATTAATGTGAGTTAGTTATACTGTAGCAGGTAAATTAGATTATTAACATTTTCTTATTTTTGTTAGTCTAATCTTGGTCCTAATATTTTATAAAATGTGTTTTTTGGAATTTTATTTTCCGACAATTTGAGTTCTGTAGTTTTTTAATGTGTGTAACTTTTGTGAAAATTCATTGAGAGAAGAAGGGAGGAGTGAATGCACTGATTACAGTGGAAGGTGGCAAAATAAATGATGATAGAGGGTCACATTGATTGAATTATGTGGGCCCTAAGGCGGGTTGATAGAGGCCTAAGTTGTTGGTACCTGGTCTGCCCTGTGGCCCACATCCTTCATAAATCAATTAATAATGGGCTTTATCTGGCCCGTTAATTAGGGGTATCAATCAATTTTGTGACAAATTACTTGCCTTTTTGTTTCCTCTTCCTTTTCTTTACAGAGGGCCCACTTTCCGGACAATGAATCACTTTCCCTCTACTTTTTCAGTCTCATAAATAATCTCAAGTTTCATCTAGGTTTATTTTTTTGGAAATGAGAAAATATTGAAAATTGTTTGTTAAAAGTCTATCGTCTTTGGTTTTTACCTCTAATATGTTAAGTATGAATATGTAAGTTTGACATACTAAGAATGATAGAGAGGATTTTAAAACCAAAGGACCACAAAATATAATTTATGGATTTCTTTTATGGATAATCATCTTGTTAATAAAAAAAATATCAATAAGTTTTACTTATCATTGATTTTTTTTTCCTTTAAATCATTCACAATCCTTTGTATAATAAATAAGTGCTTTTAAAAGTTATGTATTAATAACAATCATTTGTATATATAAAGTAAATAATATTCTTTTTCATTTATATTTAACGTGTGATTAAACTCATATTTTAATACCTAATAATTTTTTTATTCAAGTGAGAGTCTCTTTCTTATTAATACATTTATAAACCATCTTCACTTGTATTAATGTTCACACTGAAGGAGTACACTTTATTTAAATCTTTGTTATGAAGACTTTCAATACATAGATGAAACTATACTCGTCTGAGCCGGTCTGATATTACTTGTTGAACAAATTGAAAAAGAAACACCGGAAAGACCAAACAAAGAATGAGACATGAATAAGACTCACATGGGAAATGACACTATTTTTAACTCAAAAACTCAAGACATTGTATTTGTAGGTATTGTTTTTATATGTTGTTCAACTTTCTCATTTTTACTTAATATGAGACTATACTTACACTTAAATACCTAACAATTGGATATGTAACACAAAACTCAATATTATTACCAAGTTACATCTATTGTGATAAAGTTACATCTATAATCTAAATTATCCACCTTAAGGTATTATCAAAATCATAATTAATTTTTTTTTTACCTAAAATTCTAGCTACTTCAATAATCCATATCATTTATTATAATTTGTTATCAAAATTATAATTAGTTTCTTTTACCCAAAAATCTAACTACTCTAACATCCCTTAATTAATTAATACAATAAGCTTAATTCTACACATAGAAAACTTTGATCAACAAAGTTAATATATTATTATGATTTTGGACTACTGTAAATTTTTCTTTATCTATCAAACTAAACAAGCAAATACATGTCTATAAATACAATCTATCATCCTTATAAACAACTAAAGCAGAAATAGACAAAAGAAGAACTTAGTTTAAACGAAATTATAATCGAAAAAGTATATTTTATTTTTTGATAATTTTATTATAATATGTCTAAATATTTAAAAAAAAAACCAATTGATTTAGAAATATAGAGAAAAAACAAAGAAAATATTTGAAAACGATATTAATTTCTATAAATAAAATTTAAACAATTAACTTTTAAACTTATAATTTTTTTAACTTAAATAATAAAATATTCATACTTCATAGATCTTAATTAGTTTTATTCTTACTAACACGATTTTTTTCTATATTTGTCTAATCAAAATATTGTAGTTTTCATATTCCATTAGTGTTTAAAAAGTTTTTTTTTTTTAATTTCCGTAGAAGAAATTATTTTAGTCATTATAATCTGTTGTTTAGAATTCAATTTTTTATTCTTACAAGTTATCTAAGGTGAATAAGTTGTATTCTTATAGATTTTTGCAAGTGATATTATATGCTAACATTATATCACAAATATTAGTAATGTTAATTGAGATGATAATTTGACTTTTTTCTAAACATATAAATTTGTCATAAATATATATGTGTTAACTTAAATAACCATTTTATTTTTCACATATAAATCATTAACTTTTTTAAAGATGAAAGCCAGAGAAATGTTTTCATATAAACTAAAATAAAAAAATTAATGGACTTTATAGGAATTTCAAACACATTTAAATATATAATAATTATCATATGAAAAAAAAAATCTCATAAAAGAGGTGAAAATAATTTCTTATTAAAAAAAATAGAAAAGTTAATCTTAAAAGAGTGTATAACTACATTATTCAAATCTTACATTATACACTGTGAGAAGGATTTATATAATATATTAAATTCTATTGAATATAGTGAGATGAATCATAATGGTAACATAGTCTAATAAATTAAAAAAGTATCAGAAAAAAACTCACAAACAATAAGACATATTTCAAGAAATAAAAAAAAAAATCATACTCATTTTCGGTATTTTCAACAATTTTATATATCTAGAAAGAAATTTAATTACTCAAAACAATTTAAAAAACTCAAAGTATTAAATATATTCTGATCTTTTATCTTTAAGTCAAAAAAACTTGGTCATTAATTTTTTTAAATATATTTTTTGATATTTTAATATATGTGTGTGTGACGGGAAATATAAAATTTAATATTAAAAATGCAACGCGTATATGAATAATTATAATTGTGTACATCTTTTAGAAAAATAAAATATAAAAATATACAAATAAACAAATATGAATATTAATATTTATTGAAATAGTTTTATATTTACAAATATAGCTCAGATAGGTAGGATAGTAAAACTCTTTTGTTTTTGGATATATCCAAGTTTTCTCAGATGAATTAAAAAAATATGACTTTATATAAGAATATTTTGATTATCTGTTTATTAGTAAAATACGTATCAATATATATTCATTTCTAATAATGATTTAGAAAATTATTATCAGACTAACGTTAATAACAAGGATGAAAAGAGACACCTAAACATTACAATATTTAACTGAAAGAATTGATAAATAAAAAGAAATTAGATATTCAGGTTTTATTTATCATTAAACTATTATTTGTTGATAATTCGTTATACTTATCTTTAACTTTTACTTTTCTTTGTGTTAAATAAAAAAAAGTATTAAATTAAATTTAAGTTGAGTAAATTTATTTTTTATTAATATTTTTTAAAGTTAGTTTTAGATAACTTATAGATGTAATTGCATCTTATGCGTCAAAATAAGAAGTTTATGTTAGTTTAATGTTTTAGTATTATAGTTTGATCATTAATGAAAATTTTTGTAATGTATATTTATGAGTTTTAAGTTTTTAAAGCTCGCGTGATTATTTTTGTTATTTTAAAATAAGAGAAGTTAACTCGTATATTTTTATAGATATTATGTATTTTTTTTTATGTAAGTTGAATATGTTTATATATATATAGTTATATATGATTAATAAATTATTTCAATAAGCGAAAGTTTAATAAGTTATGAATGAAAGAACAATATAAAAATGATAAAAAAAATTGTGAGGTATGAAAAGTATATTTTGAATGATGTTAGTTGTTTTGTAAATATATATGGAATGATTTACATGAAAATAGATTTCAAAGTAATGATCAAATTTGAGAAAAATTATTCAATAAAAGTGGCATTAATAATGTATACGTGTATATGAATAATTATAATTGTATACATCCTTTAGGAAAAATCAGATATATAAATAAACAAATATGAATATTAATATTAATTGAAATAATTTTATATTTTCAAATATAGCCCAATAGGTAGGATAGTAAAACTCTTTGTTTAGGATATACCTAAGTAAAATTTTCAAATGAATAAAAAACAAATATGACGTAAAGTGACTAATAAGAATATTTTAATTATGCATTTCTTAATAAAATATGTGGCAATGTAGAATAAATTTTAGTATTCAATTTATTTATATAATAGTTTAATTTATTTCATAAATCTTTTCCCTGCTAATTCTTCTACTTTAAAATTTGAATATTTTAATCTTTTAATTCTTTAGAAGTTTACAACCACTTTAAATATATAACTAATTCAAATGTTACTGTTAAAGATTAAAATTTAACATTTTAAAAGATATAAAAAATTATCAATCCTAAGATAATATACTAAAATGTATATTTTAATTGAAAAACAACTATTTATCTTGGAAGACACCGCAATACTTGTTTGTGAGGAAAGAAAAGAGAAATTAAAATCTTACAAAGAAAGAAACTAATAATTTAAGAATAAAAAACAAGACTTATATGATTTAGAAAAAATGTTTTTTTTTTAACTTTCTAAATTGTATTTTTAAAAGTTTTTGGAAACCTACTTTGTGTTTGCAGAAAATGGAAGTATATATAATATGTGCTTGGTTAAAAAGAGTTGTCTATCGCTTTATATCAAAATTAAAAGGATTATTTAGAAGCTATTTTTCAATCAGGGTATTTCTAGGAATAAAAGTTTTTAACCACTTATTAATATATCTTTTTCATTTTTTTTTAAACTCATAAAAGTATATTAGTCGTCATAGCTAAATGATATAAGGTTAGTTATTATACATGATAAGATAAGATTCTATATCAGTTTAGATAAGATAACTGTATGTTTTTATAAACCTAAGTATGATTAAACAAATAATATTTATAAAAATGATATAAAAAATTATATGCATAATAGTAATTCCAAGGCATAATCGAATTCACCTTTTCTGATAGGTCCTTATTTATTTATGTATATACTTACACTTTTAATTTATTTATTCATATCTATTTATTTACATTTTAAATATATTTTTCCTATTCTTTTACAATTATATATTATTATCATTATTATTTTTAAGGAGTGATAAATAAAGTAAGAGATATAGCAGGTTATCATATTGGACTGGACTTATTTTTAGGCCCGAATAAGAGAGCCCGACAACATCGTTAGCCTCTGCAAACCAAGTTAACAGCATAAACCTCGTTGTGTTCTGCCGCCATCCACAGGCTCGTGATTTCTTCCGAAAACCCTGACATTTGAAATTCAGCAGCAAAAACCTGAAGTGAAGTGAAGCCATTGCGTTGCTGGGTTGAGAATGGGGAAGAAAGCAAAAGGGTCAAGGAAGGGTAAGAAGGCGTGGAGGGCTAACATCAGCACCGAAGAGATCGAAGATTTCTTCGAGAAATCAACGAAGGACGCTCTTTCTGGTGGCTCTCTCCAAGCCCTTTCCAGTGATTCCCTCTATTATGAAGACAAGTCCAAAGGTAATTTCTTTATCAGGTTCTCTTTTCTGGGCATGTTTTCTGTTTATCGTACCTATCGGCCTGTATCTGACATTCGTCTTTTTTATAACTGGTTTCGATGTGAGTGGTCACTTCTAAATTACGCAAAACAAAAAATTGGAAGATTAAAGATTATACTTAGTAGTCTTTTACCATGATTTGCATAAGATTGTGTATTATCATATGATTTTTTTTTTTTTCAATTTTGTTAGAAATTTAGGTTTCATTATAGTGTATAACATAGGACGTGCTGTTTGGGCTTTTGGGTCACACAAGATAAATTATTAATTTACCGCAGCATCAGTAGCTACATATACTGTACGATGTGAAAATATCTGAAACATGTCGCGTGCATGGGTGTTGTATTTGCTTCCCGAAGAGTTAGTTTTTTTCTCTCACTTTCTTTGACCAAATTAAATTTTAAATAGCTTGACATAAGTAATTGCTAGAATTTTCATTTTAATTTAAAGTCTAACGTTGACACCACTGACTATGGATTAATTGGCGTGGATTGTTCTATCATTGTGGTCTCAAATTTGATTTTTGGGTATGCATTGTAGATGAAGAGTTTTTCAGGCCATAGTGGTCCTATTAACTTGAACAGGATGGCCTCCTTTGGAGGATACCTGTGATTTTTTAAAATAGCATAATTTGACATATTTCTTAGTAATTTCTTATGAAAAAAAGAAATAAAAAACCATACATATCACCATATTTATGTAAAGAGGATTTATATATGTAATGTTTCTGCTTGGGTGTATCTTTGTTATAGAGAAAAGCTGTATCTTTTCGCCAGAATGGGTTTACAACTTACAGTTTTTGTTCATCCTTGGATATGGGGTTTACCTTATTTAATGACGTGCTTAAACTTCTAGATCTTGCGGTGAAGAGGAAGATTGAGAAGCACAGGGAGAAAGTGCTGCGCTGTGATAGCCTGCTACAGAAAAACCAGTTTGTTATGCCAGTGCCATCTTCTATTCTGAAGAAGTGTTCTAAAAACCGCAAAACGGTCTCTAATGTGAAAGAGGTCAATCAAGATGGTAATAAGGTCAGTGTGTTGTCCATTAATGCTGAAATGTTGGAGTATTAGTAGGAGCTGGCTATGTTTGAAATGGTCTGCTGCAATGTGCAAAACCTATGTGAATAAAAAGGAGGGGTTGTTTAATTTTTTTGCTTTTCACCTTAAACCCTATATTGAATTTGTTTTATTGACATTTATTGTTTGTAATATATTTTCAGGATGATTCTACCATGTTTGATCTATGGAATGATAAAGGTACCTTCTATGTTTATTCATTTAAAGTTTTGGTTACTTTTTGTGTTAATTATGGATGTTAAACACGGTTTTATTTGATATCATCATGCAGGTGAGGATAACAAGCAAGTGAAAAAGGTATATTTTCAAGCACTGCTGATTCTAATCTGTGGATTTCATATTACATTCTATCTTTTCTGTACTTTCAGTGCTTAGTTGATAATTTGATGGCTAACTTCTTAATAGGTATCAAAGCCTACCCTCATTCCAGCTGTAGAGGTTGATCCTCCAGGCTGCTCTTTCAATCCCTCATATGAAAGTCACCAGGTAGTTTCAGAATAAATGACGCTTTCCCCTGTTATTTTTGTTTTTTTTTTTCTGTCATGCATCTTGATGGACAATTTTAAATTTTACTGTTAAACCAGGATACATTAGCTTCTGCTGTTGCGGAAGAAATGCAAAAAGTCTACAAAAAGGAATTGGGCCCTGAACCTGTGCCATTAACTGTTCCTGGAGAAGCTATTGCTGAAGAAGATGTGAGTCTCATTCTCTTTATTTGTATTTATATAATTATTTCAGTTGAAAATGTTTGTCACATTTATTATGCTCTATAGAGGTACTTGAATTTGTATGGCTTCTGTGATTGGTTCTATTTTGTCAACAATCTACTTTTTTGTCAGATGTATTTTCTTGATGTGGATGATGGGAATGACGATGATGATAGTAATCCTGAAAACGAGGATGAAAATGAAGATGCTGCATCAGAGAAAAAGTTAGTATCATAAATTTTAATTAATTGGACTTCCTTTGTTTAAATATTGTTTATGAACGACATTATATTTTTCTCCATTTTTTTTGGCAATATACATTACCTATCCAGTCATTCTCTTTTATGAACTACATTATATTTTTCTCTTTATCTTCCACTCATTCTTTTGTGATTAATTGAAGTTATACTTTCTGCATAGTAATTAATACTGTCTTTTAAGTGTCTATCTGTTTGTGATCTTATAATTTTGCCATTGTGGTCCGTAACATGTACTCAATAGTTTCCCTTGCTAATGTTAATTAAGTTTCTTTGATGCGTAATATATTATACTTATTACAAGTTGCTATTTTTGGTATACACTGTTAAATGTTATTGATTTCTTACACAATCTCCATTTTTGAATACTGTATTATATTTATGGACATCTGATTGTTTGAATAATCATTGGACAGGCCTATTAAAAAAAAGAGAGTGACTAAAGTTGAGTTGAACAAGAGAGCTAGGCGGAAAGAACAACTCAAAAAAGAAGCAGAAGCTAAGAAGATAAAGGAATTGTCAAAGGAAATTGATAGGTAATATCATCCCTCTTTCTCACACTGCGTCACCACAAAAAAATGATTTTTTAAGCATATTTTGTTTTCTGGTTACAGCATACCTGACATTATTCAGGAAATTGAGCAAGAAGAGGAGGAAAAGAAGAAAAGACATCTTAGGCGAAAAGTTGCTAAACAGGAGATGTTAAAGGCACGCCCACCTCGCATAGGAAAGCACAAGTAAGTAGTCTTTTTTTGTGGAATTTCTCTTTTTCTTGTACCTTAAATAAAATTAGTACTTTTATGAATGTTGTTTATCAATTATATTTTCATAACAGGTTTGAGCCTGCACCTGTTCAAGTTTTATTAAGTGAAGAAATTACTGGATCAATTCGGAAGCTCAAGGTTGCTTGTGATCTCTTGCTCTGATTTTGATTGTTTTTGGTATCTCAGTTTTGGTGAACATGCAAGTAAATTTTCCTATGTTTGTTGGTTATGTAGGGTTGCTGCACCCTTATAAAGGATCGATACAAAAGCCTAGAAAAGAGAGGATTGATTCAACCAACAAAAAGAAGGTTAGTTCAAGCTTCTGTTATTTTGTCAAACAGATTTGGTTGAAGGATTTGCATTTTGTTTTTGGATAAATATGGATCATCTACTGCATTGTGTTGCTACTTTCTTCTGACTTGTCTTACCATTTACTTATTTCTGCATAGTAGGGTTTATATGATTTTACAAAAGAAATTGCTGCACAATTTTTCATTTGGAATTTGATTATGATGGACCAGTACATTTTTTTTAACAAAATTGATTCATGTTTTTTAATTCCATAACATTGTGTTTTGAGACATTATGCATGCAAAGCTCTGATGTTATTATGTGTATTCATTGTCAGGAATTAGAGTTCCCGGTATCAGCTACACCTTGTGTCACTCCAAACACTCTTAAGGAAGATCATCTTTGTCCAGTGTTTGGCTTAATTTTGACAATTTTGTGTATTTTTTTTATAACAAGCTTGTTTAGAGAGTGAAATGTTTACATGTATTAGAACAAACTTCATTATGCATCGTTATAATAGTAGTAAAGAATTTGTTCACCTGTTATTTGATAATTTTAGTCATATCCCTAACCTATTTTCTTAATTATTGTGATCAATTTGAGTCTTCCTGGTAGTAAAATGGCAGTGTTAATCAAATTTTATATTATTGCTAACTAAAAATAATTACTCTTGACAATTTGTAATAAATTGTAGAAAAGAAGGGTTTCATTATTAGCCTCTCAAGTATTAGGGAGTGAATTTTTTAAGGTGAAATAAAATGTAGAATAATATTTATTATTAATTAGAAAATTAACTTTCTTATATGTGTGTTTATATATGTCAAAATTAAATATTAATTTTTAATTTACGCTTTTTTTTAAAGTGCACTTCACACTCTACAGTTATATCCAAACAGAGATTTATCTTTTATTTTATAATTTCGTTTTTGAAGCTTAAAGCATTAATGTAAATGCTTTCCTATAAGATATAAAGGAGGTCAGTATTATTTTCACAAAGTTAAATGGAAAGAATATTTAGTAAAAGAATGAGATGAATAAAGAATATATAGTGAAAGCATAAGACGAATAAATCTTGCCCATGCAGTATGTTGAAGATTGATTTAAGTAATGCGATTGAGCTTTATTTATTTAACATTTTAGTCATTTACTAAATTTGTCTATGTATAGTAGCAAAGATATAACATATTAGTTAATGCAGAAATAAGAATAGTTAATTGCAAAATAATAAATAGTTAGAGGCAAATTTTTAAATAAAATGATTAGCACATCTAAAATTAATATATGTTAAGATTTAAATATAGTTTTAGTTCAAATAAAATTAGTAATTTTAATTTTGGTTTTCGTAAAATGGTTCTTTAATACTAAACCAACTATTTTAAATCATTGTTTTCAATTCTTCTAAAATGAGTAAATGTGGGTTTAGGCCCTCTAAAGTACTTTGATTTGATTTTCATTGTAAACAAATTTAAAATAATTTTTGTTCTAACTTAATAATATAAATAAATAACTTTTTATTTTATAAATCAATTTTTAAGGGGTCAAATGATAACAATGATATATGTAGACATTACTTTAAGGGATCACTGAATATTTTATTCAACCGAAACTGTTAACGTGTATCAAATAATATTAAGATAAATAAAGATTTTCAATTTTAGAACTAAATTTAGTGTTGTTTGGTGTACAAAGTTATCTATGACCATTTTATTTATCTTTTTTCGAGATAAAAAATAGATACTTTTTAATACTTAAATCACTTATGCTTCAAACTATCTAAACTAAGTTTTTCTTTAGAAGAAAACTTCACAAGAAGGAAAAAAAAATGTAGAAATAAAGTACTCTCTTAACTGTTTTCTAAAAATACCATCTAATACCGTTTTGTTTAGATTTATAAGATTAGGTAACAACTTTGCCTATGAGAGTATATCATTCATTGGTTCTTTGTATATATAATGACTCATTTATTTATAAACTTTTAGAGATAACCTTTGTTAAATGCCGTATTAATACTTTATCTATCGTGTCAAAATTTTTCATAAGGTTGATAGTTTTGTGTTAACATTTTTGGTGTTGTACTCAAACTTTTGTTCGCGAATCAACTATTCTTATAATAATATCTTTTTTTATACTCACATTTCTATATTTAAGACACGTATACAAAGTTTATTGATTGATATATTGTTTCCACGTTGAAATACATGAGTCGAGTCACTTATGTTTACATTTGATAATCTAATAGTAAAATGATTAGTCACAATATTATTTATTATGTTCAAAATACTTTAGATGATAGATTTTGTCAAAACCATATTAAACAATTAATATTAGATTGTGTAGACCTTTCAAAATATAACATTAGTGATCAAATGAAACATATATAGTTAAAATGATAAATTAGAGTTAATTTATAACTTAAGTTACATGTTAAAAAAATCATTTAACTGAAAAACTCATAACATTTACATTATTAAATAAATAATATCTATAGAATAAATAAATAAAAGGAAGTTAAGAATACTTAACAATCATAATTATAAAATAATTAAAATAAAATGTATAAATTGATATATGTCTCATCCCTTTGCCTCAATCATTAAAGAGAACATACTAAACTTGGATCAAGAATATTTAAATATTATTTTTCTTATTTTTTCTCTTTCTTCTTCCATTAGAAACTTTTCATCTACCCTCCATCCATAATTACAAGCAAAATGTTTTTTCAACATGCTTATCTCATTATGCTAATTCATAAACATATATATATATATATATATATATATATATATATATATATATAT
>Ga0099825_1003942_pt1 | contig 19640 bp, 8 predicted proteins | sample SiratroredBW_FD_76838 | JGI IMG/M metagenome (GOLD analysis project Ga0099825, IMG submission 76838) | Root nodule microbial communities of legume samples collected from California, USA - Siratro red BW | ecosystem: Host-associated > Plants > Roots > Nodule | place: USA: California | collected... | reverse complement strand
TTATATATAAATAAAAAAATATATATATATATATATATATATATATATATATATATATATACGCGTAAAAATTATATGAAAATAAAATTGTTAGTTTTATTCATTCTAATTTTATGTTGAGACATACATTTACAAGCCATGTTGCAAATCAATAATATCTATTGTTCCAAATTAATTTCTGTTAAATAAAAGTTACAGCTACAAAAGGCTAATTTAATTTAATTAATCATGAGTAATTGACATTTTTTAATTTAATGTAAATTAATTAATACATATTTTCTTTGGCAATTCTTTATCAATTGTTTTAGAAAAATAAATTCATTGCTATTAAAAAAACCTTCATACATTTGTATATGTTCAGTAAAAGTAAATATTATGAAAATTAAATAAAGTATACAGTATTTACTTTTGGCATGAATGTATATATTGTAGTGTACCTGCGTGAAAGAAGACAAATTCTAACAAGAAAATTTTCCTTTGCTCTGTTGAATTTACTTGTACTTGCTTCGAGTTTTACAAAACCATTCATGAAAATGGGAATACGAGAATTAAAATTCTTATGTACATAATAGAAATTATAAAAAAAAATCTAAAAAATTACTCATTTTAAAAAAATCTCTATTACACACAAGTTCTCATTCTAATCTCATACAATGAATGAAAATATTTAATATTACAGTTTCATGAAAGGTTTTTTCCCCTACCATTTTCATGTACAGAAATTATACCAAAAGTGTCAATTAATGCCTTTAAAATAATTGAACTCAATTAATTTGGGTATGTCCGTGTTTTCAGGCATTCTGCAAAAACACATGGCTGTCCAACTCAATTTTAATATTTTTCTGCAATTCATTATGATTTTTTTAATGTTCAACATTAATATACATCTTTATACCTATACTCCTTCTATGTCTTTTTTGTTTTCTCTTTCCATTTTCTTAGATACACAAAGAACACATATTTGAAAGAAAAAAGTGCATTATACCTTTATATTTTCTAAATATACTAGACAAACGAATATGTATTTCCCAAATTAAAAACATAAAAATAGATAATTCTATATATATATATATATATATATATATATATATATTAAATGATTGTGTAGAAGGGAAGGATTTAACACTATATATAAAATGACTGTGTCTACCTCTAAATCATTCAACATTTATGGTTATTCTTTTAGTGTTATACGACTTTTAGCAAAATTATTATGCTATCATATATCAATTTATATTATTACTATTATTAGTAATATTTTTATACGATAAAGAATAGAGTACCGTAATAAAAATTGACATCATCAACAATCATAAAAAAAAAATCTAACCCTTTATACAATGTTACAAATAATATTATATACCTAAGTATGCTTTATACATTTTCTAGTATCTTGTTCGATAATGTATATTTCTATGACGCACCACTCTTACTATGTCTTCGTAATTTAAATTTCCATATTTATTTGAAAACAACAATAATATGAATTAAATGATAAATAGTGAATAATAAGAATTCAACGCACTTAATTTCCATCGAGCTTGACTGAAATGCTTATTTTTAAAACAATTAAAAAAATATTAGTTGGGACAACATATTTACTAAAAAAAATATAACTAACATGTAGAAATAAAAATAATAATAAAAAAAAAACATTATTTTTCCCTTTGTTTTCTTATTTTGAGTTTGGATTTACATAGTCTAATACAAAATAATTTTTCTCACTCAAAAACATACAAATAAAAAATTTCTGCATACTTATATACTAACATTTTTCATAAATATTTAATATGTTCAACAATATAATCACTCTAACATAAATTTAATCAATCAAGTACAACATTATATTTTATGTACATCTTATTAATATTGATATTTTTTCACTCTTAATTAGATAATAAAAACCTTCATCCTTCCTGACCTCTCCACTTAATACATTTATCTATATGACTTTAGTATAAGTTGAATTTAAATATCTTATTAAATCCTCAAGCTTAGTGTTTAATATTCATTCTCTATATTGAGCATCAATCACATTTTGTGATTCACATCAATACTTTGAATCTATTCAGAATATATACAACTTGTATAAAAAAAAATATAAGTAATACAATAAATAAATATTTGATTTAAATTTATCAACAATAAAATAATTAAGTTAAACAATAAAAAAAAAACTAACATAGGAATGACTCTTGAGCAATGCTTCTTTGCTTGAGTGTGATCCCTCCATAGAATAACAAATTTATATCTCTTGGTCCTTGAGATATGAGTATTGGCTTGAGTGACAGGTCATTGCTTAGGAATATACTCCTAATAAAGATAGAATCAACATTGACTCTTTATTAATTGAACAATCATTTGTTGCTTGAGTGATGAGAGTGACTTTAGATAAAAAGATATTCTAGAGTGATAATGGTTTCTAGAAATGAATAGCTAAACCTTGAAAGTTCTAATCTATATCCTTAAAATATAATTGAAGTTAACATTTATCATTCTAGAACCATCACTTCTAAAACTTGTGAAAGCAATAAGTTCATACATTCTCCCCAACAACAAAAATTTCACCCTTAAAACGATAAACCTAAAGTTCTCTTATCTTCTCTTTCAATTCCTAATATGAATCTCTCAAATGATCCATCAATATATTTAACTAGTTATTGATTAAATCATGTGTAATCAAATCCTTAAAAATCTATATTTAATATTTGAAATTAACATATATTTGGCCATAATAAATTTACACACATTAATCTTTAACATTGCAAACAATGTCCAACACACTATTTTATAAACAAGGAAACAATTCATTAATATATGAAAATCATTTTAAGGAATCAATTGATCATTAAATGGTTTAAGATCTCGATCAATGTGAAATTAAACTCAATTCAAGTCTTTCATCTATCAAATATGTTTATAATGTTTCTCTATTTAGAGCTTAAGAATAGAAGGAAGCATAATCTTTCATGTCGAGGCTTACTTCAACAACCACCAAATATCAAGAATATTTATGTGCAAAGTCTCTATAAAGACAAAGTTGCTAGAAGATCAAACAATAAACTATAATGTAAATACTCCTGATACAACTCTTTACTTTAGTATTTTATGTAATTTTGGTTTTAGTGGAAATGGCTAAAATATTTGTATTCTTCACTCTAGAAAGTTAATCATCTATGAGGAAACACTTGACATATCTTCTCTCTCCCAGTCTATCTATTATAAGTGTAAAAGGTATACCATGTAATCGTATAATCTCTCTAATATGCAACTAAACAAGTTTATATTTAAATATCTTCATATTTACGAGTAAGAAGTGAACATTCTTCATCAATTGATCAACTATAACCTCTAAATTTGTGACCTCTCACAAATTTAGTAAATAAGTAAGAAATTTTATATTAATATTCTCCCCTTTCTAGTTTGGAATCTTTAATTACTAAAGTATTTTCATAAACTTCTAATATTTAAATTTATTTTTTTGAAAAGTGAAACATGATGTTATAAACTAAGTCACATCTACTTTTATTTCAGACCACAATAAAGACTTCTTCAAGTTTTAATACACAATAATCATATAGAGATGCAAATTAAGGAGACTTTTATGTTATTCTTGCATAATCATTTTCTTACATTCACTACCCAAGAGTTTTCTACGATGTTATATAGGGAAAATAATTTAATCTATTTTAAATTCAGTTTCATAATTCATTTTGTAAAGAAAATTATTTTGTCAAATTGATTTTGTTTATCGAAATTAAGCGAAAAATGAGCATTGAAGTTTTTATACATAAACCATTCAGTGATGAGTGATGAGGGCCTCTCAAGGCTCCCATGATGCCAAAGAAAGTCCACTCCAAACCCTTAAGAATACAAGACGCAAAGAAAATAAGCAAACTTCCAAGTAGGTGATTCTTGGAAATTATTGGATCTCTTTGCCTATCGTTTTGTAGAGTTTTGTTACAGAAAGATGGGGCAGTAATCCTATCTAGTTTAGGTGAAAATTGGAGGTGGTTTGGTGGTGAAAAAAAGGAATGGTCGAATGGTCTAGGTACGGTGTTTGATGGGGAATCTTGGAGAACTTCTTTGGTGTTTTGGTGAATGTAGGTGGATGGTATACGACTGAATGGAGTTTATGCTTTTGGGGTGTATCTTAATGGCTAAAGGATATGGAAAACTTATAATGGTGGAAGCTCAGCAAGATTACACAATTAGATGCAAGATACAGAATGGAAAAGAAGACAATGGATGATAGTGCAAGTGAAAAATGCAAATGGAAAAGAAGTAAGGAAGGATGGAGTATTTCCTTACTAAGGTGTACACACTGTAGGGGTAAGGCTGCTATAACCCTTAAGGGCTTCTTCGGACTAATCTTAGAGGCTCCAAGAAGACAAAGGAGAGAAAGTTGTTAGAAAACTCAATCAAGCTCACTCTTCTCACAAAGGAAATCCACTCACAAGCTTTAAAGCTAAAGTTTCTTAAAGGTGTGATTTTATATAAAGGGGAGATGCCATTTTATAAACTAAATCGTGCACTCCAAGCCCCAAAGAAGAGTGTGAGACTTATCCTAACACATTATGTCCTTAGGGTTTCCTTATTTTACCCTATGTTAAACTTATTTTTGGGGTTTAAGATAATAAACATAAAAACTATAAAGAAAGTTGTCAAATAAGACTATTATAATTTATGTCTCTTTTCAATATTTTTTTTCATGTGAGAGGTTTTCTTCTATGTTTATTACATTTTTGTATTCATTAATTTGTCTTCTTAAGATGTCTTCTCCAATCTCTTCTTTAATTTAAGACTTCATTTTTTTTATTCTCATCACTTACCTTTTCCAAATCTGTTTAGTCATCTTTAAAATGGTACAATGAAAAGGATATGTGAAGAGATGTCTTAGTGTCAAAATATAGGTTATAGAGAAGCTTAAACAATATTAGGAATTGCACTATGAATTCTAATTGATGGAGAGATTTGAGGAACGTATGGGGGAAATGGTGGATATGTGTATAGGCGTTCAATATGTACACCAATGCTAAGGATCACTTTTTAGGATTTGATTTGATAGGCATGAGCAGAAAAGGTAACTGTGTATGAAGAATCGTATGAGGTGGCAATCATATGGAGTATTTAGAATCATGAAAACAATGTTATTTTGAAAAATTGTAAGTGTGACATAATGGAGATATTCACCTTAACTCAGATTAAAACATGGACATCAATAACAAGAAAATATAAAAAGGCAGGTTGGTGTCTAAATCTAATTAGTTGCCTTAAATTCGGGAGTTGAGAAAAAAAAGTCTAGCTTGTAGAAGGGAATGTTAAAGTAAGAATGTTAATGGTGTGCTCAAATTGTGAAGTTGTTTTTTTTTGTACATATTAAGTTGTTTAACATATGAAGTACCGTGTGCTCAAATTGTGAAGTTGTTTTTTTTTGTACATATTAAGTTGTTTAACATATGAAATACCGTAGCATTTTGTTGCACGAAGGAAGGTTTTATATTTACTACAGGTGTTGTGAAAGGACTTCAATTACACTCTACCAAATTTCTAATAGAAGCTTCTTAATTTTCTGGTGCTTTTATCTAAGACAAAAAGTTGTAAAGAAGCATACAACAATGTTGTAATGGCTGCAAGTTTTGTCTAATAGAGACTATCAAATAGTACTGCAATTTTGTACCTCTTTGAAAGAACTGGACACATAAGCATCACCTATATAAGATTATAAGACATGGTAACCTGTTCTTGAAGTTAGTGTAAGTTTTGGCATTCTAAACTATTTTAACACCTCTGTATCACTTAGGAAGAATTGTTTTCTTGGTGATGTATATATGCAAAATTTGGAAGGAATTTGGGACAAGTTTTATGCTTTCGTGTGTGCAGGTTCTAGCTTTCAAAGGTTGAAGATGTCAGGACACAATTACAAGATCTGTGATAGCCTTATACCCTCAATGTTGTTAAAAAAACTAGCGAAAGACAAAAGTTGTTGTCACATTTTCAGCTCCAACTCATCTTGCATGAACAGTACACCCCATGGAAGGTAGAATTATCTTGCATGAAGAGTATTAAAATGGATCACTACAAAGTAGAACACTCAATTGGATTAGTACTCCATCTACAACATGAGTAGTGTTGATACGATACCAAAAGATGATAGTATTGCACACAAAGAGAATCTAGTAGAGAACTTTAGTAGTGTAACCACATCAAGGAATGTGAATTCAGGTGAAGCTATCAAATTGAAGGTAAGATGCACCAAGCAAATTAGTAACACATGTTTTGTCTATTGTACTGAGTGACTTTTGGCTAAAGTACTCTCTACACTTATGCTTGGCTTGGTTTTGGTTTGGAGTTTTGATATAAGTATTACATAAGAGAAGGGGTATAGAAGTTGTGTGTAAGAATGTTTTATTGAAATCCTTGGTTCAAAGTACCTTGGAATCTATGTTTTTTTAGCTTTTTGTATAAGGGTTAAAATACTTCTTTTATGCTTCCATTTTATAATATATTCTTTATCACTGATTAAAAAAAATATTTAAACCATTCAATCATTTTCTAATTGTTCATCTATTTTCCTTTAGCTTAATAAATTTGAGTTGTGTAACTCAAAAATTTAAGATTTTATCTCTGAAGTTATTTTGCTAACTAATTTCAAGTTATAAATACCAAAATTTTCAACTTTGTTCTCTTTAGGAAATCCACTCATAAGTTTAAAATCTTTTCAATACATTTAATACAGTGTTATTTTGATGGATTGATATCTAAGATTTAAGTATAACACTTCAAGAAAAAAGTCATTTAGACACCAATTTTTAGCTACCAAATAAAATGATTGTTAATTGTGACTAAAATAACCACCAAATTAGATTTTGATTGTTAAATAACTACAAAAAATAAAAGTAATGATTGAATTTAATGACCAATTAAGTCAAGATAATTGGTATCTAACATTAGCTACCAAGATTTTAGTCACCTATATCATTAGATCCTAAATTGGTATTGGTGTCTAAATAGCTTTTTGCTTGTAGTGTAAATAATTTTAAGTTCATAAATAAAATTTGTTTAAAATCAAATTCTGATTGATTAAAAATAATTTTTACTTAGTCAAATTCAGTTAAGAAAACAAGAGAGAAGTTAGAGAAAATTAAAAGGATGAGAAATTTTAAAAAGATATTAACTTTTAAAGTAAATAACTAAATAGCTAAAATTTAATTTATATTTTTAAAATATAAATTAAAATTTTAATATTTGTTATTAAAAAAATTATATCTTTTAAAACTAGTAGAAAAAAACAAGTTAATACACATGTCAAAGAAAAAGCCAAAATGTATAAAAGAGAGTATCTAAGTCATCAAAGATGCAAAAGTAAGTTACAGAAAAGGGGTCACATTGAAGAATATTTAGAGATGGTGTACTATGGTGCAGAAGTTCTAAACTCATTAAAGTTATAGAACTTGTCACCAGAGAGAGTGAGAGAGAGAGAAATTATAGACTTTCTAAAAGTGAGAATTATATTGTTTACTATCTCAAGGCTGTAACTTATTTCTTGTCTGTTTGAACCATTTTAAGATTGCACATCACAGTAAATTTGAACCATTTGAAAATTGCATATCGCAATGAATTATGATTTCATTCCTTTTGACTGAATGAAAAAACCACCACTTTCATTTCAATGTTCACCTAATTTTGCTTTCTTTATGGCATTGAAACTCTATATATCTAGTGAATTGAGTCTTGGATTTAAGTTTATTTCGAGAAATTATATGTTGAATACCAATTTTTATATGACAGATATTTATTTATTTTAATTTAAAATAAAAATCAATAACAGTCATTTATATACTTATTGACCATGAATTTTGTGTTTCTTTATAAACATAATCTTACAATATGCATCCGAGGGAAGAGATAATTCTCCTTCTAGAGGCCTTTTATCTTTTTGGTAGACATTTCCATGGATTTACTATTAAATTAAAGCTCCACATAAAATTATATAATTTAAGTATAATCCAAAAAATTACAAATAAATTGAAAGAAGGAGTTACAGGAAGCTAATTGAAAAATATAAAGGAAAGAAATTAAAGTTCAAATATGTAAATTAATAAAAAAATTACTAAACCGTGAATTTGTAAGCTACCCATAATTAAGATTTGTGAATTACACAACTTTATTACATAGTAAACAATATATATTAATTATGCAAATTTTAACTACCTGTAATTTTCTAAAACTATTTTTTAATAACTTTTGATAGTATCTGTATCTCTTTAACCTTCACTATTGATAGTTTTTGTCTTTATATAGCATGGCAGTTGATTTTTCTTCTGGTCTTGATACTCTTTGAACACCATTTTAGTTTTTAGACCCTCTTATCATCCTGAGACATTATTATTGAATTAAAATGTGGAAGTTAACTTTGTTAATTATATTAAAATTAATTGGCAAATGGTTGATTGTTTGAAAATATTCTATTTGACTAACAAATATCATAACCAACATTTAAATTTTCTGGTCAATTTAAATCTTCCCATAGTAATACAAACCCCTAGGTTTGTGTAATCACTACAACATAAACTATATTATTCATTCATAATTTTGTTGAATTGAAAATTCATGCATCCACGTTTCGAGGTCACTCGTGCAACATTAAAGTACTAGAATATCTTAGAGGAACTTAAATAATTCTTTGTGGAAAAGGTGGAAGAGGAATAGAAAATCTTTTTTGACCTATTATTTCATGTTTCCAATGCCAAAGAGAAGAATTAATGTGTTCTTAGACCTTGGGGTTTTCATCTGCTAAATTGTACCAACTCATTCCACGTTCCACACCATTTCCCACACATCCAATAAAAAACGTACAAGTAAAAATATTCATAGATCCTATCATTTCTGTCTGTCACTAAAAATATATAATACACACACATTCAAGATCAATGAATCAATGTCATCAACTAAAACTGGTCTTAGATAAATCTTTATATGTGTTTTAACTTTTTTCTAATAAAATTCAGAAAAATGAAAATTAATTTCAGATATATACAATAAGTACAGCTCAGTATCAGCTTCACATGCAGATGATATTTGACTCACACGTATGTAGAAGATACAAAAAATACATGCACACCAAATTCCACATATAATGATTCAAACCATTTTTTTCTCGAAGTTATAATTTATTTGTTAACAGGAACATGTGCATGTATGCCATCTGCATAAAAAAAGGACAGAAGGCTCTTCAGCACCATAGTGAGCCGAAAATGTAGGTTCTGTGGCAAGATGCTATATTCTCGCTGCTATATCATACATGTTCCTCTCACTTCTTCAGAAATTGCTGACCCCACTAGTGGCCTCCATCACCATCACTTAACTTCAAATACATATTAAGATGCAATTTTCCACAAATAATTTGGTAAAATTCACATATAATTATATCTTTTAAGCAAGCAAGTTACAATCAGACTAATATCAATAAGTTAAATACTCAATTAAGATTTTAAACTGTGCAAGTTATGAAGATAATTGGAATCAGATCAGTAACATTTAAGGTTTTTGACAAAAACCATGATGTTTGTTTTGTTCTGCATGCAGAAACCTAGAAGCGTGTGATCTTTATCATCCAGAAATTAGTTTATCTTTTACTTGAGAAAAAACTCTGTGAACCCTTTGTGAACAAAATTTTATTGTCTGCATTCTCAATAAGGTTGAAGAGAGTGAAAGTGATGGGTCAATGGAGGGAGCTGCAAGACTGCACAAGACTCCTTGTATAATGAAATGGGCATTATGTGTGTGAGATGTTATTATTTATTATTGTTAGGTCTCAAAGTTTGATTGAAAGTTGGTACAGTGAGGTTGACAGAAGATGAAGCCATGCATGGGGATAAGAACAGAATCATGATTGGAACTCACTGTTCACATGCACCTACAACGTCATAATTCTCATGTCAGTACATAATTGCTTCACAATTTCCAGCTGCTGCTAGCTCTTTTCTCTTCAGTACTTAGCGGGGAGACACAATCATCGTCTACTTTCACTTTTTTTCTTTTGGTTAAAATGGCATCATATAGAATAATATGGTAAAAAAGATAAAACTATATAATGTTATATATATACAAGGAGCATCATATAGAATAATATGGTAAAAAAAATAAAACTTCTTGGAGCATTTTGGTTAAAATGGCATCACATAGAATAACCTTCTTGGAGCATGGATCTGCTGGGGTCTAATTTGCCTGAGAATTGGCATAACTATCATGGATATATAGCAGACTTAAAAATAATCACTGAGACGCGTTAATTTTAGTTAAAGTAGAATTTTTAATACACTCTATATCGGTTTGTAAAATAAGATTTCTATTTATTTATAAATTATTAAAAGATTTTATCTCTAGTAAATTTGTAATTTTCAACACACTTTCTCAAGATTGTTCAACTCATGTGTGAGACTATATTATTTAAGGGGTGATTCGATAAATAGCGGGTGATCAATAACCGTTATAGATACGCTCTGAAATGAACTTTAAACCTAACTCAATCTTTTAAATTGATTTGTATAGTGAGATTTACATCTATTTATAAATTATTAAAAGATCTTATCTTTATTTGAAATGGGATATTCAACATAAATAACTTTATAATTTGTCTCTTAATCTAAGTTTTGCCGTTAACTCAATTTTGCTGATTATAAGAAAAATTAAAATCTGCGATTATATTCTTTATTTTGAATATATCACTGATAAAATTTGTAAAACTTTTATTCTTTGGTTGGTGTGATCCAATGATGGTGATGATACTATAGTCATTATTAATGAGTGTGTCTACTTATTTGGCTAAGGTTGTGTAGCAGTATCTACTTCCTCAACAAATATATATGGTGCAAATCAACATGCTGCATGGTGCATTCACTCGCATCCTATTATATAAGAGTGAAAATGGGACAACTATCGAAGATGGTTTATCAAATTTCATATTAAACAGAAATTAAAAACTCACTACTCATAATCAATTTTATCAATAATAATATAGATACATACATTAAAATTTACAAACAAATTTATCCGTAAAATTTGTATATACATGAACAAACTAAATAAGCTTATACGAACTCTTGCAATGTCATAAAGTAATTTTACTAAAAATAATATCTAATTACACATTTATTTACATATCACAAAATTATCTATTGGAGAGCATTACAACAACATTTCATTCACACTTTATTTCTTTACTACTCATTAGTTTGATTTATAAGTTTTTTTTATCAGAAAAAATAAATAAATTAAAGTGATACACAAAAGAATGTCCTAACCCTTATAAGGAAGTCTAAAAAACTGTTTCAAAGACATACAAGTCCCGATTAGTAGATTATATTTTCTCCACCACAATCCAATAAAATTAACGTGTGGCACTCCCACAAACCAACACAACAAAATATCATAACACATCCTAACATTTGTGGATAGTAAAAATTAAAATTTATGAGACTCTGACATGCTGGTTACTGTGTGTCCTATTGCACCGAAAACTTTTATCTAACAAGCATGCTTCAATGTACAATATCTCAATTATCAATAATAATAATAATAATAATAATAATAATAATAATAATAATCAAATTAAACATGCACGAATAATTGATTACATTTTTTTATCCAATATAATCCCATATTATAATTTATAAGTAATAATAATAAAATAAAACTTGAGGTAGCTGAATTAGGATTTTATTACAAGAAGAACCTCTATAAAGTAGATGACCAATTTGGTAGCATCTTCTTATATATTCCAAAGTGAATTTTACAAAGTCTCAAAAGGTCCTATTTATAGATTTATTGGCCGATCATTTGAAGAAGCAAGTGAGAAATTTGAATTCAAAAGCCTTTGAAAAATTGTGCATGTAGTGTATTAAGTGTCATTTGTCCACTCATGCTTTTTACATTAGAGCATGTGTTAAAAACATGGAAAGCATGCACTCCTCCTCAATCTTAGATTGGCCTAGGATTTTTCTTGAGCCTTTCAAAGCCAATTGAAATCTTAACTAAGTTAAAGAAACCATAATCTACTTAAGATCCAAATATAAGTCCAAAGTCCTAAACTATTTGGTCCCAAAAACTATACCCAAATATTATACACTACTTGACCTAAAACAAGACTGATGAAATCATATTGTACTCTACAAAGTATTTACAAACTAAAGTTTAACTCATGTTGATAAGATCATGGGCTTGTAGAGGTCAATTGAGTTATAATCTCTCTATATTCTCCTAACTCTAGTTATTGGTTCCTTATCAAAATTTACAAACAAATTACATGACACAAATTATTACACATGTGAACAGTTAGAAAAGGATCTTATACGATGTCACAAAAAAACTTTACTAAAATCTATCTTTAGTTACACAATTACTTAATATCACAAAATTTGTATTTTGAGCAGTACTATGAGAATATTTCATTCACACTTTCTTTATTACTCAATGATTTCATTTATAAATAATAATAATAATAAATTAGACATGCACCATTACACTTTTTATCTAATATAATCCTATCTTAGAATTTATAAGTAACAATAATTAAAAAAAGGAAATATAACTAACTTTTATGTTGTTATATCCGTCAATTTTTCTACACTACTTGACTTAAAACAAGACTCATGAAATCCTAATATACTCTGTAGAGTGTTTACAAACTAAATTTGGCCCATGTTGATAAGATAATGGGCCTGTTGAGGTCAACTGAATCCTAATCTTTCTGTATTTTCCTGATGACTCTAGGTTGGTCCCTTATAAAAAACTACAAACAAATTGATTGACACAAATTTATATACATGTAAACAAACTAGAAAATAAGCTTATACATGTCATAAAACAATTTTACTAAAAATACATTTACTTACATATCACAAAATTTGTATTTTGAGCAGCACTACAAAACTTTTCATTTACACTTTCTTTATTACTCATTGATTTCATTTATAAATAATAGTAATAATAATAATAATAAATTAAACATACATGATTACACCTTCTATCTAATATAATCCTATATTATAATTTATAAGTAACAATAATGAAAAAAAAGAAATATAGCTAACTTTTATATATTTATATCTGTCAATTTTTCTATACTACTCAAAAACAAAACCCATGAAATCCTACTGTACACTGTAGAGCGTTTACAAACTAAAGTTTAGCCCATATTGATAAAATTATGGGCCTGTTGAGAGGTCAACTGAATCTTAGTCTTTCTATATTCTTCTGACTGTAACTCTAGTGGTTAGTCTCTTTTCAAAATTTACAAACAAATTGATTGACCACACGAACAAACTAGAAAAGGAGCTTATATAACGTTTTACAATGTTATAAAACATTTTTGCTACAAACAATCTTTAGGTACACATTTACTTACATATCACAAAATTTGTATTTTTAGCAACACTATGGTACTTTCTTTATTACTCATTGCTTTCATTTATAAATATTAGTAATAATAAATTAAGCAGACATGATTACACCTTTAATGTAACATAATCCTATTTTAGGATTTATAAGTAGCAATAATCAAAAAATAAATATAGCTAACTTTTATGTTTTATATTCATCAATTTTCTACACTACTTGATCTAAAACAAGATCCATGAAATTCTACTGTACTTTGTAGAGTGTTTACAAACTAAAGTTTAACCCATGTTGATAAGATCATAGTGTTTGTTGAGGTTAACTGAAGTCTAATCTTTCTGTATTCTCCTGATTAGAAGGACATTTCATTCACATTTTCTTTATTACTCCTTGATATCATTTATAAATAATAATACTAAATTAAACATGCATGATTGGACATTTGATTTAATATAATCCTATATTAGGATTTATAAGTAATAATAATGAAAAAAGAAATAAGTTAACTATTATGTTGTTAATATTCGTCAATCTTTCTACATTATTTTATCTAAAATAAGATCCATAAAATCCTAGTATACTCTGCAGAGTGTTTATAAACTAAAGTTTGACCCATGTTAATAAGATCATGAATCTGTTGAGAGGTCAACTGAATTTTTATCTTCCTGTATTATATTCTTTTAACTATGACTCTAATGGTTAATCCTTTATCAGAATTTACAAATAAATTGATTGACACAAATTTGTACACATATGAACAAACTAAAAAAAAAGTTTATATAAATTTTTACAATATCATAAAACAATTTTACTAAAAACAATCTTAGTATACATTTACTTACATACCACAAAATTTATATTTTGAGCAGCCCTAGAAGAACTTTCCATTCACACTTTCTTTATTACTCATTGATTTCATTTATAAATAATAATAATAATAATAAATTTAACATGTATGATTAGACATTTTATCTAATATAATCTTATATTAAGGTTTATAAGTAACAATAATGAAAAATATATATAACTATCTTAAAAAATATATAACTAACTTAAGAAAAAAAAAATATAAGCAACTTTTATGTTTTTATATATATTTTAATTTTCTTTTTTTATAAGTTATGTATATTATCACATGAATTTGTTACACAGTTTTTTATTTGACTACTTCACTATATCTTTTTTTCTTGTTTTTATTTGAATTCATTTTTCACTTTTCCTTATAATTTTTTTTTTTTGCTTATTTAACTTTGCACAATTTACCTGGTGACTACCATGATAAGTAAAGTAATTTATCAACAAAATGGTTAGAATTAGAGCTTCTACATTATCTTTGTCATTTCTCTTATTTCTGATAGTAATGTTTCCTCAAGCCCCCTACATAGTAGTGTGCAAATTGAATTTTGTACCTAATCTTGAAAGAAGTTTCTAACTATAGAATGGTGTTAACCTACTCATGATTAAATTTGTCAAGTTTTCATCTATTAAAAGAAAAAATAACAAAACTTTCTGCATAGAAGACTGCGCTAGTAGTTGGTTTATACACGAGACTGAACAGGGTTCTTCTTCTGCGGGCAGACAAACTGGTTACCGGATGTAACTGTATAAACTTCAGTTTGGGTCCCAACTATCCTGTTACACTAGTGAACTGTCAAATCACAAACAATTTTCTGATCAAGATTTGTAAATAGATTCAGAAATCAATTTTTTTATTTCACCTACCATTTTTAATTATTATATTGTCCTTAATATATATAAGTAACTTTTTTTGGTAATAAAATAAGGGAAGTTCATGGATTTTTTTAGACATGTTTAACATCCTTACATATATTTAGTTTCTGTAACTTTTAGTTTATAGTTTCTACAATATTTATTGTTACCTAATTGAATCCAGTGAGGTTAAAAACAAGAAAAAGTAAATATATACTGACATTTTAAAATAGTTTTATCAATATCTTAAACTAGTTACCTAGTTTATATTCCTTAAATAAAATTAAGTTTAAATTTTATGATTAAAAGAATGAGTTCTACTAAAATTAGTGAACTTTTTTTTATATAAAAAATACATTGATGAATTTGGATAATGTTACCTGACCATGACATTATCATGAATAAAAAAATTCTATAATTTGATTCAATTATAATTTATTATACATCATCGGTCTCTTCATTTTTATAAATGGTAATTTCTTATTGATAGTTATTAATGTTTTTACATTAATAATGCATGATCATTAAATTCTTTTAAAATTGTGATAGACAGACAGGATGATATATGTTAAGCATGAGTTTATCTCTTCTCTTTTTAATCATTTTAGTTTAATTATGTTAAACAGGAAAGATAATTAATTCTGAAAAGTAATGTGAGTGACTATTGTGATAAAATTACGGATCTATAGAATTCTAGTGATGTTCAATAATAAGGTAGTGAACTGTATAAAAATCTTTTGTCGTGCTCAAATTAAAGATTGATATTGGTTGAAAAATAATGTCAAGGGATCACAATTAACTTATTTTGATTGCTTTTTTTTTTTCTTTTACATTGTTTGAAAACATTAGCTTAGCAAATATGCTCATTTTATGTTATTAGTTAGGTTATTGTTATTGCTGGTATGACATCCAAAGACCGCTTGAGATCCTTGTACTAGCTAAGCAAGATTTGTGTAGCTTTATTAGCATCCCTCATGGTTATTGAATTGTAATTATCTTTGATGTATTTGTCTTTTTTCAACTTACTCACATAATTGGAGTCTTTGGATATTTATGAGGTATCTGTAGACTTGATTTCGTAATAAATTGTAATATTTTTATAATAAGGTTGGGTTACCCTAAAGTATTTTTATTAAATTGATTCTTTGCGGTTAAAAAAAAATTATTTTTAAGTATTTTATCTTTGCTTATCTTTCAAAATAGGAATTTGCTTTTGTTTACTAGTTCCTATCCTCACATTTTGCAAAAGAATTAACATTCTCTTTTCCAATTTTCAAGTGTTATGTTGGAGACAAAAACCCGTAACAAGAAACATTACGAAGATAAAAGTTAAAAAAGAATAATACACAAAGACCAAAATTTAAAACTACTATCTAAAATATATTCAAGTTTCTTAATACTCACATTTTAAATTTCTTTCATAATAACTAAATGAAACAAAAAAAAATAGCCCAAAACTTACTCACAAACACAGGCTATTTTTATGATTTTGTACACCACTAACATGTTAAGGCTCACTCTCTAAATAAATGCCACAAATGCGTAAAAAAATGAAGTGAAAGGAACAGGTCTCTAAATGCCAAAGCTTGTGACTGCGTGGTTTCCCATTCTTTAGACTCAATTGGACAATGAATTAAGTTATGAGAACACTCGTTTTCTAAGATATATATATTAAGGTACAACTGTAAGGTAAGAAAAGAATAGTACAAATATAAGCATTGCTCTCATACAATCGTGTTGTGGTTAACTTCCTCCGGCAAGGTTTGTCACTCAAAAACTCAAGGCCTGCAATTCTGGCAAGTCAGAAAAAAAAAATTATTCCTAATTTTCTTATAAGAAATTGAATACAGCAATCAATGGCTGAGTTTACACATAGTGGGGGTCCGGCACTGAATGATGGAAATTCCCAATTTTGTAATTGGTAGAATAAGACCCATGTATTATCTTATTCTACCAATCAACATCACCTTGTGAATGTAATACATGAACTGATCTTCCATGAAAATGTAGAGTCAACAGTATTACTTCAATTCCAATCACGTGCATAAAAAAAAGGATAAGATTGCATCTCTTTTAATAATCTTTCTATAGAAGTGATGGAACTTAAGATTAAAATTTTTGAAAAAATAAAAAAATAATTATATATATATATATATATATATATTCAAATTTTTGAAAAGAGAAGTTTTAAGGAGCCATAGTTCTTATTGAGCGTTTAAAAGATTTGTTCTTTACTTGAAAGTAAATCAACTATAGATTTTGGATATTTTTAATCAAAGATTAAAATTACAATCATAATTGTAATGAGAGAAAAGTTAGACACAATAATATCTCTCTATATAAAATCATCTATATTAGTTATGTAAATATAAATGTATAAAAAATATTATAACATATATCAATTATGGAACCTTAGGTCTTAAAATATATAGTCTCAAAAATATTGAAACATACAAAATCATACTCCTGTCATAACCTAGAAAAGTTCTTTCCACATGTAACATTACTTTATTTAGTATAAAAAAAATATGATTATAACATTAATACATGATTATAACATTAATACAACACATAATATATGGGTGAACTAATTTTTTAAATAATTATATTCATTAAAAAATTAGATTTTAGCAATCATTAAAATAGGTTATTGGTTTTGCCAAGTTCAACTTCTGCGTGCAAGACTTAGATTTCACCGCCACCAACGAACTGTTTATCGGAACTGCAGAGATTCTTAGAGTTTTTGCTTAGTCAAAAGATTTTGTTTCTATTACAATGAAGATGACCAAGGCTCAATATTGCATGCTGATTCATGGGCTCCCTATAGAATATTGGCAGCCTAAAGTTATCTTTTCTATTGTTAGAGGTGTTGGAACACCTCTTTCCTTAGATGATTGTACCATGAACAAAATAAGAAGTATTTTGCAAGGGTTCTTGTGGATCTTGATATGCTTGTGGAGCTTCCAGGTCAACTGTTGGTGGAACACCCTGGGTTTGCCTTTGTGGCTAAGATTGAGTATGAAAGGCTCCCTCCTCTTTGCCATGCTTGTAAAATGATAGGGCATTCTTTCTCTATCTGCAAGAAACACAACATTGACAAATTTTCCACTACTAGCCAGAAAACAGGTTCGCATAATGTTTCTTAGGCTAGATAAGTCTACTTGACAAAAAAAATCCAATGTGACTTTAACGGAAAAACCTGCTCATATTCAATCTGATAATCAGAATGTAGTTGTTGATACTGTTGAAGAGCTTGCTAAAAGTTCTGCTGCAGGAAAAAATGGGTCTCTTAGCTTGGATTCGGTCCTATCGTTGGACCATGGTTGGGTTGATGTTTGCCTCTAATCATCTTTCTCTTCTTGTTGAGTTTGCTTCTTCTTTGACATCTAAAAAGCCTTATACTTTCAAATTCTTTAAGATGTGGTTACAACATCCCAGTTGCAGACAGGTTATATAATAATCTTGGGATGAAAATGTGGTTGGTTGTCATGTGTTCATCCTGCAACAAAAGCTCAAGAGGCTAAAGATCTCTTTTAAGGACTGGAACAAGAATGTTTCTGGGAATGTTCATGAAGTTGTGGTTGATAAACAAAAGTCCTTTTTTCTTTACAACATCAGATTCAGGTCTGACCCTACTGAGATGGATATGCTTCTTGGTCAACACAACAAGTTATGCAAAATCTTGATATGGCTCTAGATTGTCAAGCCCTTTTTTAGAAAGAGAAAACTAAGATGCTCTAGTTTAAAGACGAAGATCATAATTCTTCTTTCTTTCATGTCATGGTTAAAAAGCGTGCCAATTCTAGTGGGATACAAAGACTGGTGGGGATTTGGTTTGAAGATCTTAAAGTTATTGAATAACACTTCTTTTTTTTTTTATAAAACTATATATATGATTCTTCTAATACTAATAATGTCTCTACAAATTTCAGGGAAGATATGATTGTTACTCATATCCCTAGAGTTGTTTGAGGACGAGAACTCTATGTTGGTTAGGTTCCTTTCCAGTGATGAGATTAAGAAAATTGTCTTTTCTCTCAACTCTGATAGTGCTCCTGGTCCTAATGGCTTTGAAGGCTTTTTCTTCCATGGTTGTTGGAACATTGTGGATTCTGATGTTTTTAATGTTGTAAAAAAAAAGAAAAATTCTCTCATAATTGGATCCTCCCGGGAATGAATGCTAATGTGGTTTCTCTTATCCATAAAATTCATGGGGCTACTTCCATAAATACTTCAGGCCTATAACTGTGTCAAATTTCAGGTTTAAAATCATTTCAAAAATCTTAGCTGACAGGTTAGCTTTCATTGCTGCTAGGATTGTCTCTCCCAATCAAAATGGTATTACTAAAGGTCGTCACATTAAAGATTGTATTGGTATCACTTTGAAAGCCATTAACATCCTTTCTAAGAAATTAATTGGTGGTAATGTGGCTTTCAAGATTGATATTTCCAAAGCTTTTGATACCCTCAGTTGAGATTTTCTCATTCAAGTGTTGAATCACTTTGGTTTTCACCATACTTTCTTGTAATGG
>Ga0099825_1003940_pt1 | contig 19642 bp, 6 predicted proteins | sample SiratroredBW_FD_76838 | JGI IMG/M metagenome (GOLD analysis project Ga0099825, IMG submission 76838) | Root nodule microbial communities of legume samples collected from California, USA - Siratro red BW | ecosystem: Host-associated > Plants > Roots > Nodule | place: USA: California | collected... | reverse complement strand
TTTCATATTCTCTTTCTCTCTTTTAATAAGAAAATTCAATCAATTTAATTTAAAAACAAATTTATTTATTTTTGTGATTAAAGCATCTACAAAATTGAAAACAAAACGGTATATTTTTACCCGGACAAAATCGGGTATTGACATGTATTAACAAGAAAAAGATAAAAAAAAATAGTAATATAAATGGTCATACAGATATATTATAAAGATAAATAAAAAATGAAATTTTTTTATTATATTTGAATGAATATTGTTGAGCAACGTTGATGCGTCTCTAGAGTGACCACATAATAATACATGCCACATAATGGCGCGTACCTAAATGAGCTGTGACGAGTTCGTAAATGGGTCATCAGAAACATTATGGACCTAATAAAACCTTTTCACCTAAAGCATGTGACTTGTGTCTTCTCCTAGCCCTAGGGATATGCTTAGTAAAAAGAGACGTGTGAAGTATAATTATTTTATCTAAAGATGGACCCTCTATGACTTACGACAACCACCAACAACACCCTTTTACCCATTGACGCCAAACAATTAACCACCACACGAACCACCACCGACGACCGACAATCACCACTAAACGTTCAACAACTCAAAACTACACCAAATACTTCTCAATCTTTTCTTTCGAATTCCTGTGTACCCATATTTGTAATTTGAACAAGGACCTTTGCGTCATTTAAAAAATTATGGAGCTAAGATTATGGAGGTGCAGGAAGAAGCCGTATCACAATAAATATGGACCCAATAACTTTGTTGCTGAAACAATAATAATGATAGTTTGTTAAGATTAATTTGATAAGATTATTAAAGCCAACTTCATATTTATCAAGTATCATGTACAACAACTTGGAAGTCAAGTTAAATTATTAACGTTGAAATATTTAGTTGAGTTACTCATCCATTAATTAATATTTAGTACTTGAATGTATTTTTTAAAAAATAATAATTTTATAAAACAAGATGATTTCCATTAGATAGAATAACTTCTATTTAAGTTAGCCAAGAGTAATAAAAAGGCCTCGATAGCTAGAGCACTATCATTAATTAATTTATTTTTTTAATTTTTCATTCAATAACAAACTTTTGTGATAAAACATTGAAATTTTCTATAGAAATAAATTACTCTCTAAAATTTCTCTATTCAAATACATAACGAAAAAGAAATACCCGTTAACATTAACATCATTAAATTCGAATGAAACCATGACATTTGAATTTAAATTGAGCTAACGAATCCTTGTTGTACCAGATGTTCTAATCAAATTGAACATTTAAAAATGTATAAAAGTTATATAATAGAAGATAGAATAAAATTTTTTAATTTATTATTTTTTATGTAAAACTTCAAATTCTATAATGTCGTATAATAAAATTAATTTCATATTTTATTTTTATTTTTTATTCAATAATTTTTTTTTATCATAAAACATTTCAAACCCTCAATAGAAATAAATTACTCTCGAAAATTTCTCTATTTAAACACACTATTAACTTTTGTATTTTCTTTGTGCTATATTCTCCTATTTTCTATTTAAAATCACAAGGACCAGTCTTGTTAATATTGTTGACCGTAACTCCCAACATGACACGCAAACAATAAATCTTTGGAATAAAAATAGTCTCATCATTAATTTTTTTTACTGGAATATTAATGGTATTTAATGATTTTTTAAGGTAATATTTAATGAATTTGGCTTGAGTAGCTTTCTTTATTGCTTTATTTATGTAAATTAAATGAATTTTGAAAAGAGAACATCTCAGATGCAGTTTTTGAAGAGCTTGTGGTATACTTATTAAATTAAAATTGGATTTTCAGCTATACTTCATCAATTCTCAAGATGGAACTTCATTCCACTCAGACAACTAAACCAAAACCATTAATATCTCATTTTTTTAATTATATTATTTATATGAATTATTGACCATTGCAGACCGTGAGTCTTTATTTTATATCCAAAATAATATCAAAACGCTTACCATTTATATTAACCAGAGTAACCTGAGAATTCATCATGTACGTTATGTTTTTATATTATTAATGTAAAGAAAATATATAAGTTATGCACGTTTTATGTCGTTGTTGACTTGCACAATCAGTCAAAAGAAACTGATAGCTATTTAATACTTCAAAATAGTTTAATGATAAAAAAAGTAAAATACCATTATCTTTCATGTGATATTAATGATGATAATTAGTATTTGTCATTTGAAATTATTAAAATATACAAAAATGTTTGAAAAATATTTATAGGTAAATTTTTTTAATTGTCTATATTCTAGTGCTCGACTTATTTTCAAGAAAATTGAATTGATATAAAGAAATAATTTTAGATAGTAAACTTTAATTTTAATTGTTGGAAATTCAAATCAATATAGTCAAATTATCATAAATAAATGTTGCAAACTCGATTTTTTTAAAATAAGTTAAATTTAAATTTCATCCATACATAATATAAAAATTTACCTTTTAATATGATATAAGAACATATTGTAGGAAAGTTCAATGGTGCAGTATGTGACTTGCTTTGACTTAATCTCTTTCTAAGTTATCTTTTCTATATATATCCCCAGTTCCTTTTGCATTCAAAAGACATAATCTTTTTGTTCCTTCATATTCATATTCTCAGTTTCTAACAATTAGCAATGCCTCTCAAAGATTCAATTTTAAGTTGTTTTTGCTTATTCCCTTTCTCCCCAAAGAACAAAAGCAGAAGCAGTGGCAAAAAAAATCATGCTTTTACAGTATCAAATCAAGAACAAGTTGATAGGATCAGTTCTTTGCCAGATGAAATTATCTGCCATATCCTTTCATTCCTCCCAACCAAGGAGGTTGTTACCACCAGTGTGTTGTCCACAAGGTGGAAAACACTTTGGACTTCAGTCCTTACTCTTGATTTTGAGGACAATTGTTCATGTTTCTTCAACACAACCTTTGCTTCAATTGTTGGAAGCATCTTAGATCAACGTAAAGCAAAAAGCATCAAAAGACTTTGTCTCCTTAACCATAACAAATCCTTCAGTTTAGACTTGATTGCCACATTGGTTTCCACAGCTGTGAGTCAAAACCTTCATGAGTTGAACCTCTTTTCCTATTGTTATTTAGAGCTCACTTTGCCTAACACCCTTTTCACATGCAAAACCATCTCAGTTTTGAAGCTGTCATTTGGCTCAACAATCAACCTGAATGGCATTTCATCCTTTCATCTTCCTTCCCTCAAAATTTTGCATCTTTACATGCTTTACCTTGCAAATGATGAATCTTTAATGAGGTTTTTCTCTGGGTGTCCAAGCCTTGAAGAACTTTGCTATGAGGAAGTGAAGTCTTTTAACTCAACCCCTTTTAAAATTTTCTTGTCTTCATTGAAAAAGTTGCATTTGAAGTGTCATGATAAAAGAGTGCAGATAGTCACCCCTTCTCTTGAGTACCTTCAAGTGCAAGAAACCAAAGTGTGTGACTCTTTGGTGTGTGACTTGCCTAACTTGATAAAAGCAAATGTTGATATCTACTTTGACCATTGTGAAAAAGAATATGTGTCTAAGCTTTTCAATGGAATTTATCAAACTAAATTTTTGGAGTTGTCTACTCATACAACACAGGTAAGGTTCATCTTGCAAATCCCTTTTTGCCATCACTTAGTTATTTTCATTTTTATTCATGTTATTCTTTTGACATGGAGTAATGTGTTGGTGTTATTCATGAGTCTTTGTTATTCTCACCCACATGCAGGTTCTTGCTGATTCTAGCTTTGGTTTTCCAGAATTTCACAATTTGGTTCATCTAAAGCTTTGTCTGAGTACCATTGACTATTGTTTTCTAATACAGTTGATGCTTACAAAATGTCCCAAGCTTGAAATTCTTGACATTGATAAGGTTTGTTGACTTTTTAGGTTCAATTTTGTTGTTTTGTTGATATTTATTAATGATGTTTGTTTACTTTAAATCAGTTTTCTATTTTACAAAATTTGGTTTTTTCTTGAACATTTTTGAAAGTGTTTGTTGTTTTTTCTCATGCTGAGATAGACTTCAATGTTGTGAATTTTTAATGTAATAAAAAAAACTTATAAAATAAGGTTTGGAATAATTTATATACTATAATTTATTTATATGCTTAATTAATGTGATATTTCTACTACCTTAAGAAAAATTATAAAAGACACCCTGTCCTTTAAAAAATGTGACCAAAATAATTTTCATAATTTTATACATTTTCTATGAAATTTATTGTCTAGTAAAGTCTTTCATAAAAGAAGTTTTATTAGAAAAAAAGTGAGAAGAGAATCAAACATGCCCTTAGATTTTTTTTCTCTCTAGTTTTCTTTTTTGAAAAATTAATAACAGTTGTGTTCCTTGAACAGGTTTTTGAAGAAAGTGAAAGAAAGAGGACACAGCCAACAACAACAACACCAGTTCCTAATTGTCTTAGCTCACATCTCAGTGTGTTTAAATTTAGAGAATTTTGTGGCTCCAAAGATGAATTGGAACTTACAAAATATATTCTAAAGAATTCAAAGGTCTTGAAGACAGTGACAATTGAGATGGAGAAATGGTTAGAGCCAAAGCAAGCAAGTCAAGCAATGTCAAAATTGCATGCCTTACTTTCAGCCTCAAAATTCAATAAATTATCAAATTCTTTGTCACCATTGACTCTCATGTATTCAATTTCTTCAAGCATTTAAGTTTCACTTTAAACATAAATATTCCTTTTGATGTTGTAGTGAAGCAGTTTGGTGACAATTTGAAGTATTTAACTCACCCATAGTCAGTAGTAGTTTATATTTAATGTGTGTTAATAACTTTATATTTATTTTTTGGGTTGTATTAAATAAAGAGAAATAAATGCAGCATTTTAGCAATGTAATTAACCTTTAATAAATAAATAGTGGATTGAAAGTTTCACATCTCTGCCAGGAATGCTAACGTGCGCATGAAACGTAGCAATAACGTATGTGATATGTATACTAATATCATATAATTGTATACAAAATGTTGTTTATAGTTAAGTTTTGTTTAACAAAATTTATTATTAGAACAAACTTTATGGCATTGCTTATATATAAGTATAAAATTGACGGAGATAATATCTTAAGTATTAGTTAATGGTAAGATTGGTTAAATTAAGTTAATCACTCGCTCTAATAGCCTTAGTTATAAAAAACAAAATCTTGCATAGCTAAATTTAAAACAAATGGTAATTTATTTGAAAGAAAATAATGATGCAGGTATAAGCAGTAAGATTTTGTTATGGTTATGGAGACTGATACCTATGTTTAATAGCCTGATTCAAAATTATTTTGAAATTAATTAAACAATAATTAAAAATAAAATAATTTTGAATCAATTCATAAATCTTACAATTTAGAATGAGAATAGAAACTTGAATTGTAGAGTTTAATAAGATATACTTACTGTTATATGAAAAACTTGTTAATTTGTTAAAATTAATGTAATTAAAATTTAAAAGAAATTTTAATCTTAATCTCAATTAAAAAAATAAGAGTCTTTTCTACTTCACTATTCACCATATTAATTGAATTAAATAAATTTTAATTCTAATTAAAATAAAACCAAATTAAGGTGTACATATCTTATTTTTTTTATTTTATTGAAACACTCCTCCAATACTTTCTTTTATCTATTTTCTATTTCTTCGCTAATAAAAAAAATGTGTTATATATATATATATATATATATATATATATATTTTTTTTTTTTGAAATACATAAGTAAGAATATAAAAGAAGAACCAATGAAAAGAAAGATAAATGTGACTCTAATGATAAATGTGACTCTAATGGGATAGTAACAGAAAGAGATAGAAAATTAAAAAGTTTTAACCTTTAGAATTCCTTTACTAGTCAATATCTTTTCTTTTTTAAAAATTATTAATTTATTATTTATTAAGAGAAAGTTTCAAAATTATTATTCTTTTACTAGTCAATATATTTTCTTTTTTAAAAATTATTAATTTATTATTTATTAAGAGAAAGTTTCAAAATTATTATTCATTAAATATTATCTATAATACCAATATAAAGTTAACAGTCAATTAAGATATTTTAAATTTAATTAAAATTATTTTTAAATGTAATTTTAAAAATAAATATTTTAATTTTATAATAATAGACTAATGTTATCTTTTTTTTAAGCATAGAGCCTTTGTTTTGACTTTTTGTATCTTAAGTCAGTCTTAAGCTAAGATATGTAGTTTCTTATCCAATTGTTGTATATCAATTCATTTACTTATACTTAAAATGCATCATGGAACTCTCACAAATCCTTTTTACATATATTGTCTTTGAGATGTGAAGAAATAGTAGTACATCATGAAAAAATGATATAAACATATGGATATCATAAATATAATCTTACTAAAATAAATAGAAACACATGCATGCACATGCGGACGTCCACACCTGTGCACACACTCGCACTGGTATACATATACACACACATACACGCATACATATACACACACTCGATGTTTAATCAAACACTCGTACTTAACCCATTAAAAGAATATATTGAAAATTCATCATCTATTTTATGTGAGGATGGTTTGTTACACTTACTTTATATTAATTTGATACACAAACCTCATTCCATTTTTTACCATATAATGTTTTAATTTATATAATCTAAGTCAGTCATTGATTACTTTGTCTGTGTTATGATACATTCAAATTTTTCATATTTAATATTATAATTTTTGAAGGTCATTGTACCCTCCTCCTAATATCCCTAGTCACTTACCAATATAAGGACCAACATTCATTAAAAAGTCACATATATACAAATGTCATCATATGAACACCATAAATATATAACACCAATATATCGTATGATTATATATATATATATATATATATATATATATATATATATATACTCATCTTATTACCATCATTAAATACACATGTGTTTGTAATACAAATATACATACAAAAAACACACTTATAAATCAATATAACAACATTTTACTATTACAAGTACATTCGTTTGAGCAATCTTACTTCCTCAAATAAAAAAATGGATTTTACTTAAGTAATAACACCTCTAAAGATGAAATAATTGACTCGATTAAGTAATCTCTTATCATTTGAATAATTACCTTCAAAGAAAAGAAAATTGGTTCAATTTCTTTCTCACTCAAATATTCATTTTTAACAACTACTACTTCATCTTAAATTTTAATTGAATGATAATACTTGTATAATCCAGTAAATTTTAAAATAATCAAACATGTCACCTTTTTATTGTAACAGGTTTTGAAGATCTGAAAATTAACATTCCTTACCTCATTCATAGGCAAGGAGAGTAGTTCTGTCAAAATTATATCCATTACTATCACAGATCGTCGTTTCAATTATTAAATTCGTTGAGGTTTAATTTGATGTATGCAATTCCTCCGTATAGGGATTCTGACATTTTAATAAAAATTAGCAATATGTAGCAATTTGTGGCAATGCATTCCAAAGATGATCAAAACTTTGATATTTCTGCCCATTGATGGTTTTTAAATGTATTTGAGATTGCATTCTGAATGATTCAGTATTAAGTTGTAAAGTACATATTTTAATTTTGACTTTTCTTGCCAGTGAATGCGAATGCAATGCAAAAGCTAAGCTTTGAAGCGGCATGCTGAAATTTTGTGGAGTCATTTTCTTCCCGTTTAGTACTATGACCTTTCTTTTGGTGAAAATAGTTTCCTTTTTAAAAATGTTTTGACGTATTTTCTCTATTAATAAAAAACTGCCGGAAAAGGGTCAACTATTTTAAAATACATTATTATAAAAATAATAAAATAGCCATTTTCGTCCAAGCGATGTAAAGGATCATACTAAATTTTTTCTTTCGCCTCCCGTTACATATATTGTACATTGGTTTTGAAATGAAACAAAATTCATAATATTCTAGGAATAAAAATCTTTGCAAACAGTTAGCCAATCCAAAGGGAGGTTTTGCTTCAGATTGGTTGTCTTGTTGGAGAAGATTTGGAAGCTTGGTCACTGTTTTCCAATGGTCATGACCAGCATTTGCAGACCAATTTCTCAATGGAAAACCGGTACCTAAAATATCCTGAAAACTGGTATCTCATAGGGATGCGAAGAAAACAAGTTTTGAACAAGAAACAGGGGATGTAACAGCAAAACAGGAGACTGCAAGTGCTTATGTATTATTGACGAAAAGTAATAGTAATATCATCAATAGTGGTGATAATACCATATTGATGGCAATATTGACAATAATAATTATAATGATAATAAAAGTAAAATGAGTTGAAGATGACAATGCTACTTATGAAGCTGACTATTGATAAATACAAAATATTTTGAAATTAAATTAAAAATCATTTCAACTACATTATAGCCAAATGAATTTTATTTTAGAAATACAAGAAAAAAATTCTCAACCGCTCCAAATGAACCTTAGAAATCCATTTTTATTTAAGTAAATAGGAATATAAGTAAACACATTTTTAAATCGTGAAAAACAGTAAAAATAAAATATTTTCAGAAACTTAAAAGATATGAAACAAAAATATATAATATTTTCTCAACCAAAGGGCATCTTAGCTTCTTCATTTTCAAACTGAATGATGACAATTATCTTCCATGGAAGTAGTAAGACATAACAACTATCAGTTGGGTACAGAATACAACTGCACGTCTCAAGTTGCATCTTTTGTCCTTAATCTCTCCCTACCAAGATTTCCTTCTCTCTATTTTCACTCAAACATGTGGTAAGAAATAATGCCAGACAAAATATCATTTGAAAAGATGAACTCTTAAATAATTTTTTCACTGACAAGACTGTATGTATAGCGATAGTCAATTTCTGTATGTCCGAATGATGAGTGGTGGACAATTGAAGCCATGCATGTAGCTCGAACTCTCACATGTTTGAAATGGTCACTTGTCTAACTACATGCCAAAATCTCCATCATGTGAAAAAGCATTACTCTTCAATTAGCAAAAGTAGCATAGAAGAGCCAGTAACAGTGAAAATTTACTCATCCATCGGAACATAACCCATCCACGGCATGCTAGCACTAGGTCAAAAGACACATACAGTTGGCACAAAATCAATCCTTGTGGCTACAGGATCATCAGTACCCGGTCATGGCAACAGCATTATTTCTGCCCTATCAACCTAATTCTTCGTTTACAGCAAGTAATGTCCACCTATATGGCAGCATCAGGATCCAACCTTCTCTGGATAGCAGCAGCAGCCTACAGTGATAAAACAGCAGCTAGTTTTAGCCGAGGCTTAAAAGCCAAAATCAGATCTCAAAATAGGAGTTTATCATGTATTCTGACCTCAAAGTTTCCAAGCTTGTACTGGTAAGCCATCTCCTCCCTAAGTTGAGCTTGCTCTTTCATTGCCTGTGCCTGTAAATTATTGCATGCCAACGTTACAAAAGAATCTTGACACTAACAAAATGATTAAATATCAAATTGCCATAAAAGCAATCCAGTAAAAAACCCAACCATTCCAGTTTGCATGGACTGCTTCAACGCCATCACTTGCTCTTCTTTGTGCTTTTCACGGGCTTGCAACAGTTCTTGCCTAAAATGAAATAAAAAATTATTTTAGCAGGGTGAAGCAATTCAGGTCAACATAGATAATGATTGCTACGTGTGTCATAACTTTATATAAATAGCACCCAAAAGGATACAACAAATTGAAGTACAAATGTATGAGTTACACTGTCAAGGATAATAATTTGGAGATCATATCCTGACACAATATCAAGAAAGCTTCAAGTAGTCTAGTATGGTACGATTTTGCAAAATGAAAAACCGCTAAGAGTGAAAAGTAGTTATTTAAAATATAAATATCAAGAACAAACTAGAACATAGTCAACAATGTTGCTGCTTTAAGAAAATAAATAAAATAACAGCAGATGTAGTAATTTGAAAGATAAAGGTTGCCAAACAAATTTAAGATAAGATATGTAAAAGCAGAAGCATTTACAAAAGTATACCTGCGCTGTTCTTCATCGTTGAAAACTGTGCGCTCTGTTGCATGGACCTTCTTAAAACCCTTTTTCATCTCCTTTTCTATTTGACGCCTGTGGTAAGCATCAAGACTATAGTACCTGCCACATTAAACCATCTGTTAAACCATATAGATAGAAAAAATTTATCCATTCAAATTATCAGATCCGTGTCACCACTGCAAAAATAAAGAGTTTGCATTGCTGACCACAGCATAGATAAATCAGAAGACAAAAATATTTCCCGATATCAAATAACAGGTATGTGGGCATATATTAGTTCTTATTTACAAAAATGACAGCACAGAGGAATTCAGAGACTTAAATAAGCTATACTGACACTCTGCAAGGTCTTACTTCTTGGAAGGAAAAGTAGCTGTGTTGTGATCCTCCATGAATCTGCCATATACCCAAGAAAAGAAAATCAACATAATTTAAATGTAACAATTAACATGTGAATAATTGGTTGGTCAATAAGTCCCATCAAGGGGAGAGAAAGGAATCACTAAGAACATATTAGGATTCTTTAGCACTCATGGCATAGTTATCAGCTTAAGATTCAAATCTTACAAATCAATACATTCTGGTCATCTACCCATTCATATTCCAACATAAATCTTAAATGACTAAGAATCTACAATACATGAATGAATCTATGTAACTTCATATCACCAATACAATTTACTCAACTATTAATATTTTACTTTTTCATCAATTCTTGTGAAAAGAATTAATAGCCATGTGAGCTTAAATTTTTAAATGGAAAGGAATTTGAAAGAACACTTGTGAACTTAAGTATATGATTATTCAAAAAATATTTGTCACTCACTCATGCAATGCATGTACTCTATTTAGTTATTTGATTGTTTTGTTTTCATTCTTCTAAAATAAAGACGTCACAAACTTATATATAACTAATAGCTTTTATTTTGTATGACTTCTCTTAAGTTGTTTTATCTGTTTATAGAATATTTTACATCGAACACCATATATCATCTATATGATATATTTGACATAATTTTTCATTGTACCTGAATCTTATGATTTGATACAAAACTGTGATTCACGATTTAAAAAATAGCTTGGTAGTTCATGATTTAAATCTTGACTCAATAACCTTGACTTACGGTACAATGTTAATAGTAAACTTAACAGTTCAGTAACTTTATATACTGTCCCCGAAGTTTAGGTGCTTTGCTTACTCTTTGAACATCTGTTTTTCTTCCCAATTGGACATATTCTCCAGATTCACCTGTTAAAATACCACAAGAATTACGATATGGAATATATATATATATATAACCATGACATGATATAAATTAGGCATGAAAGGAAAAAAAATCTACATTTGTTTTTAAAGGAAGAAGTTCTTTAGTGAAATTGATCAAGTCCAACAGGCTTTAAGGGAAGAAGCAAATATCATCTAGTTATTATGTAGATCTTGTTTCTCAATGAAATATAGCCGACCACAAACTTAATTTGTGTGAGGAATATATAAAAAATTATTTTTTTGCAAGAAAGGACAGAGGGCCACCATGGAAGAACAAACATCATACATGTTTAGATTCCATACAGATAGTAAACCAATAACCACCTGCTTTACTTCGGCCAACCATGCAGTGAACTCTGGTCGTTTGGTCCTGTAATATTCACAGTTTCATAACATCACTCACAGAAAGGTATGACAAGGTCATCATTTCACAATACATAAAAGGTAATTAGCTAGTTATTAAATTCAGGCTACACTCAAAATGCAGGATGTTTATTTACTTCAACAAAGCCTTTATAACCCTACTACTTAATTATCTGCTTATAAGCTTTAGTAATTTGATAGCACAAACATTAGAGTTGAGAGTCGTGAGACAAATTGACGCTTCCAGAAGAAAAATAAAAGCATGATCACATCCAGTAAACATGTTACCAATTTTACAATTTTTTTCAGTTAATTCAACTTCTAAAGTCTAAATAGAGAAGTACATGCTAAATTGTCATAAATATCAAGTACAAATTGCTATGCTTAATCCCTTTTAACAATAACCCCAGTTAAGAAATTTTTGCTGCTGCTCCCCTACATTATGTAAAATAAGTGAAAAACTGTCACCTTTGCATATGCCAACATCTTCCTATATACCATAAGTTGTGGCATTGGCATAATGCCACCAAACTTCAAAATTGTAAAATCCCTAAAAACTAGAAATCATCATCAGGAGTATAAATTATAACCTACTACCCTTTCAATGAAATGAAATGACTCGTGAAGATCTGTTATGTTAAAATATGATAGTTGGTTTTAATTTCTCCTGTAATCAAATGAATTGAGAGATAGAATTTTTTGGAGCACGCTGGAATTTTGTAAAATCATTGCCTTTCTTTTCACTCGCCTTACAGTTCTTCTTGTCATGTGAAAACATCAAACCCAGTAATTAGTCATTGCCCTTAATAATCTTACCAAGGTTTAAATAAAAGTACACCACTGATCAATTTGAAAACCTATAGTTCTCGATCCCATCATAATTCAATCAAATTGAACTATGGATCCCGATAAACAATCATCTCTCACATTTCAATCAACAATCGAACACAATATTTAACAGATAATAAAAAGGCATTAATCTCTTACCACATATCAGTTTCTCTAATTATCCCATACTTCCCCCAAGAATTCGTCACAGCTCCCTTCTTCCCTCTCTCCGCCTTCTCCTTCTTCTTTTTCTTCTTCTTCAACTTCTCCTTCTTCCTCCGCTCCTCCTCTTTCTCTCTCCTCCGCCTCTTCCTCTCTTTCTCTCTCCTCCTCCGCTTCCTCTCCCTCTCTTCCTCCTTCTCTCTCCTCCTTCTCTTCTCTCTCCTGCGCTCGTCCTCGCTCTCCAATTCCGAATACTCCGAATCCGAGCCAGACCGATCCGACTCGGACTCGGACTCCTCCGAACTGGAACCGGAACCGGAACCGGAACTGGAATCCGACTCGCTGCTGTAGCGTCGCCGCGATTTCCTCTTCCTCCGGTGTGGCCTGTGTCCGTCATCGGAATCTGAGCTTCCTCCTCGGGATTTTCTCCTCGAACTGTTGCGCCTTCTCTCGGTTTCCGAGTCTACCTCCGAATTTTCTCGCACCTTTTTGGAATCTCTCCGTGACGGAGCTTCGTCTTCTTCTTTCTCTGAAGTCGTAACATTTTTCCTCCGAGCATCGTTTTCTTCATCTCTCGACATTTTTCTCCGTTGGGTTGAGCTCGGGGTTTTGCAGTGAGTTTAAGTTAAGGAACTGGGTGGAATCGGTAACTAGAAAGCGGAGGAGTTATTTGCTGGATTATGATCAAATGGGCTTTGACTGAAGCCCGATGCATAAATGGGCCCCCAATTATGTTTAGGCTTTTGCTTCCTGCACTATATCACGTTATGACGTACACCATATCAATAACGTGAACAAACTAAAATGCCCTGAGATTCTCTATTCAAAAAATAGATTTTTTTCCATCTACCTACTTGAGGAATATGATTATTTATTTATTATACCACAATGGTGTTGTAAGTTGATACAGAATTAAATATTTATCATTAGTCTTTCTATGTTTTTAGCACTTAAGTTTAGGTGTTTATATCTTTGTCACTAAGTAAATTTATTTAACTTGAATTTTGAAGACTCGATTATGAGTACTGAAATTCCCTTTCTCAAAAGTCTTGATCACAACCCCATACATGCTTTTAAGCTTCACGAAGCTGAATATTTTAAAATTAATATTTTAATGATACACTCTAAATATAATAAAGGTAAACAATATTCATTGACATTTGATTAAATTATTTCATCTTACAATTCACTATTGGATGAAACATTTATTTCACTTAAAATTATTTAATGTCTTAATTATATCTAAATTATATATAACGATAGTAAAATTGAATCTCGTGCCATCCATTTAGAGATTGAAGAATACCGAGAATTTATGAAAATATAAAATATTATTTTATTATAGATTGATTATCATATAAATTCAATTACGACTATACAATAAACTAATTTTCATGAGTAATTTAATAGTCATATATTATTTGAATTATATTAGTATTAAATACTCAAACTCAACACAAAATTATAAAAATCGTCTAATCCAGTAGATTTTTGCATAATTCCTTGATATTCCTGTAGAAATTATATATATAATTCTACTATCAATTGTGGGTTTCTTCGTTTTTTTTAACTCTTTAAATTCTTATTTATTTACATTTTGTTACCTATAACTAAAATGATAGTGTTTGACGTAATAACATATAACAATTCATGTTTGAACCCTAATTAATTACCTTTCCATTTATTTAATTTCATAAAATTTAACATAAGTAATCATAATAATATAAAACTATAATAATTATTGAGTTAATAAAAGTTATTATATATATATATATATATATATATATATATATAATTATAAACAGTGAAATAGTTGGTGAAATATATTTAGTTATTAAAAACTAAAAAAGATAATGAATCTGAGTGGTTCCTTATTCTGTGTGCTTACTTTCCAATATTTCAAACGCATCATTGCATAGTGACACATATTGAGTTTTGACTGATTTAAATTAATTATTAAAATATTATATCCGATTGATATTTATATATCGAAAATGGAATTTTAGTTAGTTTAATTTTGAGTACGAACCATATGCTTCATATTAATATATCATTCTCTTTGTTAAGTTTTTCTATATTGTAATATTTGTTAATGTAAAAAACTATAAATAATGTTAAAATGTTTATCAAAATGTGAGAAAATTCAATGAAATGAAAACTTAATTTCATATCTCAGAAATAATTCTTATTTGTGATTTATAAATAAACATTATTATATTACCTAGAAGGACACAAAAGTGGTGGGTCAAAGACTGAAAGGCGATTTGAATAAGATTGAAGAGACAGCTCATAAATTAGAGGAGCACGTGTTGAAACGGAAGCCACCGAAGACAACAAGTGTTACTCATCAGGTCCTATTTTTTCTTTTTTTTTTTTTTTCAAGGATAGTGATTTATAATATATTGCTAACAAGGGATAATTTGAAGATGAGGAATAAGGTGCTACAACCTACAAAATATGTTCTATTTTTCATTTGTATGAAGAGACTATGAACCATATCATGACACAATGTTTCGAAGTTGTGTTACTTATGGTTAGGTTTTCAAGAAACTATACTTAGGAAAATGCATTTCATGTAGCAATATCATAACCAACTTGGTAAAATAGCTACAAAACGTGACAATTCATTTGATTTTTTATAACTTAATTAATCTAGGCATGTAAAAAGTATTATTTTTAGAGGAGATGTCAACTAATAGAATAATTATGGGCTAGTTATTTTCAGGTCTTGGATATGGTTATCTTTAAGGAAGAAGGAGCTTTTATTTCTTTTGTAGATACTAAATTGTATATGTTGCATTTTCATTTTGTAATTTATATTCAATGATGTATAAGGCTTTAACTACTTTATTTACTACATTTATATATCCTACAACTTTGTGGATAAAATACCCGTAACTAAATATAAAAAGTAATATTTTTAAAGATAAAATAGATTTTTATACTAATTATTTACTGTAAAAAAAGTTATGTGTAACAAAGAACTAATTAACTGTATAAGAGTATAAATGATAAAATTGACATGGAAATGTAAATATTTATTTATATTATAAACTTATAATAATTTTTTATAAAAATATTATATTAGTTTTTTCTCTAATTTTTTTTTCAGTTACCAAAAGAGACTCATGCTGCTATTTAGGAATTTTGAAAGTTTTGTACATAAAATAATTAATTATTTTTATAAAACAAAGTACTGATTCAATTAATTAATTATGTTGTTTTGTACATAAAAAGATTAATTACTTTTATAAAAAAAGTACTAAATCAACTAATTAACTACTTCGGATACATGCAACAGGTTACTTAAAGAAGAACTAAAAGAAGATACATGAATAGAAGTCAAGAAGATTAATTAAAATGATGGTACTAAGTGTCATACCATCATGTTTCGAAACAGAAGAACAAAGAACTTCATTCATAAGATAAGTGCATAACTTCAGCTGTTAGGCACATACACATAAAGTTCTTACATGAAAGAAATACTATAATATAGAGTTCATAGATGCAGTGGTAGTCTTATTCCCTATATATATATATATATATAGTTGTTTTATTTATAAATTGCCCTGCATGCATGTTGGAGAGGATGTTCTTAACAGTTTCTGATACACCAACAGCGGGAATCATTGCTGCACCTGCCTCTCTGCGATTGTTCTCTGTTCTTGCAGTGATCATCGCAGCTGATGGTGGAGCATGGACCTGTGAATGTATTAGCCAGGTTCTCGCATGTCTCTGTCGTCTGCGACACAACTTCTTCTGCATGTTCAAATAAATTCATCAATATATATATATATATATAGGAGATATTGAATTATAAAAAGTAGTAAGAATGATCGAGAAGAACAACTAAGGAGACCGTAGAGACAATACTTTAACCTTGTAGGAAACTAAAAGGTACACAGTGTATGAAAATATACTGTTATAGGATGTAAGAAGAATGAATATAGTTATAGACATGCAGAAGAATGAACGTAAGAGTAGTGACATACGAGCAACAAAGAGAACAAGGAAGAAGAAGCATAACACAGCCAATGATTTCTTCTCCATGGCTTACTTAGTGAATATTCAGTTGTAAGAGTATCTGTTCTATGTGTGTGTGATGGTATATGAGGGTATAACACACATATATATAGTACTGAGGAGTTGAAAAATACAGAATGACCAAAGTTGCTGATGAGAAAGGTAAGTAGAAAGTAGAGGAAACTATAATCAATGAATCCCTAAGGAGGTTTGGTGGATTTGTACTTTGATGGTGTGAAAAGTCAACGCTGTGCCACATTAGAAAGGAACTTAATTATAATGAACTTTCATATAAGATTTTAAAATATAAATAAAACAAAATTAAGTTTTTTATAAATTAGAACCAACATTAATTTATTTAAAAATTAATTTATAAAAATTATTTTAAATAATATTTTTAAACTTTAATTTGTGTAATCTAATTTAATTTATAAAATGTTAAGAAGTTCTAAATATTTCTTTACTTATATTATTTGGTAGTTGGATAAGGAAGTGAATTAGTTAGAATAGATTTTTATACATTAGTTATATAGGGGTTTTTTTTTACCAAAATGGTGTAATTTTGCATCGTAATTACATAAATAAGTAAATTTGGAAAAAAGTTATGTGCATTGATAAGTTGTGTTTTCGATGACCTTAAAACTTATTATAAATTTTGATTATAAAGTAGTATATATTTAAAAAATTATTTATATGAAATAAAAATTTAGTTATATGAAATAAAAATTTATTTTGATTAGAACTCGTTCGAAGGTGTCTGTTTTGATTTTCAACTGGGTTCATGTTATAGAAATAGAAAAAAAAATCTTATTTGTATAAGTAATTCATCAAACGTAATGTACGTTTTTAATGACTTATTTATTTTATTTTGTAGACAAATTTTGAGTTAGAGACTTCCACTTACATTAGAAAGAAGATTATGTCATTCCTGACCACAAAATGGAGACAATTTAAGATAAATTTTGATGAGTTTCTACATCTACAACAAATACAAGGGAAAGTTCCCTTATGGAAAGTATTGTATAGATGAAGAGATTTGAACACAAGTTCTTCAAAGTGGAGAGGATCCCTCTTGATAGATTTGTTAATTTCATCAAAGTTTAATTAAATAATATAATGTCATAACTGAAAATTCAATTTATATTTTTTTTATTTGGTAGGAAAGGAGGAGGAAAACACAATACATCCAACAAAGGAATGTCACCCCACCAACTATCTCAAGGGATATGATTTGTTGGAATAGAAGGTGATGAAAGAGAAGCTAGAGAAATTAAAAGAATCATCATCTTTTGCCGAAGAACTTATTTGTCCTCCATTCCCTCCTAGTTGACATGAAAAATGGAAGTTGGTTAGGACTAAAGCGGAAGAGCAAATGACATCTGAAAAGTCACAACGAGATTGCCCAACAAATTATAAGTTCTTAATAAATTCATAATCTTGTTTTTTTAGTAGTTATACATGTACGATTAATATATTGTATTATTTTTTATAAGATGCCCTAGTGGAGTAAAGCTAACATGGAAGTTTTGTGTTCCAAGGACGAAATGATATATTGACTGTTGCTATTGACATCGAAGACTAACTGGTCGTGTGTGTATTGCTGGTTTTGGTGTGTGTGGGTTAGACAATATTTTGGACCAACTCCTCATTCAAGCTCTTCCGTGAGCTAGTAAATGATGGAGGAGGTAGCTGCACAACTTATGACACATAGGCACACCTTAAACCGGGCAGATAAAAACATAGAGATAAATGAGTTAAGATGTGAATTCGACAAGAGGTTAGAGTCTATGGGCATCTCACAGTAGCACACTCCTCTTAAGCAAGATGTACTACCTGCTTGTGGACGAGTTAGCACAAAAGGAAGTTGTCACTACAAAAAAAAACTCAAGTTATCTACGAAAATTATATACGGATAAAAATTCGTATGTAAAATTTGTATTATATATGAAATTTTATCTATGGATTTGTATTCATATGTAAAATTAGCATTAGATACGGAATTATCTACAAATTTGAATCCCTATATAAAATCAACATTACATATGGATTTTTACATACGGATTTGCATCTAAGATATTACATACGGATTTAATCCATATGTAAATTCATATATAATATAATGCATATTAAAAATCAATATTATACAGAATTACATACGAAATTATATAATATAATTCATATTAAAAATCAATATATTATTTTTAATATGTTATTATTATAATAGTATTATTAATATTATTACAACAATGTTGCTCTAGTTTAGTGATAAATTCAGTTCTGTTGGTGTATGTGGGACTTGGTTTGTGCACATTGTCTATAATATTGATAATGTTAATAAAATTAACTAAAACAATAGTAAAAATAGATATACTAAAAATAAAAATAAAATATAAAGATTGTTAGCACCAGTGGGATGCTATGATGATTTGATGAAGCCAACCAAGTGAAGAAGTTCAAGACCTTACGAGCATATGTGGAATGCATGATGATTTCATCTAGAACTTAGGAGTGAGTTGTGGGGTAAGGTTGAGGTCTAATTAGTGAAGCATGCAATCTTAATCAATGATAAGCTCCAAATATATTTTCTGAATTAACAAAAGTTTTGAAAAATCATTAAAATCAAAACTTGCATTTTAAATAACTGTTTTAACTAACTGGAGAAAAACAGTTGACTATTTGAAGATTCAATCGATTGAATTTTTAAATGACAGTTATGTTTAAATAGCTGGTGCGAAATTTTTGGAAAAAACGAAAATCATTTTACACATTTTCTGAGCACGAAAATTTGAGATTCCAAAGAGAGAAAAGAGAGCAAATGCGCCAGCGAGTCTTATGATCAAAGATCAATCAAAGTTTTAATCAAGAACGTTTTTCTTGAACTGCTGCTGGAGCTATCATCTGACTGAGACTGTTCTTCACTGATTTGATCATCAAGACTAAGCCTTCTATACCTTTACTTGTTTCTTTTGTATTCGTTTGTATAGAAGTGCTT
>Ga0099825_1003939_pt1 | contig 19644 bp, 5 predicted proteins | sample SiratroredBW_FD_76838 | JGI IMG/M metagenome (GOLD analysis project Ga0099825, IMG submission 76838) | Root nodule microbial communities of legume samples collected from California, USA - Siratro red BW | ecosystem: Host-associated > Plants > Roots > Nodule | place: USA: California | collected... | reverse complement strand
TCCCTTCTTAAATTTTCAACTTCCTCCACCACAAAATATAAAAAAATAAAATAAAAACAAAAATAAAAAAAAAAATTGAAAATAGGAAAAAAAAAAAAAAAAAAAACTACCTTGATTAATCTCAGTGAGTGTCATCTTTGTTGCTGAAAGTAGTGTTATTGAGACTATCAGAAGCATTGCCATTGGTGTTTTCATCAGGCTCCAACGATCTCTTGCTGCGAGTGTTCTTGTTGTTGTGCATCCACACCTTGAAGACCCCTCTTGAAACGCCAATCTCATTGCAGAAATCTTGCACCAACCCTTCATCCCCTTTCTGCATTCTCCAACCCAACTTCTCAGAGAACCTCTGCATCTTCTCCTTCTGCTCTTGGCTGAACTTGGTCCTGAACCTCTTCTTTCCACTCGGGCTCTCCGAAAGATTGAAACTTGCGTGGCGGTGCTCGTTTCCGGGGCCAAAGAAAACATGGGCTGGTCTGCGGCCGGGGAAATGGTGGGAGAGAGGCGGTGGGCTGGGGCTTGACAACGGGCTGGAGCTTGGACTCGGGCCTGGGCTTGGGCTAGTGCAGAGGCCCGGGACATGATGGGGTGGCGGCGGTGAGTGGTAGAAGCTTATGAAATTCGGCCTGGGGTTGGAGTGGTTGTTTTGATCCTGTGGGGTGTCACGGCGGTGGAAGTTACGGTGGCAGCCACAGGCGGCGCACGTTAGCGAGCGTGGTTCTGTGGGGTTGGAGGAAGAGGAGGGCATGAATTCACCGCATCCATCAAGCGCGTGGCCACCTATGCTGGCAGCGTGGTTTTTGAGGCACTCCTTGTAGGAAACCACCGGGGACGGTGGTTGGGAGGGGGGAGAAACGGTGGTGGGGCGGTGGCGCTTGAGGGAACCGTTGGTGGGGGGGTGTTGGGGGGTTTGAGAAATTGTGTCTGTAGTGTTGGCGTTGTTGTTGTTGGTGAGGTCCATGTATGTGAGAGTTTGTGCAAGAGTGAGTGATTGATGTAAAAGGGAAAAGAGAGAGAGAGAGAGAGAGAAGAGGGGTTATGTTACGAGAGTTTTGACATGATTAAAGTGTTGTTTCAAAAACGAATCTAAAGTTAAGACTTTGGAAGGGGTGGGTGGCGGTGGAACGTGATTGTGGTGTTGATGATGATTTTGTAATGTGAAGTGATGACAAAATGTTATTAGGTTTAAATGGGGTTGTGGGATTCCAAAAGTCTCTAACAATGATTTGAGATGAAGTTAAGACATGATGGAAAAGTGTTTGTAAAATTATGGTGGTAATTAAGGTTTAGTTTTGAAACTTAACATGAGTTAGTTGGGGACAATGAATTTGTTTGATTGGTGTTGAAGGGACAGAGTTTGGTGTGAGTGTTGGAGGGGTACGTGGCGACCTGTGGGAAGTGTTCCATAGAAGGAAAGAGGGCCACCTCACAAATATTCATTTCATTCTTGGTGTTCGTTCCTATCTCCATCCAAGAACCTTCTCTTTATTTGCTTCTTCAGGGTAATTGTAATCTAGATTTATCAAACTATTGAAGCTTCTTGACAAAAAAGTTAACAATATTTTCTATGGATAAAGTGGTCAATGTGAGTTACTTTGTGGAGAAGTTTTGTCTGGCGTGGGAGGGTTAGATTCATAAAAGTTTGACCCATTTATGAAACATCAACACACTCTTCTTGCAACATGCCAAATGCCCATGTCCCAATTCTTAACATTAGGCACAGAGGAACTATTGTTTCGTTAACTACGTACTGGAACTAGTCAAGTCTCAATGATGGAATAATCAGAGCAAAAACACTATTACTATTAGCTAATTAGACTTTCTTATTCTTAGTTTTGGTTTTCCTTTGACTTTATATTATAAAATATGTATTACTAATTTTATATTATAAATTAGAAGTATTAATACAGATGTTATTATTCTGTAATCAAGTAATAAGAATATTTGGCTTCTTCAACGAAAGTAACGCGACATGAAAGCTCTCTCTACCACTAACCCATTGGGGTAGTGAGAAAAATCAAAAGTCAAGTCTTGTGTTCTTTAATGTGGTTCTACATTTGTGGTGGTGATTATTAAGAATGGAAGTTCAAATCCAACAGTGCTTCTTTCGTTTACGTGGGATTAGTGATAATAACAACGTTCATTCATTCAAATCAAACTTTGACTAAGGAAATGTGCAATTAGCTACCTAGGCCATCCTTAATTCACGAAACCATTCAAATAATTAATTATCTCACCCTTAGAAATTCTCACAAATGCTTTTACATATAGAAATGACTTTGGTTTATATCGGATTTAATTGCACGATTTGATCCATCATATCAAGCACATTGAGTGATCATAGTGATATATGCTAAATGCTAATTATAATCTTCTCTTTCTCAATAGATTAAGGATTCTTTCATAGCATAGACAAGACGTGTTAAGATTGAGGCCACCGAATTTGGCTGGATTAAGAAGTGGGCTAAATGACAAATTTTGAAAATTAATGTAAACACAGATTTTAAGAGAGTTCATCAAAATTGGCTAGCTTCAACAAAATGTTAAATGACTTTTAGGATTTTTTTTAATGGTAGCTACTATTATTATATGATTTAATTTTTCATCTAATTATTATAATTTAACTCTTTTATTTATCTCATATTGTTGAATTGTACGGTTATATATTTAATATTAATTAGACGTTGAATTTTTACATTAATTTTTGATTTTTTTTTAATTTTACAAGTTTGTTTAAATATTTTATAGTTATTTTTATTTATTTTTTAATTTTATCAAAATTTATTTTCAGTAATTTTGCATGTATTTACAATATTATATAATTCATATTTTTTTCAACTAATTGACAATAATGTTTTAATCACATGCGAATTTTATATTTAAATAATTTATCATATTTCATTTTAAATTAATTTTTAAGTATAATGACAAAATTTCAATCTTACAATTTCATCAACTATGCTTTTTTTATCAATTATATTCATCTAATCACTTATAAACTCTCTCTTTCTTTATCATTTTTATGCACTTTTCACTCTCTTTCCCTAATCCAAACAATTTTACTTTTTATTCATTTTTCTTCAAATTCATCTAATTATTTTTCTCCATCAAATTTATACCTTAATCCAAATAAAGTATTGAATTACCAATGAGATGAGTGGGGGTATAAGAAACAGAGAGTAGTGTTGTTAAATCGCCAATATACTCACTTATTCTTACAATTCAACGTTTTCCTTCTTAGTCGTGGTTTTCTTTGTGAAGAAGAGCGGTCTTTCTTCATTAAAAAAAAAAACAGACCTTTTTTCCGAGGGTCTATTAGAAGGCAAAAAAAAAAACCTTTTTGATAGGGTTATTAAAGTAACCGCGCGCAAAATCTAAACTTTCATTCATGCTTTCTTTCATTTCCTGAGTTTAATATAAAGGATTTTCTTGGATAATTTGTTTGTATTGAATAATTATGAATTTATTAATAATTTATGCATAGACATTTTATGAATTATGAAACTATTTTTAGTTATGTACGAGTTATTCTTATTATTTATATTATTTTTAATGGATGCATATGTTTATGAATATAACTTTTCATATACTAGTAACTCTTACAAATTGAGTTACGATCCCCGAGTTATGAGTTTTTGTCCCCCTCTTTGATCCTCTTACGAGTTACAAGTTTTACAACATTAATAGAGAATACATTAGTCACGAAATTTGGGGTTTTGTAATTAGAATAGAATAAGAGAGTCTAAACCACACTCAATTAAGTGAAGCAATCCTATGACATGTGTTTCACAATCAAAACAAAGCATGTGTGTAGTGAGTAACAAAACATTGTAGTGTAAGCACAAATTATTTAACCTAATGATTTTTTTTTTGTGAATACATAATTTTAACCGATACGAATAATATTATTTATTTATGAACCCAAAAATAGGAAAATGAAACTTGAATCCTAAGAAGAGGAACAATCATATCTTTTTTTTTCTCTTGAAACTTTGTCCATGAAAAACCATCTATAATTGTTTTGGCTAGTATTACACTTTTTCTTTTTTGATACAAATAGTAAATAAAATCATAAAAGTGGTTTTTACAATTAAGGTTGTGTTTAGATTAAAATTTGTAACTTTAAGATCAAATGAAATTAAGTTTGTTAACTATTTAACAGTAAAAGTATCATAGTTAAAGAAAAATGAAAAAAAAAAACAAATATGTTATTATTTTTATTTTTAAAAAAATTAAAGAGGGTATTTATATATAATGAAAACATAACTAATTGATAATTGATTCTAACAAAACTATCAACAAGATAAGATGTTTCTTAGACTCGTGTATTCTTTGTTTACAATAAAAAAAATAGAAAACTATTGAGAAAAAAAAGAGTTATGGTGTAGATACCGATAAGTAAATTGACAAAAAAGTGAAAAGAATTCTGATTAATTTTAATACAATTTTCATTGATAATGTGAAAAATAATTGATATATTTTTGTGTTGATGAAACATTGAATTGATAAAATATAAAAATTTCATTTATTACCATAAAATAAAAGAGCAAAATAAACGTCATAAACTTGAAAAATTATCAAGTAAGATGAGCCACTAAAATTCAAAGGTGATAGTTAGTTTGATATTCACAGAAGAAGTATGGGATATTGTTGATTCTTTTTTTTTTTATTTCTATAAAATTTAGGAGGAATCATTATAAACAAAATAACTAGTAATGGATCTTCTAGAGTGAATGCAGCCCACCAAATCAAAATCATTAAAAGTTTTCAATTATAAAGTGTCATTAAAAGAAAAAAATACAAATGATATATTGAAAAAGAGCTACTTGCTTATATGTGAAAATAGGTTTAGACATAATTTGACTAAGATATTGAACAACAAAGGTTATGTCTGCCTTAGTATTAATCAAAAAAATAAATCTGCCAACAAGTCCTCAATAGTAGACAAAAGAGACCTAAAATGTTAGTGTAGTCTTATTTCATAATGAATAATAAGAGTTGAAAATGCTGGGGATATCATATCAACATCATTAAGAATATCAAAAATATGTTTACTTTGACAAATATTAATATCATTCTTTCAAAGACAATATCATTCTTTCAAAGCCAACAAAAAATTTTAATTATCAAGATCATTGATTTTGAAAATGTCATTTAAAAATGTTATAATATGGGAAATTTCAGGAACATTATTGCCAAACATAACAATATCATCAATATATATAACTAAATTTGTAAAAGTGTTAGATTGATTTTGGTAAAAAAGAAAAAAGAAATAATTTAAGACAAATTGCTTATAACCATGAAACACAAGGAAAGAAGAAAAATTATGGTACCATTGTTGGCTAACTAATCTTTGAGATTTAAAAAGTTTGGATGACTCATGCTAAGAGGTAATTCACCATATAACATCAAGATGCTTGATATACTAATTATAAATTACTACTAAGGATAATAATAATCCATTTTTGAAATTGGTGAATAGGTGTAAACTTTAATTGTCTATATCATAACAGATAATTGATTGACCTTAATAGACTAATAAGTTTTATATTACAATTTCGTTAATATGAGTGATCATGAAAATCTTTCACATTCTCTTATTTCCCATAATACTCTTAATAAGTTTTCTTGAGGTTTATAAAATTATGACCAAGAGGATAACCATATTTTTTTTATAATATTTCTCTATTGTGTTCCTATTAACATCATATGATATACAAACTTTGCTATTTCTTGTATTTGTACTATCCCTTCTAAGAAAATTTATATTCATTTTACCCTCTCAATTAATTAAAAAATTAGGAGGAATAACCCTTCTTGTGAAAACAATTTTCTATGGTGTAATTTTATTAATAATTGGAGGTAAGGGATCTATCATCAATATATTAGATCTCACAATCTCATATTGATAATTTAAGTCTCTAAGAATTTGCATAATATGATATTGTATTTTGTTTGCATCATATTAGGAATAAGCACATTGTTAGAGCATTGCATATGAGTGCATGTACAGGGAGGATCTTCAATAGCTTTAAATAAACAAATGCTTGTAAAGTGATTTTTGTTTGTTAATTTTAGAAAATTAGATATTTTTTTTTCATGTGTAAAATGGGTGCATTTAGTAATTTTGTAATTGGACTTATTAAGTCCAATAAGCTAGAGGGTGTGAATATTGGAGGCTAAGAAACAAAGAATTATGAAGCCAATTAAGCCCATTAAAGGGCAATGTAAATCTCGTCTAAAGCATGCAAGTCAAAGCTAAAGCAAAGTCAAGTAGAAGATAGGTAAGACAAGTGTGAATAAATAATGGAAAATGTGACTCAAGTATGAAACACACTTCAAGATTTTTATCAATCTCCTTTCATTTTGATCATTGTATTTTTGAATTTTAAAATTCAAATTTCCCTCCCTAGGTTAGATTTACATTTTGTTATATATTTTCTAGGTTTGAATTTGAATATAATTTTAAGTACATTTATATTTCATCTAGCTTGTGAAACTCAACTATGTAGTTTGTAAATAAGCATTTATTTTCTTTATAAATAACATAAGTTTTGAAGAATGTCTCAAGCCTCAAGTGAATATATTTTGATGATGATAATTGAAAATAAAGATGTTTATATGTTTTGGAGTGTTTTGCTTTCATTGTAATTGTTGTTGAGTCTTTCACACAAGATATTCACAAGGTTATAATAAGCACACAACCATGTTAAATTGAATTAAAAAAATGAGTTTTGAAAAGAGAAAAATTATTTTTAAAAGGTTTTATGGTCTTATTAATTAATTATGTTTTTGTGTAATCAATTAACTTGTTTATAATGAGGCTTAAAAGAGGATAATCAATCATCTCATTTTTAGTCTATTAAAGCAAGGAGTTGGGAAACCATGTCTCTACAATTAATCAATTAACAAAAGTCATAATTGTGAAAAATAAGAAAATGACAAGAATAGATTCCTGAATTGTAATTTAATTAATTTTTTTTTAAAATTCTATAGATAAATTGTTTTATCAATAATCCTAAGCCCGCGATCTGATTTGTGAAGTTCTCAAAATAAAAGTCTTTCAGCTGAAGTATCATGTCAGATGCATTTTGTTAATTCTTTGAATCATTTGTTTGAATATTTTCTTAGTTATTCTAATTAAATATTAGAATGTGATTCTTTCATCTGATAACCAACATTTGATTTGTGACCTATGTAAAATATGTTACAAAGGCACGGTTTAAAGAGAAACATATTTCAACACATTTTTTCTAATGGGACTTAAAAAATTTCTTGTGAAAAAAAACTCATAACAAATGCAATCAAATGAACACAATTAACTCATTTTATGCTTAGTTCTTTTAGCTTATTAGGGTCACATTAGAGACAAAATTTACAACTTAACTAAATCACTCAATTAATACATTTTCGTGTTAGTTTTGTCAAGTGATTAAAATCATAGTTCTAACATTTGATCAATCAATATTGATACAAAAAAATCAATGATTTAATTTTAAAAACATTTTGATAAATCATTTTAATCAATGTTCACATTCTAAATCTCCTTTTAGGATTAACAAAATAAAACCAATGTCTAATTTCTCATTCTCAATCTCACAAACACAAATTTATTATTACCTACCTACACAAAATGTATCACCAATACACACATAGTCATACATCCAATTCCCCATACTCCACTTTACTCTAGTTTAAATTAAAATTCTAGCATATTATAATTTAAAGGATCAATCTCTATGTGTAATAATTAGAGGTGGTGACAAGTATGATGAAAATAACTATTGTGACTAGATTGTTGTATGATAATAGATGATGTTGACAACTCCTGCATTATGATAAGTGTATTGACAATTGTTGCGTGACATAATGAAATGGTATAAAAAAATAACAATAAACAATAAAACAAAAGAGAAAACTAAAACAACAAGAAAAAAATAATAAATGATTGTTTTTAATACTAAAACAATTTGTCATAAATATTTTTTATATTAATTATAATTTAAATTGATTCCTATCCCAACTATAATGAATAATAGAACAATAACAATAGACAGTAGAACAATGGAGAAAAACAAAACAACACAAAGAAAATAATTTTTTTTAATACTAAAACAATACTTTATAAATATTTTATATATTGATTATAATTTAAATTGATAAAGGATGTTTTCTATCTCAACTATAATAATAACAAATATGGAAAGTTTTTTACGTGCTAATTAAAATTAGAACTAATTAAAAAAACATTTCCTAATTTACAAGTTTATTATTTTTAATTTAATATGATAATGAGAATAAAATCATCATAATAATAAATTATTATTAAATTTTTATAAGTAAATTCTCCAATAGTCGTGTTTTTATTTATTGACGAATTTAAAGTATGTTAGTAAGGATAAATTATGATAATGCTATGGTTAAAAAAATGGAGATATTGATTTAAAAATCTTATATAATAGTAACAATAATCTATAAATTGAGTATAAAAAACTATTTAGAACAATTGTAGTAAAAACAATTACGTAATGTATATAAACATTTAAAATCAGAACAGAGTATCTTTGGATGAGATTTTATATATACATATGGATGTACGTGTATATATAATTACACAAAATTCGTAAAAATTTAATCAATAAAATAATTCAGTAATACTTATATAATTTTAAATACAAGATGATTAATTTTTAATCTTACAAAATATCAATTAAATATCCCTAATTTTGTGATTTTCTTAATAAGCATGACAATCTTAATTAAATACCATAAACTTTTGTATCTAATATTTAAAAATCTCGACTGAATGCTAAAAATAAAATCTTTTAAAATCACTGAATTGGTTCCTTGGAAAATAAATCTATGTTTCAATCCACTTTTTTCCAATTTAACACGTGTTGCCTTATTTTAATTAGTAGATAAGATCTGATTCTGAAGTATACATTTTTGTTAAATATTAATAAACTTTTACCACTTATAATTGTCTTTCTTAACTTCAATGTGATTACCTCTTATAAAACATATATTTATTAAATATATTAATAAATGCTCAATCCTGACCATATACATAAAAAATATAATTTCCTTTAGGAATATTTATATATATCGATAACCACTATATATATACACACATATGTATTGTATTTCTACTTTATCTTTAATTTTATTATAAAATTAAGAAAAAACTATCTCGTTGAGTAATTACACATATCTCAAAGTCATATTACATTCCAAATCACTCATACTTTTTAAGAGCATAACATATTTATAAATCATTTACTATTTTTTTACGATATTAGTATTATAAATTTTATTTTCTTAAAGGATGCTTACGTCACTATTTTAATAAACAGAATTAATCTTTAATTGTTAATTGAAATATTTTATTAACAACAAAAATATTTACATTAAAGAACTTCCCTTTATCATTGACACGGTCCCGCATATGCTTTATTAATACACACATAAAAAATCTGCTTACGTAGTTCTGCAAATAGATAAGTTTGACAGAAAAAAAAATTAAATATTATTTATTTTGTAAAATATATATATATATATATATATATATATATTATTTATTTTGTACAATATATATATATATATATATATATATATATTATTTATTTTGTACTATATATATATATATTTGTTTTTTCATTTTATCTTTTATTACAAAACTAACACTTCATTTTCAATTTGTTTCCTGTTTTAAAGTTTTGCAAAAGAAATTAAAAAATCATTATTTTCTATATGAATATTTAAAAATGTAAAACAGATTAAAAACAGAGTGATTTATAATTAAAAATAAAATATTTTCTCAAAGTAAAAGTCCTAATATTACGTCATTTTCATTTCCTAACTTTTCAATATAATAAGCTAAGGAAACTTCCTCTTTTTTCTCTTTTCTTTTATGCCTTATTGGAGATTTTCATTACAATCTCCTACGGGCCTTGGAGCAAGCCCAATTCGTTTAATGGGTTGGGTTACTGATAGTGGCCCATTGTTTTCAGGGACCTAAGGTGTCGTTTTAGTTATCTTCTGGTTCGAGGTTCCTTGTCTGGAACCAAAGAACTTTTGGAGCTGGTGATGGATGATGGAATGAATGTATGGAAGATAAACTCTGAAGTTTGCTTTCTGCATCTTGGTATTAATTCCATTTTTCTATTTATTTTCAGTATAAAAATTGTTTTACCTCCATTATCCTCTGCTGAATCTTCTCTGTAAAATTGTTTTCTTCTGTTTCGATTTTTTTTTTAAATCTAAGATATTGGGATGCTTTGATTCGATTATTATGTTTAGAAAATCTGGTTCCTGTACATCTTTCTCACGCTGCAAATGCGAGGACTCCATCAAGAGAAAAAGGAAATAAATTCACTTCACTTACAGATATTGTGAGAAATGAAGGTTTGGGAAAATTAGAAATTGAATATTCCCAAATTTACTTCACTATTGCAAGAAATAAGTAGTTGTTGATGGGGTATTATATGCAATTATGGGAAATATATGTTGCTACTTTTGAATAATGGCAATTTTTATAACTTATGCAAATTGGAGATATGAACTAATGGCATTACACATACAAGTGCCTTGTTAATAAGGCTATCTAGATTCTAATTTCTCTAGCCAGAGCTTACAATTTTACCATCACAATCAGAAACAGCTGCACAGTGAACACGTTGCTCTGTCTGAATTTACTAAGAACAATTTCCTTGTTAAACTCGGATGTTGCTACCTCTCCTTGTGGTTACAACAACTATTTCAATAAGATTATTATTCTAGCCATCAACCTTTTCAATGTATTTATACAGTTACAGGAACCAATGAACAACTGGGATGAAGAAAATATCATGATGCATGGGTGCAACGAGAGAAATCTGTGTACAAGCGAATAGGTATCAGATGGATTTTGTTGCTTTGGATCATAAACAGTAATGGCTGGTCCTTTAGTCTAGCCTCTATACGGATTGGGGTGCAGGAACCAGAAAGATTTGGAAGAAATTCAATGAATAAGTAGATTCTGCTTTAGTCTGAATAGGAGAAAAATAGTACTCATATAGAACTTTTAGTTCAATCATACTTCCTAACCGTTATCTGATAGAGGCTGACCATACTTCAATCCCAATGTTAAGCTTTTGACACCAATACTGTTCACATCCGCATTAATCATTACAATCTGTCACATCTGAGGAACATTCATCAAGAATCTTAGTGTATGTTAATTATGAAAAGGATATTAACTTTCATTTCTTGGTACTCAGTCTTCCCCACATTGTACACTCTGAATGTTGAAGGATCACTTTCTTTAAGTTTGCATGTTGTGTATGCTACTATTAGAGGCTGTAGTGACTTTGATGATCCACAAGAGGAATTACTTCATGTTGGATGATATTTTAGTATTCCATTTTGATTATAAATGCAAATGAAGTATTACGAAACTGAAACTATTCATCATATTTTCTGAAAAAAAAAAATGATGCCATGATGGGTTGACACTTAATAAGTAACAACACCTTGCTTTTGGCAAGCTACTTGTCCTCTGGCGTATCATCTTCTTTTTATATGAATGACTTATTTTTGTTGTTTGATAAATTACCGGTTTTCTTCTTTCAATTTTTACTAGCAAACCATTTTTCTTGTTCAGCAAACACATGCACCTCACAATCGCAAGAAACAGGCAAAATAAAAGATAGACTGTGGGACAAATTTCCATGCAGTACTTCTCTACATGACATGCTGAGGCAATACAGGTGTGTAGAGTTCTGTTATGTATAAATATGGCTCATCAACTTTACTTTTGTTGGTTAAGGGACAAGACTCGTCTGTTGGATCGAAAAAATGAAGATGAGAAAGATCATTAGATTTGAAATACTTCTAAAACACAATAGCATTACAAAAGAATTTCACTATGATCTTGCTGAAACTGTAATGCTAGTGCATATGGGTATTTCCTTTCACTGAACGAAACTAAAAGAAAACATTTTTCTGTTGGAGGAGCTGGGATTATCATCTATACTAACGTTTTGGATGATGCTGCTTCACTGAATTGCTATCTATAAAAATTATGCAGTAGCTTGACTGTACAAAATACATGCCTCTTTTTGACAAAACTCTTAAAAACTAGATTGAAAAGAAGGGGAAAACCAAACAACTGGTGTGAAGATCTTTTCAGAATGCAGGTACAGTTCGACCATATTCTAACCTGCTCTTCTTTTTCAAGCTTCCAAGTGTTGTTGCTCTCTTAGATGTCAGCTTAGTGTTGCTTTCTTTCGTAGTCAAAGGAACAAGATGAATTTGTTAAGTCCTGTTGTGGATAGGATCTGATCCCCTTGGCACTCTTCTTTTACTGGACTGACTTGGATCAAACTCATGGTTGAAATTGGCTGAAATCTTCTCTGTGGGATGCCGTTTGTTGCCATTTGCTGAATTCTTCTTTGTGTTCAATAATTCCTCTGTAGCCTTCGTAGCATGTTGATTCTGCAACAATATCCTTTGGTCTTTTTGGCTGTGTCTTAGTGCAATTTCTGAACTTCTCAGGCCTAACACATTCTCTGGTTGAATTGATATTAAGAAACCCACAAAGAGAAGAAGAATGATTTTTCTAGAAGGATGAAACACCATATTCTCTTCACCCTGAAACTAGAAGAATAGATGGTGGTGTTCTCTGTTTAGAGTGACAGGAGAATAAGCAGCTCTCCCCTAATCTGTGTTCTTATGGTCCATTCCTGTAGACATAACCTTGTTATATATGTCATACTAGATTTGGAGGGGGCTTTAAAGCTTAAAGCAAAGATGGCCTACAGGAATTTTAGATTCATCTCGAATCACAAGCCTGAAATCTTAGCTAATTAAGGCTGTTATTGAAGAATCTGACAAGGATGAATAAAGGGGGTTGGGACAATGTCCTTGAGAGGCCAAGTATATTTCTTTTTTCATTTCTTTCCCTACATGTCTATCATATGCCTGCTTTTTTCACCAAAAGAAGCCATACACCGTTGCCTGGACCCTGTCCAACTTGCCACATCATACTGCTATATTAGTGTATGGATAAATAGGTCTTACATTCTCCAGTGGTTAAGCTTGGTATTGGCGTACTTGGATAATTCAAAATATTTATCATTCTGGTATCTATATGTATCTATTGAATTCTTTTGCATACTTTTTGCCTATATGTTGCAACTATCTTTTAAATTTGTGTATCAATACAAGTACCTCAATGATTGGATTGTAGTATTTTATTATAACAAAAACGCACTTATGTTAATGCCTTTATTCTGATTTAGAATTTCTGTTTTGTGTTTATATTATATTATATTATATTAATGTTATATGTTGAATCTTAACTTAATATCTACATATGTCAGCTTAATGCATGCTATCTCATAACAAGCTGCATTATAAATTTGCAAAAGGTGCAGGTTTTGAGCATATAAAACTCTGGTCTTATATGGGGTTAATGGTAAATTACAATTCCTTTGTTATTAAGAAAGGGCCATGTTAAATATTATTTCCTTTAATTAGCAAGACCGTAACAGTGACAATGGGCCAGGCTGAAGCAGGAGATTGCAACAGTGCAAGCAGGTTATGTAAAGAATAGATAGGGGAATAGAACAGTCCCCAAAAGAAACAAACTCTTGCTTTATGTACTTTTCTAACTTCTCTAAGATCTCCAAGTAACTTTAGAATTCCAAGCTCACTTCCCAAGGTAACAAAAACAACACTACTAGATTTCTTGGGCTGAATGTTACCTTTATGCTTTGTTCTACTTTTAGATTAGATGGGTTCCCAAACTCTATTTGTCCCTTCAAAAATTTTTGCCCTCTCTCTCTCTCTCTCTCCCTTTCTCTCATTTTACTTTATTTAACATAAAATACCACATGCAACTAGGAACTGTCGAAAGCATAAATTCCTTGGTTTATTCTTAAATCTGAAGAAGGGTGACTGGTCATGGTCCAAGTGAAACAACCAGCGGATTGAAATTCATCTCCTCTTTTCTAGATTTTCTTTTCTTTTCTTACTATTAAAGTGAGAGTTAAAATGACTCGTTGCTTTCTATTTTTAATTTTTCTTCCTATAGTTTGAAACTGCCTTTTGAGAGTGTCACCTCGTTTCAAATCACATCTCCTTAGAAGAATATGCTTTTTATTCTCTTCTGATTATTTATTACATTGATATGCCAAAGGCCTAACATGTTGTTGTATCCTAATCTTGGGGAGAATGGTTTGTGTTAGACAAGTTTATCTTTCCCTGGTAGATGAACATCAAACTGAGAGAAGCACAAGCTCTTTATCTTGAAATAAAAGATAGTATTTTAGATGTTTTATGTCTTTGGGATCCTTACATGGTTAGTTTCTAAGGGGTTCAAACCAAACGGCTCACTTTTTCTTTGGCGGGTAAACTATTCCATTAGAAAGATTATGAAAGTAATTGCACTCTTCTTGTGTCCCAAAAAAGTGTTGTTTATTGATCTTGCCGCAAGAACATCACCACCTTCGTTGATCCCTAGAGGATGCCAAATGCCAAAATTCTTTACACGTACGTCAATGTACATATTATACGGATATCAATGTAATATCATATTCTCAAGTGTTACTGTCTAAAGAGTGAAAAAAAAAGTAATTGATCATTTCATATCATTCCTTTTTTAGACCATAACATTTGAGAACTATAATGATCAATTACTTTGAATACATCATTAACACTTACATGTTCTCCTAATCAATTACTTTGACATCACCTATTACATTTATACTTTCCTTCTCTCTATTTTCTTGGTGTCATCTAGCATTTGAGGGTCCACCCATTACGTAATTTGTTAAGATTCTTTTGCCAAAATGGGAAACTAATAGAAAAATGCATAGTGGGGTCCTATTAATGCAAAGGATATGTGGTACGGTATGTACTATGCTAAGGGCAACTTGTTGGGTACGCCTATTTTCCGTTAAAAAATGTTTGGCACTATCTATCTAAACATTTTGGTGGCAACCAGTTCCTATTATGATTAACATTTTTACAGTATGCAACACAAAACAAAGATGAAAATGTTACACGTTTAGGCTTTCCTAGATTCTGAAGACTGGTCTTAAAGGTGTAGGCTCTTTGTAAAATTGTTTTGAACCAAAGTGTGCCCCATAAGGCTCAGCATGACGATCATGGACCAATGAGTACTCACTGAATAAGGCCACCACAAAAACCACAAAAGACACCAAAAGAAGAATGGCAAAGCAACTTAAAGAAGATAAAAGCAAAAAACGAGTTGTAATTGTTACAGATAGCATCCATTCCCCATCTTTGAATAGTTTGATTTTGGTTTTTCTAATTATTTGCTTTATATTAGTCTGGAATTTACTTGACAACTTGTAGATATTAAACAGCCTACTGATGAACCTATGATCTTGCCAAATTGAGTAATGAAATCTTGTGAAAGAAGTAGGGAAATAAGAAAAATAGTTGTAAAAAGATTATGAGGGAATTTTGAATATGAAGAATGAATGAATTGCAAGTTTGGAACATATTTGCTAGGCAGGAGCAATCAAAGTTGGTGATAAGACTGGTTGGCTGCTATAAATTCTTTAGAAAAGAAAGGAACAAAAGTTGAACTACAAAGAGAATGTCACCAAAACATAAGCTAAAGTGAGATGCTTCTTTGCTATGGCTTTGATTTAAAATGGTTGGCCATCTTCAGTGATAATCATAAGTAGGGTGTGTTAGAATATATGCTTATCTGCTTTGTTCAAAAGAGATAAAAACAAAAAACATTAATCAGACGCCAATTAATTTCCATGTTGCCCCACTGGGTCCCTGCTGTCAGAGACTGTTACTTCTTTCTCAATTTCAATACAATATCAGCTTAAAAATCTTAACTATTTGCTGCCTGTAAATGCCATATTTGGTGCCTGTAAATCTCAATTTGGTGCCTGTTAACAATATCAGGTCATATTTTTCAAATTTTATATTTTTAATGACTATATAGTAATAATAAAATTTTATGATTACAAATATTTTACATGATATTGTTTAAAGTAGAAAATATGCTTTGATTTTAATTTATACCTTTTTAATGAGCAAACCCTTGATTAGTTTATGGGATTGGATGTACAGATATTTAAGTTTGATTATCTTCATTTACCTTTTGATAAGAACGAGGTAGGTTCATGGATTGGTTTAGAAGAGATTGATATATAAAAAATATTAAAGCATAATCTCATTTTCATCCAGGCTGGAAAAACTCAAGAGGAACCTGTACATATTTATTTAAAAATTATTTTACTTGCAATCATTTTAAATAAATTATAAATTAAATATTAGATATGTTTTATTTCAAATATTGTATGAAAATTAATAAACAACATATACTAAAAATAAAAATAAAAAATATTATATTTTTGTATAAATTTTTCATTTCAATTTCATTATTTAACTGTTATTATAATTGAAATTATTTAATTATTAAAGTGGTTAATTTATTACTTTTACTAATTTAAAAATAGTGTGTGTGAAAAACTATTATATTTGCATGGAAAAATAACACTCGATTATATTAATTATGTCTTGTAACTATTATTTTTTATATTCTTAATTAACTTTTATATACCAACAAGTTGGTTTAAGTAAATAGGAGTACAATTCTTTAAGCTAAAGTCATTTACAGAATTGGTAAAATTTGTGCATATACCATATGTTATAAAATGAAAATGTTTATATTAGTTTATGAGTAGGAGTTAGAGAATCTTAAAAGTGTATAGTATGCATTTAGTTAATGCTATCTTTTATTGTTTTCTATGGGTAATTGTAATGTAATATATAGCAAGGACTACGTAGAATCTGTTGCGAAAAAAGTAAAAATAATAAATTTCAATCCTATTATTGTATATAAAGCGTTATGATTAAAAAGTTACGGATCACATTAACGCTTAAAAAAATTATATGAAAATTTATCTTGTAAATGTTTGAGTAATTATATAATTATTTACTCTGAGAGAATCCCCTTTAAAAAGTAGTTGCAAAATATTAAGGGGACTAAATATCAATTCTAATGGTAGCTATGGAGATTAGCTACTACCAAAATATATAGGAGATATAACATGTTAATTAATTGTGAGGTTAAATCTTTGAAAATCATTAGAAGGAGAGAATGATAAAGGAAGTTAAATGCAAGGTTAAGAGGAACACTAACATTATAAATATAGGTTTCTATAATAAGGGAGAGAGACACGTCTGAATATCAAGATGGAAGATACAATAGATTGATTTTGGTTTGGGATATTACAAGTAAAGAGTAATATTTCAGGAGGAATATAAAAGTTCTCATATTTTAGTAGAGACATGAAGGTAAATCCTTTCAATTTATTAGAGTATTATATAAAAAAAGAAATGATTAGTAAGAATATGTCGTCTTGGAGATCTTCTTATTGGATAGTGAGTGTGAGCAATGTACATTTTATGGTCTTTGAGTTTGCTACTATAAATGATAGTTATCATTTATAGTTTGTTTAATTAGTATATGGATTGATTATTTAGATTAAAAAAATAACAAGATTTGAATAAAAAATTTATAAGTGATATAATAAAATATGATTGATATTATAAATTTTTTAGTGATAAAATTTTAAGATTATAAACTTATCCTTTTAATTAAAAATGATTGAAAATAAATTATAATTAATTCGATTGATGTGATTGATGAATTATTATTTTTTTAGTTGATAGAATTATAAGATTATCAATTATTTTAAAATTAAAATTGAACTATTATTATATTATATAATTAATCATAATTATTTTATTATAATATAAGTAAAAAATAAAATAAAATTAAAGATGTGAAGTATCATATTTCTGTCACAATCTTACCATGTAAGCAACATTTCTGTTAACAGTCTAATTTTAAACATGTATAATTATAAATGTTTTACAATTTTCAAAAACACACATAATATCACAAATCCATAATCGATTATCCATTCAAAAGGACATATAATCTAAGTTACAATCACCAGTATAGAATGAAAGTTGTAATTACTAATGCTTATAGCTTCCAGCATATCATGGTGCCACCATGAAATTATCCCATGACCTTCAATACCACTACTATCACAAGAAATTACATAGTAATAACATAATCATATGTGTCACTACATAATATCTTAAGTGGTTTTTCTATGTATAACAATAAAGAAGATAACGTAATCATATGTTAAGTGACTTTTCTACGTTTAAGTGACTTTTCTACGTATAACAATAAAGAAGATGAAGATTCACTCTCACAAATCCATAAATGTTTTTTTTATACATATTCAAATTCAAATATTATGACTTCTCTTAAATTTATCCACTCTTACAAATCCATAAATGTTTTCTTTATACATATTCAAATTCAAACATTATGACTTTCCTTAAATTTATCCGAATAAATAATACCCCACTCGAAACAAACACAACAATGCATAAAGATAGATTCTGTTATTAGAGTAATTGTAATCTTAAATTTGATTAGGGATACATTTGTTGTTTGGTGGGTTATGTAGTTATTGTTAAAGGGAAATATATTGGTTAATAAACAAGATGAAATAAGTATATCAAGTACTCCACACCTATTGGTATTCTCTACATTAGTTTTCTAACCTTCAAATTATTTAAAGAAAATATTAATAGAACAATTAAAATTATGATTAAAGTATTTGTGAAAAATATTTTTTATATATCCACAAATACACGAAGAAAATTGTAAATTTTTGCTTAAATACTCATATATAAAGATAAAGAAAAACTTGTATTTATGTAACAAAACATATGATAAAAGACACAATTTTACTAATGAAAAATACGTATTCAATCTATTGTTTGACCAATAACTTTTATGATAAGTTGGAAACCTGAATTTGTTTGGTAAACAGCCTTAATCTCAAAGTTTGATGAACTTTAAAAAAATTAGTCACAAATTTAACATGTTTGTTCAGGACAAAACTATATAGTAATAATTTTAAACCCTTGTACAGAATACTCTGATCAATCTTCTTGAGTATCACATATCTTTAAAGTTTTCAAGAAAAACTCATTTAGTTTTTATTTAATATTTTTCTTTATAAAAGGATACACCTAACTAATAGGATTGGTAAAAGAAAGCATCTAATTAAGTAAACGCAGCACTATTAAAATATATATTTATTGGAAATTATTTCTCAAACTATATATTATTGGTAATTATTTTCAAGACTATATGCATACTGAAATTTTTTTTTATTGAGATCCCAAGCCGAGCTTAACCGTACAAAGTACGCATAAGATTCCAATGTATCTTTCTCCAATATATAATTGTATCTTATTCTTTCTCTGAAATGTTCTTCAACTATAGGTCCCGTAAAATTTATTTAAGTTTTAAATTAATTTGTTTGTCTCTATAATATTTGTTCCTTTTGAATAAGCCCCTTTAAAAATATTCAATAGAATTAAAAGCAAATTTAAATATTTTCCAGAAGAAAAAAAATATTTTGTAAAGATTAAAGCAAAATATGAAGAATCAAAATTTGAAGCTTGAACCATCATAAACTAAAAAAAAAAAAAAAAAAAATTTAAAAGCCATACATCATAATATAAAAATTTTATTCAATTTGTATTTATTTTTTATAAATAACCAATTAAAAAAAT
>Ga0099825_1003936_pt1 | contig 19650 bp, 8 predicted proteins | sample SiratroredBW_FD_76838 | JGI IMG/M metagenome (GOLD analysis project Ga0099825, IMG submission 76838) | Root nodule microbial communities of legume samples collected from California, USA - Siratro red BW | ecosystem: Host-associated > Plants > Roots > Nodule | place: USA: California | collected... | reverse complement strand
TTTTTTTTTTTTTTTTTTTTTTTTTTTTTTTTTTTTTTTTTTTTTTTTTTTTTTTTTTTTTTTTTTTTTTTTTTTTAATTTTTTTTTTTTTTTTTTCAATATCAAATTATGCACAAGTTAGGAAGCGTATTCATCGGATTAGATTTTGAGATATACTAAGTTTATTTTTGTTGTATAATCACTCTAATCTTCATAATTTTCTTAGTTTATGAAGTTGAGAATTTTGATTTTTCTAATTAACCTATAGATTCATTGTAGTTGGTGTTTTGAATTGTTTCAGAGTTAGGCATTTTTATTATTTGACATATATCTTCGTGATATTTTTCCTAAATTTAAAGTCAATTTTAAGTAAAAGGAGTTAATTTATTTTACTTTACTTCTAATTGATTTTAGAATGATGGTATAAGTTGAAATAACATATTTGAGTTAATATGGATAGATGGTTAGGAAAAAATTGTGATTGTGTTTATAATGTTGATTGATGTATATAATTGCATTGTTGGTTGATTTGATCTTCTAATGTACCATATTGGGTTATTACATTATTTTTGTTTTGATTATAAGTAATATATTTTAAGTTAAAAAATGTTATATTGATGTTAAGAGTTGAAAAACAAATATGTACACTATAGTTTGAATAACGCTTAAATGATTGATAGATGAATTGTATCTATTTGGAAATATTAGTTTTAATTGTTTAGTTAGTTTTTTTTTTTTAGTATTTTCAGTTAAGTTAGGTATTTCATTTAAATGAAAATTAAAATAATAATGATCTTTAGTATGAAGTTGATTTTCGTTTAAACGAAACATTATCGTTAAGTGAGATAATTATCTTTATTTAAAGAAATTTTGCTCAAACGAAATATCTAATACTCAATCACAAGTTTTCCTTATTCAAGTAAAAGTTTTTACTTTTAAAAGCCATTCCTTTGTTTAATTGAAAATGAGATAATAAGCTTGACTTCATCTCGACCTTATATATTTTTGCTTACATGATACTATTTTGCTCAAACAACAATTTTAAAAGTTTATTTTATTATTTTATTTAAGTTTGTAATAATTGAAATAATTACATAATTATATTAATATTATGTATATGTGTAAATAATAGATTATATTAATATTATGTATATGTATAAATAATAGATGTTTCTGATTAATTAAAGTATATCTATATGATTTCTTTTAAGATATTGACATAAGTGAATTATAATTTAGTCATGTATTAAGGATATGTGTTGACATAAAGTTCATTCATGAATACTAATTAAATAAAGATATGATATATATATATATATATATATATCTTTCAAATATCTATAACTTATTGTATTGAATATCATGACATTAAAATTATCTTTATCTTTTAATTCTTAAAAAAATTAATCTTTATCTTTTAATTCTTAAATTATTTACTTTCCGTCTGAATGCATAAGTTTATTGTACTATTACCTTATATGACGTTGTAATAAACTTTAATATTTTTTTTTACAATTAACTTATCTTTTTAATATTTGTTTTAGGTTCGTATTATGACTTTATTTAATACATACAATGAAGATAATGGATATTTGGATGAAATCTTAATCATTACTTTATTAAAGCTAGTTGTTAAATTTATATAAACGTTTATTATATATTTGCTTTAATTAAAATATATTTACTTGATAATAAAACTCCTTGTAAACTTCCTTTTGGAGGAAAGCCTTAAGTTATAGTACATTTTAACATAATTTTTACAATATTATATGTATTTATATATTCTGTTTAGTATATTTTCAATTGTGTTGCATAATTAGTATTAGTCAGGATTTAAATTTGAGAACAATATAAGCCAACAAAAAAAAAAAAACTAAAATTAATATAGTAAAAAATCCCTAGAATACAGTTGATTGTTTGTTTGTTATTCCAAGGAAATAATTAATTCTACACATGATAGGAACACCTTACTGACAACATTAATTTTGCGAAATTATTGAGGTAATAAGTATAATATACTTAAAAGTATATAAATATAATTTTGGTAGACATTATATATAGAAAATATTTTTTATATATCAATTTGTATTCTCTTAAGTTGCATTTCAAACTAATTTAGTTCATTTGAGGAATAAGTAAAATGTTACTAAATATTGCTTTTAGGAAAAGTTGAAGGTGTAGAATGTCGAAACAATTTGGTTATGTGAAAGAAGAAATCCATTTTCGTATAAAAGTTTATATAAAAATTTTAAATGCGTTTATTTGTTATTAGACGACGTCGTGGAAGGCAAAGGCAACTTCCTCTGGAGACTGAACTGTGTGGGTTCCCCGTTTGCCGTTATTCCCCAAATCTCAATCGCACCTTGACGGCGGAGATCGGATCTGCTCTGCGTCTCTCTCAGACCGAGACGAGAGAGAGTGAGGCGACGAGCTGTGAATAACCTGCCAAAGGAGAATATCCATTACACGATGGCGACGATGGATCCGTTGATGACGCCGTTGGGGCAAATGCTATTGGAGGAGATCACTCCGGTTGTGATGCTCATTTCAACTCCTTCTGTCGAAGAAGCTTCCCTCAAGAACGGCCTCTCCTTCCTCCAGATGCTAAGGCCGTTCTGCTCCTTCGACAACATCGACGGTAATCTCGCTCTCCGCATCCAATCCTTTTTAATTCATTATCCGCTCTGCCTTATCACTCCTCACCGGCATTGTACCTCATCGTGCAGTGCCTGTCAGGACTGCCAGTGACCAACCCTATCGCCTTCACAAGTTCAAATTGCGCTTGTTCTACGCTTGCGATGTGAGGAGGCCCGATTTGAAGGTAATTAACTGCTCGCGCGTTCTCTTATCAATGCCGACAATTGCGTTCTTCGATGTTTTGGATGAGCTTGCTCCATAGATTTTTTTGAATGTTCCGTGCTTTGTTTGATGTTTAGGATTTGTCATTTGGTTCTATTTGTGTATCCGCATCTTTTTACTAGGTAGCTAAAGAGCAGTTGAAACAAGTTATCACGGAGGCAGGGGAGAAAGAGTTTCCTGATTCGTGTTCTGATTTGCCGAAAATTAATCTTGAACTTTCCTCGAGTAAGTGACTTCACTGTATCTATTTTTTTATTTTATTTTTTTGTTTTGTTTTGTATGTTCATTTAACGTGCCTTCACACATGGTAAAATAATTAACTTTAATAGTTTAATTTATATGTGGATGAATGCGCAGTTATACATCGTATAGTTAATATTCATTTTGAATTGTCTGGGCTTGGAATTGAGCTGAGCTCGGGCACTGGGTTTTTCTGTTTGGTTAAACTGCGGACATGATATATATCAATAATTAAATTGAACAAAACAAGCTTGAGCTAATATCAGTGCTACAGTGCTATAATAGGCTTCACTTGGGCTGGAGTGGTGATGCCCAGGTAGTTTAGTTCTGTCATTGTCTAAGACCTGGTTTGGTTGACAAACACTTTTGTAGGTTCTGAATACCAAAATACACCATCTTGGTTTCGGTTTCTTAATAAAGAGCTTGTTCGTGTGGCTTCCTTCTCAGACCATGAAGCTTTTGACCATCCGGTGATATGTAAGATTTGGGATCTGTTAGAGCTCTTTTTCTTTTGTGTTAGAAATTTCTCTTACATAGTAATATAATAGTATCTCTACATAATTTGATGTTGAATTTTTCTTCTACTTTCTTTCTTTTGAATGTATCTTTTCAAATATATTTGTCTTTCCTCTGAATAATTTGCAGGTCTTCTAGCTGTCTCTTCTAAGGATGAACAACCTATTAACAAATTTGTTGACTTTTTTAGTACCAATAAGCTTCCTTCCCTTCTTAATGATGGTGCAATGGATCCAAAAATTTCAAAGCATTACTTGTTAGTGCATGATAATCAAGATGGTCCTGCAGACAGGTAGAAATGATTCTGCTTTTTTGAGAAGCTTTTTAAATGTGAATATACTTGGAACACACACTGGTTTCAATAATCTTTACTTCATGTCATTCTGTAAGATATATCCATGTTTTGCTGTTTGATGAAAATTGCTTGAGCCTGACATTTTCTAGAAGACCCTTAAGTTGCAACTCAACGGGCATATTTCAGGAGGGACATTGGGGAACATTCTTTGGTGTTTGTAGAGGAGTATTTATACTTCTGGAAATTTTCTTGTAATTCTTTCTTCAATATTCTTACTCTCTCCTAACCGTGAGTTATTCCTGAAAAACTGTTTTGGAAATCCAAAGCTACTACTAAAGGTTTTTTGAATGGATTCTGTTATTAATAAGATACACATGATCTTGTTACAATGTTTCAGGCTACACATTGCTCTGTTTGTTTTATTTGTGTCATGCGATGCTCTAGCACAGAATCTAGGGCACCTGTTCGTTCCCTGCAAGAGGGACAATTTTTGACCGAACAATTTTGTTTGTTTCTTGAAGAGCTGCTTCTCTAACTTCTCTATTTTTTCCTTATTACAGTAACATTCTCTCTATCTTGAACACCAATACTATACTCCTTTGAGGAAGGAGGTTTGTATGGTGTGTAGACTTTATGTGAAAATAATTTGAAATTTCACTACTAGTTTCATATTGTGGGACTGAACATAACGAAAGCCATACCCCACCAGATTGTTAGTAACATAGATCAAGTAATGTCATTTGGCGCAGTTAAATACCAAGTCCTCAAAGATGTTTGTCCTGAGATTCCTTACAATAAATTCCATTGCCCTCCTTGATCTCCCTCTCCCCTTTTTCATAGGACTAAGAACCATGCAAATTATTCTATCCACTGTCGTTTTGAGTGGCCTTCTTTGTTCTTGTTCAAACTATTTTAACTGGTTTTCTTTCATTTTTCCTCAATTGGTGCAGCATTAAAGAATATATTCTTGTATACAATCATTTTGGATGTTATCCTTTTCTGTGTTACCACACATCCATCATAACATTCTCATATTTGCTACTCTTATTTTTCTTGTTCCTTTGAAGTCCAACATTTACTACTATAGAGTATAGCTAGACGCATAGCAATATGAAAAACTTGTCTTGAGCTTGATAGTTACTTCGGGATCTCAAATAATCCCGATGTCTTTTTCTATTTTAGCCATCTCGCTTGCTCCTATGTGCCTACCCAACGTTTTATTGTATTGGTCCCAAATATTTTAAGTTACAAATTTGTGATATGACATCTCCCATTTTTACTTCAAAGTCATATTCCCCTTGTCTCTTGCCAAAATTGTTAGCCATATAGTTTATCGTATTCATACTTAAGTGAAAACCCTTTGTTTTCAAAATTTGTCTCCAAAGCTCAAGTTTAAAGGTAATCAACTCCTTTGATTCCTCAATCAAAATCATGTTACGTTATCCGCAAAAAGCATGCAATTAGGGATAATCTTTTATACGTTCTTGGTAAGTAGAACCAAAACTAGATTACTTAAGGGTGATTAAACCAGGACTTAAGGATGAGCCTCAATGTAATCCTATCTCAATAAGAAAGTCTTTAGTCTCTCACCTTTTTGAGTTCTCACTCCAGTCTGGATATACTAAGCCATACATATGAACTAATTTGTCTTCCAAAGTCTCCCATAGCACTTCCCTGCACTTGAACACAAGCTTTTTTCTAGTTTAATAAAAACCATATGTAAGTCTCTTTTTTTGCTCCAGTAACTTTCTATCAACCCCCATAAAAGATAAATGCCTTCTTCTGCTGTAGACTTTCTTTGCAAAAAACCAAATTGATTCTTTGCAGTTCTTGTTTCTTCTCTTAATCTATGCTCAACCACTCCTCAAAATTTCATAGTGTGAGAGTGACCATTGAAACTGAAAGTTGTTTAAGGAAAGAGGACGAAAAATTGGCAGTTGTTTGCTGCAACTTAATGCAATCTCGGGTCTTCTCTATTCATTAATTTTCTTTGAAAAGATGTATAGTTATATGTAGTTTTAGACTTATTTGAGTTGCGTATTCTTCTTCAACAGAGCAAGTAGAATATTGACAGAAATGAGGAGTACATTTGGTACAAGCTATTGTTCGTTGCTTTGTATTAATTCTTCCTTGGATGCTCCATTCAAACATCAAGATAATCCTTGGGCTTCATACGTAAGTTTGTTTGGCGAGGACTTAGCTTCTTCTTTTCCAGAATAAAAAAATTGATTATTTAGTTCATCTTCCTTGCCTCATGCTTTTTCCTTTTTCTTGTGTTCTGGAACCCATGTTAAAAATTATATAAAATTTTGTTTCCATTGATATGAAAGCATACAATTTAGGCTGTTGTGTCCTGAATTCTGTGACAGATAACTGATTCCTCATCTACTCCCAGTCAAGATCTTGGTTGCTTTCTTAACATGGATGATATTGATGAGGTATTTGGCTTTTGCTACCAGAAAGGCTGTTAGATTCATTATATTGGATTTATGCTTACATTATACCTGCATTTTTTTCCTACCCATTTTTTTTGCCTGCGTACAGATCAAAGTTCTAATGCAAGATTTAACATCTAAGCACATCATTCCAAATATGGAGCAAAAAATTCGTATACTCAACCAACAGGTTTGTTATGTTTAACCCCTTTTTGAATTCATGGTTTTTGAATTTGTTAATCCAGACCCTACTTTAATTATTTTGACCCATATTCTGATTGTCCTTGACCTTTTTCTTTATTATTTTATTTTGTTTAGGTTTCCGCAACTCGGAAAGGGTTTAAAAACCAAATAAAAAATTTATGGTGGAGAAAAGGGAAAGAAGACAGTGCAGATTCTGTCAATGGTCCTGCGTATGTTAAATTTATTTATATCTTATGATAGAATATACACGTATGGCATGCATAATAATTCAATTTCTTGCATTTTTCTAATATGGTTTTGGTTTTCATTGTTGAAGGTATAACTTTAATTCCATTGAATCCCAGATTCGAGTTTTGGGTGATTATGCTTTCATGTTACGAGATTATGAACTTGCCTTGTCAAATTATCGCCTAATTTCCACAGATTACAAGATTGATAAAGCCTGGAAGCGCTATGCTGGTGTGCAGGTAGTTATTATTATTTTTATATTTCAATTGCAGTGGGCTTTCAGATGATGATGCATGGTTAGTAGATGTTTTCAAATTAGATTAGTTTTTTTTTTCTTTTTTTTTTCTTTTGTAGAGAAGCAGTGGAAGGATGTTGATTTGGTTTCAATTTCTTCCCTTGATAATATAGAGCTATTTGAGAAGAGTGATAATTCTATCATTTATCTTCCAACCATTTGAATTTCTATTACCCTTTTGTCACGTTCTTACTGATGGATTTATTTATTTTTAATAAAATATGAAACATTGAAACGCTGGAAATATTGTAGAAGAGATACTTTACATGGCTCATTGTTTTGTCATTTTGAATTAAAGTCAAAATAATCTGACTGACTTCAAGTAAAATTAACGTTGCATGAAGGATTTCAGATGAACTTCATGCCATTTGCATTAGTCATGCTTATTGTTAAAGATGTTCTTTGACATTGTTGTTTTATTGTAGTTCTTCGTTATTTGCATTTACCACATCATTCCCTATCTGAAGAAAAAATAAAATAATTTTAAGAAGAAACCCTTCCTTTTTGAACTGTTCCTTTTCCTAGTGTTGTAGTTCCTTAACATTGATTTTTCCGATGCATAAGCTTTATGATAGTAGAATGTTCCGAAATGCATCACTCTCTGTTTCTCTACTTTATTTTTCAGGAAATGATGGGACTTACTTACTTCATATTGGATCAATCAAGAAAGGAAGCAGAGTATTGCATGGAAAACGCTTTTAATACATATTTAGTATGTATGGTTTATTTTGGATCATGAGAAAGATTGAGTAACGTTTTTTTTTTTTTTTCTTCTAAAAGGGCTCTGTTACTGGTATATACCATTCACATTCTCTATTTGATCAATTAACTTAACATGTTCAGAAGCTTGGATCCTTGGGTCAGCTAAATGCAACACGATGTGGTCTGTGGTGGATAGAAATGTTAAAGGCACGTGATCAATATAAGGAGGCAGCTAGTGTATATTTTCGTATTTGTGGTGAGGTAGTGTTTTTTTTCAGAAAATAAAAAAATTGTAATTTGTGATTATTGTTGTCCGCTGTTGACCAATTCGTTGTCTTAGGATATCCTACATTCTGCTGTGATGCTTGAACAAGCATCATACTGCTACTTGTTGTCTAAACCCTCCATGTTACGCAAATATGGATTTCATCTAGTGCTTTCTGGTGAGCAGTATAAAAAGTGTGATCAGGTACATTAGAATGTCAACAATATGCAGACACTCCCCATACCAATTTAATAATGTATTGTTTTTCCCTGCTAATTTTTTTTATCTTTGACCTTCACATGCTCAGATTAAACATGCAATTCGAACCTACCGATGTGCTCTTTCTGTTTTTAGAGGAACTACTTGGAGTTACATCAATGATCATGTTCATTTCCATATAGGACAGTAAGTTAGACTAGGTTCATTTCCATATTGTGATTTTTTTTTTTTTTTTATCAAGAAGCATGTCCGCTACATGCTTTGAACTTTCTTAATTGAGATGGTTGTTTTAGGTGGTATGCTTCTCTTGGGATGTATCACGTGGCTGTCAAGCATATGACGGAAATCTTATCCTGTAGCCACCAGTCCAAAACAACGCAGGAATTATTCCTAGGCGACTTTCTTCAAATTGTGGAGGTGCTAGTGCTTCTTTATTAATATTTTCTGAAATTTTGTTGTTTATAATTCCTAAAATAGTTCGCTTTTAACAAATATATAATTTCAGTGTTTTATGTATCTCAATGCTAGTACAGAAGCTAATTAATTTGATAGTTGTCTTAAATTTTTGTGTATACCGTAGAAAACTGGACGGACATTTGAGGTAACAAAGCTTCAATTGCCTGTAATCAACATCTCTACACTCAGGGTCATCTATGAAGATTTCCGGACGTTTGGGTCCCCTTCAGCTGTAAGTAGAATCCAATTCCATGCTTCCCCGTTGTGAGAGAAATTGCAAGAGAATTATTCATGAAAATATTTACTGTCTGGGAAAATTAAGTATCTGATTGGTTAAAGATGTTCAAAAAGTTGTTAATGAGTAGCCACTCATTGACTAATGGGCATCTTGAGTGGTTCACTTTTTATTCCAGTTTTTTACATTCTCCTTCATTTTTCAGTTTTGAGGTGAATTTTTCTTTGTTCTTTGACCTCATTGAAAAGCGTGAAACAGCTTCTCATAATGGACTTTACCCAATTGTTGGGAACTATGGATCATATAAGACTAAACTACTAGAGAATCATTCTAGTTATAATGCTGTGCCCTGGTAAATTTATTTGATTTACCATGAAGTTAGCTTAGATTTGCTTTGAACAATTTAAATAAACTACTGATTGAGCCACATATAACACCAATTTTAGCCCAAAATATTCTGTACTATGTGAACAGTAGTAACACTCTTTTGTGAGACAATCAAAGCATTCAACAGAGATTATGGCAGGCTGTGTATATAAATCCTTGCTGAGGTGATTGCTAGCAATGAGTAGAAATTATGCTTGTGGTTTGAAAAGGGACATTTAGGATTTTGTTTTTCTTGCTCTATTCAATTTTTGTTATAACCCTTATACCATGGGTTTTCATTGTTGTGCTTGTATTACTAGTTAATGGCCGTAGTTTGATGCTTGAAGTGTCACCACTCTCTGGTAACTATCATTTCAGGCTAACACTAGAGAAGGCTTGTGGCGTTCTTTGGAGGAAGAAATGCTACCATCGTTCTCTGCTGCCAAGACTAATTGGTTGGAGTTGCAATCAAAGCTTATGTTAAAAAAGCAGAGTCAAAATGTTTGTGTTGCAGGCGGTATGTGGTAGAGTTTCATCTGAGATTGATAATTGAATCCTTATATTTATTTTACTCAAATGTTTTTCCAATTCTCTCTTGACCCCTAATTATTAGAGGATAAGAACATCATTTGCTGTCTTATATTTTATGTGATATATATATTAGAGATATGATTTCATTATGTTAGAGATATATGAAGTGCACACATTATGTCCTGGTAAAATCATTATGTTAGAGATACATGATTTTATAACATTAAGCAGTTGTCTAACTATTGTGGAATTTTTAAATGGATTAAGTTATATCTCATAATGTAGCTCGGACTAGTGATCTTTTGCCCGTTTTGAAGTTGGGTTATATTTTGTTTCCTTTTCTGCTCTAATACATGTATTCTCTTTGCATCCTTGAAGCACTTATAAATTAAACATGTTTAGGAATATTTTTTTAGTAATAGTTTTTTTCCCGAACGCTCAGGAAACTAACTGAAAAATGATTTATTCTAAGCAAGTCCAATCAAATGGACATTAATTTTTTGGGGAGTCCCAATCTTAAGCCTCAGACATCCTCAGGTTTTAATCTATTATGACGTAATCGATTATTAGTTGTTAACAATCCTGTGGTCCGCATTAGACCATCAGGAGTGAAACAAGGGCATCTGTTTTGTAAATTGTAATATTTTAAATATTGGCAATTTAAGTAGTTGAAATAATACCCAGTGCTTTTGGCATGTACACTTTGTAATTATGTGTTAAACCTTGAAATAATTCCCATATTTCATTATCCTACAAGTATTGTAGAAGATAGGATGCATTTAAGCAGGTCCATCGATTCCATTAGTTTTGGGAATTGAATTGAACTGTCAGTTTATGAAGTGACTGATTTTTACTTGAAATTAATTTGAAAATTTGATGAGGTGGGATTTTCTTGTGTAAAATCCTGCTGATATTAGTGTAAAATATAAAAGTATGAAGAGTAGATTTTTTAAAAACTGGATATCTGTTTTTATGACTTTCCCCTCCTTGATGTATTATTGGTGCATTTTTTTATTTTTTTGGACCCATTTGCAGAAGCTGTGAAGGTGACAATTGAATTTAAAAATCCTCTGCAAATCTCAATTCCCATATCTAGTGTTACACTCGTATGCAAGTATTCTGCCAGTACTGATGAAGTTATATCAAGTAAGCTATGAATGCCTGTTTATATCTTCTACCGTTTTTTTATTAATTTCTTCATTTTTTAGTAATACTCTCTTATGGGTACTACAGATGAAAATGAGTCAAGTATGGAGAAAGATGATAAGGTTGACCACTTTAGAAATATGAGCTCTGACAATTCCTCATTTATGGTATCTGAGGTTGATTTCTTACTAGGAGGTGGTGAAACGACCATGGTGAGTTTGTTTTGTTTCAGACACAAATTACAGTATGAGAGATCTTCTCTTTTTGACTAAAAGTATGCAAATTGTGTTGCATTGAGGAAAATCGAGAAATTTATTTTCCATCTTAATTTTGTGCATATCTCCAATTAACTTGAAGCTTAAGTAGAATGGTACTAGACTTCTGTAGTGGAAGACGAAAATAAATGTTCCTTTTGGCAAGGTGAAAATGAAGCTCTCAGATGATGTATATCTTTTTTGTTCAGATTGTCTACCTTAAGAATACAGCTCATTAAAATATTAATTAGAAAGAGAAAAAATGATGTTCTGTTTTTTTTTCTTTTATTGTAAAATTTGAGTTTAAAATTTAGGTTGAATGGATTAAAAGCAGGTAATCCTATTTGTAGTGATTATCTAATGGTATGTTAATTTGTGACTTTTAAAACCGATTATTTTATAGAAGTTGTGTGAGAAATGAAAAGAAAAGAAGTATGAGAATAGAAAAGCCCTTGAAAATGTATGCGTACTGCCACAAAACCACAAGTGGCATCCTGCAGAAAGTTCTATCATTATTTTTCTGTCTCCAAACCTTCAAAACCTATCTTGAGAAATTGCTCCAGGTTGGAGAGACACCCATAATACTCCAAAAACGTCAAACAGATTATTCTCTTAGAAAGTAGCTACCTGACAATGCTCATAAGAGAATGTCACGTTTTTTCCTATTTTGCTCTTGTTAGGCCAAAAGTAATTAAGGTGCATGTAATAAAAATGAATTGGGTACAATTTAGGGGTTTGCTATCAAGAGCAATAGGAAAAGGATCTTCACTGTGTAACTAAGTGCTGAGCTTGCAGTAGGGAGGGTAGAGAAAACGTGATTTGGTTGTATTCGGTATTAGGCTAGGGAGCGAGATTGGAGAGGCTAGTCTGGGACTTTTGGGAGAGACCCAGGACATGCTTTTTCCATTGAATTTCCTTTTTCATCAGTCTTCAACATTCAGGCACTGTATGGTCTACTTCAGCAATAATACCATGAAATTACTGTGAATTTCCATCTCCTTTTCTGCCATATGTTGGTAGCTATCTTTTTACACATTTGTTATGTGTATATTCTATTTTAAAGTTATCATTTTTGCAAAATTAGCATTGTGTGGTACTTTTGTTTTCCAGATTGAACTATCAGTTACTCCCAGGGAAGAGGGCACTCTTGAAATCATTGGTGTTAGGTGGAAACTGTCGGGAACAATCTTGGGCTTTTACAACTTTGAGTTGGGTCAACCAAAGAAGAATATTTTGAAAGGAAGGAAAACAAAGCAGCTGCCAAATGAGAAATTTAAATTTATGGTGATTAAGGTGCATGCTTTTATCCTTCAATTTCTCACTATAGTCTTTTTTCCACATGAATCTTGTAATCTCTATGTTTGAACTAAAACAGCTTTTTCTTTTCCAAAATCCCAGAGCATACCCAAGCTTCAGGGTTCCATCCACCCTTTACCTGGAAAGGCATATGCTGGAGATTTACGTCAACTTGTTTTGGAATTGAGGAATCCATCGGAGTTTCCTGTTAAGGTACCGTTTTTGGAGTTAACTTGCTCTAAGAAAACTTCTTAAACAATTTCAATAATAATTTTCCTTATGGTTGTCAAGCTGCTTAATGAGTGTGATGTACTTTTAATGAGAATATTGAACAGATAAGTATGCTTAAATGATGCATAAATTATATAGAAGAATAAGTACGGTGCATGAACAATATTACAAAGTAAAAAGGATGATTCAAGCCCTATTATTAAATTCTTCTTTCCTTTGTGTCTTTTCTTGAAGTTCATTAACTTTCCTTTTCTCTTTTCAGACCTGTTTTCTCATTTCTTTTATTTTGCTTTCTGTTTAATACATGTTGGTCAATATGATCTCAATACCTAACAAGGGTCTCCCTGATGGGTAATCTGTTGTTTCTCTCTTGCAAAATTGAGTGTAGAACTCTTTAGTATTTTTCAGCTGCTAATCAGTTAGTTCAACATTAAATGGAAACAATAATCAATTGGCAACTTAGTCCTAATCACTTAGACTGACTTATCTGGTCTCAAAAAATGGTTTAATGAATCTAATCATTTTCTATCCAGCTTTAATTGATTATGAAGCTTATGCAATTAACCTCATCAATTAGCGACTTGGATCTGGTCAGTAAGGAATCTCCTGGAGGCCACATTTTGTTGTTTTGCATAACATCATTGATTAAGATTTCTTGTTTCGAGGGATTCAAAACCAAAATTTTTTCTCTGATATTCATACCTTACTTCAATGATTTAAACTATCTTTTAAGATTGGTTAGCCTCATTCTATCAACATACTCAAGATTTTTTAGAATGTTAAAGGAAGAAAGAAACCTCAGTTTTTACTTTGTCCTCTCAGCATTGTTTGAACATCCATAAGAGAGGTTTTTGTATACCCAATATGGGATCTGCATGCACGATCCTTAAAAGCTATTGTTTTAAATGTTTTTGGGTTCCCATAATTATAACCACTCTATTTTGGTTCCTTATTGATTTTCAAATTTTTGTTATGGTCTATCATTATTTGTTAAGAATTAGCTCAGTCAAATTCATTGCATAGCATCTACCACAAATAGAGAACGACAATAGAGAAACCCACAAAATATTGACGGTACAAGGTAAATAGTAAGAGGAAGAACAATAAAGAATCACAGACAAAAATTAACGTGATTCAATTGAAGTGAAAACAAATTTCAATTTACTTCCACAGGAGAATTCACTAAACTCAGGGATTACAATTTCACAATTTCTCTCACTGCAAACCCTCACTCTAGTACAACTCAAATGTTACCTTCTACAGAAGATACAATGGTCCTATTTATACATCAATACCTTCATAAATAACACACGTGAAACCTTACTGAATTGGAAAGTCCTTAGATGGTTTCACCAGACGGTCTATGGTCTCACTAGAAGCTAAGAGACTAGATGATCTAGTGAGACTATCTACCAAATATGATAGAATCTACATATCAAACACTGGACGGTCTAGCATGGTTAATCGGTTTAGTATCGTTTAGACAAGATTTCACTGAGTCAATCTTCACATTATTAAAGGTGGAGGTGATGATGTTACAATGGTGTGACATTTCATTTACAGTTAGGTATTTTAAAATAATGGGCGAGCAGAACTTGAAAAACACACAATAAGGGACCCAAACCAAAAAAATATTATATTCAAAGGACTATAAATATATTTAAGCCAATATTTATATAGAAATTACTTCTAAATTGTGTGTGTGTATATAATATGCTAATGAGAGAAAAGTATTTAACTAAAAGAGCATTTTTTATATTGAAAACACAAACCATTCAATACCTGCTATTATATAAGGATATTGAAAGTCTTATATTAAGATGTTTTAAATGTTCTTTTACTATCCTTATTAGCATGATCTTGTATTGGGTTGAGCTTCAGATTTTTCTTTCTTCCTCCTTTTTCTTTAGCAATGTTTTTTCCTTTATACATTTTCTCATTTGTGGTTTTGGCAGAATCTGAAGATGAAGATAAGTCATCCTAGGTTCCTTATAATTGGGGAGCAGGAAAATGTGATGTCAGAGTTTCCTGCGTGTTTAAGAAAGAAGACAGATTCAGTACAAAGTGATGTGCATGCTAATCCTAATATCACGTCTGACACAGTTTTTTTGTTTCCAGAGGTCAGTATTATCATTTCTTTCAAATTTGGCTCCTGTTAACTTCTTGATCACATGATTTACACTTCGTTTCAGGGTACATCAGTTCAAGGTGAAACACCCTTCTTGTGGCCTCTTTGGTTTAGGGCTGCTGTTCCAGGTGATATATCACTTTGCATGAGCATATATTATGAGATGGGAGATGTATCATGTATCATCAAGTATCGCACTCTTCGCTTGCATTACAATGTGCAGGTTAGTATAATGAATACTGAAGGAAACTTTTGGGCTTCACTGGTTTTATTTTCTTTATATTGTAACCTGGCTTTTATTGTTTGGTGGCCAGGAAAAAAATTGAATGATTGTTTTTATGATTTTTTGCTTCGTTATGAATTCAAAAGAAAAAATAAAAAATCAGTTAAATGGCTCTTTTCGTATCTGCATGGCATAGATCTCGTTAATTATCAAGTACCAAATTTTGGTGGTTGCAGGTATTACCATCATTGGATGTCTCATTTCAAATCTGTCCTTTCCGATCAAGCTTAGAAGAATTTCTTGTTCGATTGGATGTTGTTAATAAGACTAGTTCAGAAAGTTTCCAACTTTGTCAGTTGTCATCAGTTGGTCACCAATGGGAAATCTCATTAGTTCAATCTCCGGATAGTATTTTTCCTTCACAATCATTGATGGCTGGTCAAGCAATATCATGTTTCTTTACACTAAAGGTTTGTTTGAAGTGATTTATGTGTGAAATCTTTTATTCAATTTTAGTATTGGAACCTAATATGAATCTCTCAATCCAGCATAAAAGCTAAATTTTTCACTTCTACTTAAACATGCTTTTAGGTCCAAACTTGACTTTAACTTCATGCAACCAAACATTTTTTATAAAACCGTGTTTATATTTCTAACCCCCCAATATTTTATTAGTATTATTCTATTATGTATCCTCTGGTTACGTCTTTGTACAAAATGTCGTTACTAGTTGAAATCTGTATTCTTGTGTATGTGATTATTACAGTTGCTGAATAAGGTTATTCTTTGCCCTCAGAAATCGAGGAGGCTTCCGACATTTGGGGACGACATGTCTACATTGCCCGTCAGAAGTAATGCAATATTGGTACCCCAAAGCATTGAAGATATAGTCTATGATATAAACAGTGAACCTTTGGTCAATTTCCACCGTTATGAAAGATTGCAGCAGGAAGTTTCATACAAGGTAGATGTTTATTTTGTTTCTACGCAAGTCCAACCAAAGAGTATCTTTTTAGTAATTTGAATTCCATATCATTTAGGGTATGCTTGATTGTGCAGGTGAAAGTCGGAATGATGGCATAAAAATAATTTTTAACCAAGACTTACAATGTATGTTATTATATTTTTTTATACCCTTTCTAGGGTACTAAGCCAGAGTAAAGTGATAAGCTCATACACTTTTTCCATTACCATATTCTCTTACATAACATACACCTTAAAAATGATTTTCCTTGCCCATAAATTTACATTGGGATATATTTATCTTCTTCCATTCTAAGCCCATATGGTTGCTTCAATGATACTGGCATATCTGATATGCAAAAGGATTGGTTCATGCTACTGCACTCGTAGTTTCTTTGCTTCCTTACCCTTTTTTGTTTTAATTATTTTTCAGTCCATACTTGTTTTGTCATCCTATTTGATCACAGTCGAGGCTTTAACTTTCAAGAATGACTAACCACCAAGTATCAAAATTTCAATTAGCTATGAGAATCTTTTTATCTATTTTTTATATTTTACTAGATTTCACTTTTTATTTTGTTCGTTAACTAACTAGGAAGATATACAAGATATTTCAAATATAAGTTTTTTTTATTATTTCTCTTTGACTGCAACAGGCATATGTTTTAGGAATTTGAAAGTTCGAAGGACAAATTTGTTCGCCAGTGTCATAGGACATTTACTATTGACTGTTACAGAAGTCTTGACACTATTTGTTGTTTTTCTCTCCTTTTATTGATACGAGCTTCATCTGTTTGTACGGTCAGGGTGACTTAAATACTGTTGATTTTGTATTAATCTCTCGGCCATTCAAGAGTAGCGACGATCCTGATTTCTCCAATCCTTCGTCTGTAATGTCCCATCACGCGTGCCACTTCAGGTATGTTTCTAATTTTGACTTATAATAAATTTTAAATATCCATGTGTATGTTATTTACGAGTCTTTTGGTGGCATTATCTTAATACGTTTCTGTCTTCTGCTAGTACTGCTAGCACGGGCCCTATTTCGTGGCTAGTGGATGGACCTCAAACCATGCATCATGACTTCTCTGCATCGTTCTGTGAAATAAGTATGAAGATGCATATTCACAATTCATCTGGTGCCACTGCTTTTGTACGCATTGACACCTTAGATTCAGCTGGTAATGGTGGACATATGAACAGTGTAAATGTGGTTCAATCTGCAACTACTGATAACCAAGCAGGATGGCACGATATCACCCCAGTGAATGAACTCAAAGTCACATCAAATGCTCTTGAAACCCAACCAGGAAAGGCACTATCATTGGAAAGTGCCTCCTCATTTATTTGGTCTGGATCAAGCTCAACCCACCTCCACATTGAGGCTATGACCTCGGTAGAAATTCCTCTTCAGATCTGTGTATTCTCTCCTGGGACATATGACCTGTCAAATTATGTTTTGAATTGGAAACTTCCATCCAATGAACAGGGAGATAGTGATGAAAAGAGGCAACATTCAGGCCAGTGCCAAGGGTATAAATACTATCTTACCGTGCTCCAGTCCACTTGAGAAGTTTGTAAATGTTTTGCCGTTTGTTTATCTCGTGCTAGAATTTAGATGAGTTGTTGCCGGGGGCTGTATATATTATATACGTTTCCATGTATTGTTAAAATGTCGTTAGGAACTAGGAGCAGTGTAAAAGTCCGGTGGATAAAGTGGTGAACTCAACTTTTTTTTTCCGAACAATAACGACGATGGCGACATACAATTCATCGAACAGGCTGGATGGCGTATTTGGACTGGCCAAGTTTGGGAAAGAAAGTTATATAAGTACTTTTACGAAGACAATCTTAATTTTTTGCATGCCGGTTATGTTGGGATGGATAGAATTGCAGAGTGGACACAGCACAGCTAATCAAGTGAGAGTTTTTCATCCCTTAACTTACCCCTGTAGGCGGGGTACACGCATCACCAGCGCAAGAATTGGCTGCACTTTCACCAAATGTTTTAAGCGTACTTCAACCAGGATAGGAACAATTCTTCTTTCTAATTTTTTTACATATGGTACAAGCAGTTCAGATTCCTTAGTTTTAGTTTTGCAAAGTTGTAAGACTTGAAGCTTTTACTAAACTGTAAAAAAATTATTTTCATATTAGAGGATATGCCATTTTATCGTTATAGTAACTTGATTTATTTCATTCAGCATTAACACAAGTTTCGGACCGCATTAGCTTTAAGCCGAACTCAGTTAATGAGGTTAATTGCATTGCTCATGAATTTGAATGAGAAGTAGGTTTGCCTTATTGGAGGTGAAAAAGAAAATGGTTACTGATTTGCGAAAGATAGTCACTACTATATCATCGTCATCATTTAAATTATAACAGATCACCCGTCTGCTATAATAATGACATGTTAACGCAATACCAAAAAATTTGAAATGACATTGTTTCTTAACAAATTTTGACAAAAAGAGGTTTTGATGTTTTAATTATAATTGTTTGACACATCAATGCATTGTTATATATTTAATGAATTGGTGTAATGTGTGAAAATTAAGAAATACGATAAGTTGTATGATAAAGCTCACAAAAAATGATATATAGTAAAATGTGAATTTAAGTTAGAGGAAAAAATTATAATAAAATGCACATTTTTAAAATGAACATTTTTAGAATATTGAACGATTATAATATTAATTGAAATAACTGAATGTTTCATATATTTTTTTACATAATTCACATTATACGAGCCCGAGCCCTTTTTACGGGACATAAAAGAAGGGGAAACACAGATAAAAAGTATGTGAAAGCTAACATGATATATTGGACTTTAATATTTTTAATTAAAAATAGTAATACGTTATATGTGATGGGTGATTTATTATAGCAAAAAACAATTTAAATATTAATAAATGTATAGGGAGGATATTACTAATTTACTATTTGGCATTTCTTTTCCTAATTATGTTATTTGTTGACAAGAAGAGATGACATGAAAGATTAAACAATCATAATGAATTCAAATTATTTATATTTGACAAATATCAGCAATACATTAGTATGTTTTAATATGTAGTTTTATCACTAGATTGCATTTATATAAAATTCACAATGAAAATAGAAAATAAGACTTACTTCATTGCGATTCACTACAATCAGTCACAAATGTACTTAGAAATGTTGTATATAAAAGAAAAAATGTGTTTTTTCAGTAAAATTACTAAATTTGATTTTTTTTTTCATTTTAACTTTTATTATTGTTATTTAATGGCATGACCGGTAATCTTTAAGGTAATGTGTTTGATGCATGGGAGTTTATCCTTTACCATTCTTTGCTTCAGTGAGGTGAAGTGGGAGAGAAAAATTCTCCAGTGGGGTTTTTTTTTTTTTTTTTTTTTTAAAAAAAAAAAAAAAAATTTGTTTTAAACTCACCATATTTTTATAATTTTATTAATTTTTTTTTTTATTTTTTAAATTTTTTTTTTTTTTTTTTTTAAAAAAATTTTATAAATTTTTTTTATTTTTTTTTTTTTGGTTTAAAAATTTTTTAAAAAATTTTTTTAAATTATTTTATTATTTTTTAA
>Ga0099825_1003931_pt1 | contig 19665 bp, 17 predicted proteins | sample SiratroredBW_FD_76838 | JGI IMG/M metagenome (GOLD analysis project Ga0099825, IMG submission 76838) | Root nodule microbial communities of legume samples collected from California, USA - Siratro red BW | ecosystem: Host-associated > Plants > Roots > Nodule | place: USA: California | collected... | reverse complement strand
TAATATTTTTATATTATTTTTTTTATTTTTATTAATATTATTATTAATGATCTTTTTAATAATATTAATATTATTGATATTAATATTATTAATATTTTGATGAATATTATATTAATATAATTAGTATTATTTTTAATATTATCATTAATATTAATAATAATAATAATAAGATTATTATTAATATTATTATTAATATTTATAATAATAATAATAATAAATATATAATATAAAGTTGAAATTGGTATAGTAACTGTAACTTATATATTTTTATTTAAGTACTTGGACTTGAATCCTTTATCTAATTTTAAATTATTTACAGATTTTGTTCATAACATGTAAATGTATAATATGAGTGTAAATACAAATGATAGAGTCTCATCTCAATGCGAGAAATGAGTCCATACATGAGAGAGATTGGTTGTGAGCAGATATTATACTTTGGTAAAGAGTAGGTGTGATTGAGGGCTCTAGTTGATCATTTCATATAGAGTTTCACGAAATGGAAGAAGTGTGTAAAGGTGGAACATGACGAGAATATCAAGAACAACTGGGTCAATATAATATATTAAGAATATATAACTAGAAAGGTCTGAACTTTGGAATATGTTTGTTTGACACCACTATTCACATAAAACCCATTTGACACTCCTCTGTGATACATTTTTTCCGTGTTGGCAGTGAGAGAGAAATGAGCTCTTCATTTCGCTATGTGGAAAAAGTTTGTCTTCTTTTGAAGGGCAAAAATGTCATTTGAATTTTGGAAATGAAGCGTCAAAAAGAGAGGGAAAAGATACAACACGAAAGCCACTACATGTGAAATGATGAAACCCTTATGAAAGTGGTTAGCCATGTGCACATATGTTGTTCGCTTGACCAATCATGTGTTCCACCTTCGAAATTCAGCTAAGTTAAAAAAAAAAAAAAGACACTCACATGGTAGTGGTTTACTCTGTTCACGTATGTGGTTTTCCTTGCAAACAATTTGAACACCCATCTTTAAATTTGGAAGTTGAATCCTTGAACCTCAAAATGTTTATTAACTATTCCAATTCATAGTGATCTTTCTTCATTTTCGTTCAATTTGTCATCCATCCAGGTCAACATGAAAGTCGTTGCATGTGAAATGATAAATCCCTTATCAAAGTGGTTAGTTATGTGCACGTATGTGGTTTGCTTGACCAAGCCTTTGAATACATGTGGTCTACCTTCGAAATTCAGCCAAGTTCAAAAAATGATACTGACAATGGCAGTGGTTTACTCTATTCACGTATGTGGTTTTCCTGGGAGACAATTTGAACACCCATCTTTAAGTTAAGAAGTTAAATCTTTTAACCTTAAAATGTTTATGAACCAATCCACTATAGTGATCTTTCTTCATTTTCGTTCCACTTGGTCAAGCGAACCACATACGTGCACATAGCTAACCATTTTGATAAGGATTTCATCATTTCACATGCAGCGGCTTTCATGTTGACCTGGATGGACGACAAATGGAATGAAAATGAAGTAAGATCACTCTGAAGTGGATGCGTTCATAAACATTTTGAGGTTCAAGGATTCAACCTGCAAACTTAAAGATGGGTGTTCAAATTGTTTGTCAGGAAAACCATATAAGTGAACAAAGTAAACTACTACCAATTAAGTGTCATTTTTTTAACTTGGATGAATTTCGAAGGTGAAACACATGTATTCAAAGGCTTGGTCAAGCAAACCACATACGTGCACTTACCTAACCACTTTTATAAGGGTTTCATCATTTCATATGCAACGGCTTTCGCATTGTATCTTTTCCTTCTCTTTTTGAGACTTCATTTCCAAAATAGAATGACATTTTTGTCCTTCAGAAGAGGATAAATTTTTTTATATAACAAAATGAAGGACTCATTTCTCTCTCACTGTCAATACGGAAAAGATGAACCACGAAATAGTGTCAAATGGGGGTTACGTGAATAATGGTGTCAACATATCATTACTCCTGAACTTTAAAAGTATAATAGAGTTACGAGAAATCACATCACTGTATGTGTTCGACCTTTAAAAAAATCTAGCCTTTGTGAGTTGAATATCTTTAATTTGGGAGGATAGACAAGTAATAAATAATAAATAGGTATATGCATATGTTTATATAATGTATATATATGTTTTCTTAGCATTAGCCGATAAAAAAAAATGTTTTCTTAGCATTAGTTATTTTTCAAGATAATATTATATACGCATATGGTGATTATTAATATTTCATTGTCCATTGTCAATTGTAGAAGTGATTATACTTATACGATAAGTCTGGATAAATAAGTAGAATAATTGAGAGTTTAATAAACATCCTATCTTTGCTAGCCGAGAATTCGTCATCTCTAAAAATGTAAAGTAAAGACAAGGGACAGGTGGAAAAACTTGTGTGTCCTATGTTTTTTATTTCTTTCATCAAACACTTATCTTAACGACTAGAATTTCTTTATGAGGACAGTTTTTTTCTTCCCATGACCTTTTTGCCAAACATTTTCATTTCTTTGCAAATTTCCTCGACGACCAATATCTAACATGTCAAATGCTAATTTTAGTGGTTCACGTATGTAGTGCTTACCTAAAACTCTCTTTTAAACTAAGGATGATGCCACATACATTGAGCTTTGTAAAAGAAAAGCAGGTGCATTGATATTTATTTATACTATAATAAGAGCGTGATCAAAGTTGCACGCTTTTTTCTTTAGTAGACAATTGTAACTCAGTTTAATTAGGTAGGATGATCACGGTGATACCTTAATTATATATATATATATATATATATATATATATATATATATATATATATATATATATATTTATATGTATATAAATAAATAATGTATACGTATAATTGTTACTATATTTTTCTTTGTAGTATGATAATTCTTAAATTAATTGTTTTCTCATTTAAAATATAATGTTCGAGAGAGACTGTGTTTTAATGAGTATGTATCATTCAATGAGTAAATTTGATATGATTATGAATGAAGAATCATATAAGAAAGAGGAAAAGATTCAGAAGAAGATGAAATAATCTAACAAAAATATGGTGAGAAAGAGTAAGAGAAATAAATAAAAAAATTAAAAGAAGATTTACAAAATTGAGATATAAAATAATTGAAGAATTAATTAAGAAGTCAAATAATTTATAATATTTAGAAGATTATAAAATATTTTAAAACGATAAAAGATATTTTAGAACTCCCTAAAAATACAAGATTAGATGACTAAGAAATGAAGATATACATGTAACCTCTTTCGTCATGTCACTTTCAAGTTCATATAACACTTTTAACTATTTTCACATGGTGAATATCCCAAATGTTCTAACCATTTTACATGTTTCTCCAACCTCTTGGAGTTAACTACGAGTAAAAGTGTTCACATTAAGTGTAATTATTAGCTTAGCATAATAACTAAGTTTGTATCTACACTAACTAAGTTTGTGTCTACACTAATGTAATAATTAGTTTTATTACACTTACGAATCATTAATCTTGTGTTCACGTTGTTTTTATCTATTATTTGTAACTCATCTTATGGAAATCATCTAGCCACAAGATTTATGACTATATAAGGATATTAGAAGTGACACCTTTGAGGAAGAACTATCATTTTGTGAATATAATACTAGGATTTTCTTCTTTCTTTTTAGTCTTGTATAAATTGTATAAGTGTACAATCTTTGTTTTTAATTATAGGATTTTGTAGAAACATTTGTGGCCTAGTTTTAGGCCTTAATTGGGCCTCAATTGCGGCTTGAAAATTCAACTAAAAAGTTTTGAAGAAAACATTCAAGAGTTGAAGAGCATGGAAGAAGAGCTTGGAGCCTCAAGTCCCACATCACTTGGAACATGTTAGGCTTTTTTGGACACTTCTCTCTTGCCTTGGACATCCCAAATTGTGTCTTTTAGACACATATCTTTTTTATCTTAGGTGCAACGAGAGTTATTCATCTATATATAGAACTACTTGCCTCTTGTAAAACTCGCCTTTTGATGGATGAGAACAGAATTGCTTATATGCTTCTTCTCGTTCTTTAAGGTCAACATGAGAGAATGTTCTCCTAATTTCTTATTCGAGAAACCTTCTTCAAAAGAGAATAAAATCTAAGTTTCTTATTAAAAATTGGACAACTTTTAGAGTTTCGAATTGTAACACCATCATTTCTTCTTCTTATTCTACATTTATTTTAGAAGCTAAAATATCGAATTTATCAAATATTTTTTTATTCATTCAAAATAATTATCCCATTTTTGTTACCACAAAATTGATTCAATATTTATTTCCAAAGTTTCAAAAAAACAAGATTTAATTCCTAGACTATGATAAAAATTCAACAAAGTATAAAAGATAAGTTTTTAAGCATCATGCCTCGCAAAATGCTTTATTTAGCCTAATAGACAAATGCCGATGTTATCATAGTTTGATTTAGCTTAGCCTATGAAAGCATGTGTTATGTGTGTATTAGAGAAATTCTAATGCAATTCTAGCTTCATTGTATGCTTCAATTAGCTTCTTCCGTGGATGAATGTTGTAGATGACATGAATTCATGGGTGTGCAGTGAAAATAAAATAGTTTGAAGGTTGAGAAACGGAGTTTGAATGTGAATTAGTGTGAAGATGAAGTAACACACCTAGGACGAAGCAAGAGCAAGTCTAGAAAAGAGATTACTCTCAAGAGAGTTTTTGAACAAGAGCAAAGAGGCAAAAGTTGGCACCATTTCATTACTTATTCAAAACTACGAATTACGTTATGCTTCTATTTATAGAGTTTAGGTCAACCAATATCCTAACTCTGCACATACACTAACCCTAAGCCTCTCCAATGAGGAGTAGACACTTGTCAAGCCATGAATGGAAAAGATCCTCTCCATTAGCAATGTGACATGTGGCTTTGCATTGGATTGATGACATGACACATCTTAAGCTCCAAAGAAGGCACTACTTCAACCCTACATAAGCCTTAGGAAGGTGCCACCTAAGCCTTAAGTTAGACACCACCTAAACCCTTATCCTTTACCCTAGGCGCTAGCTTTCTTACTCTTAGGGTACGTTTGGATTTGAAGATGGATTTAAGGGAGTAGAAAAGAGTAGATTTGAGGTGGAAGTATGGACAAAGTATTTGTGTTTGGATTAAGAGAAAGATGGTAAGAAATGAAGAGAAAACTTATAGAAGTTTGTGAGAGATGTGATATGTGTGATTGATAAAATAATTTTTTAATAAATAAAATTATACATAAAATTAATTGATTGAGTGTGGTTAAAAAATTATTATTTTTTAATTAATAAAATTATAAAATTATTAATTATTTTAAAATAAAAGGTAAATGATTATTATTAATGATATTATTATTATTTTATAAATTCATTTTGATTATTATTATAATTTTAATTTATTATTATTACTTTTATAATTATTTTATAATCTTATTATTACAAGTATTATTTATAATTTTATTATTATAATGAAAAGCATTCACTTTCTTTGAAAATCTTTGATGCATTGTGAATCTGACATTGAATTTTCTTATCAATCTCTGTTTTTAAATAATTTTTTATTTATAGGAATCTGTGCTTTCTTCTCCAATCTGCACTCTCTAACTTTCCATCCGCGGAAGCAAACAAGCCATTTGGGTTAGGATTTGACCCAAATACAAGATCCAAAAATTCAAGACAACTTACTCTACACTTTGGCCCACATACAAGACCCAAAACTTAAATTCCTATACTACCTTGACCAAAAATACAAGGCCCAAATAAATCATATTCTACCTGATCGAAAATACAAGACCCAAAATAAATTTTACATTACTCTATACAATTTTTACAAGTAAATGTCTTATTATCTTGAAACTTCGAAATCTCTAAAGTGATCTTTTCCAATTTTGAACTCGGGCCCAAAAGTTTGTTTGGATGTTCAGACAAGCCCAACTAGGCCCAATCTCCTGATAACCTGTTAATCATGACTTTAGCTCAATGACAACTTTATTCTTATCTATAGTCTTGGAGGTAGGATTGCATCATATCCTCCCTTTTGAAAAATATTTGTTTTTGGATCTTGCATGAAGCTCATTGACTGCAGACTTCATTTGCTCACTTCATGATTGTACATGAAAGAAAACAAAAGTGAAATGATTGTTATTGTAAAGCAAAGAAGATTGAAGAAAGAATCTGCTTTATTTTTTTTTCAAAAGAATTTTTATTGAATTCATGAAGGGCATGTTTTTGCTCACTTTGCTGCCACTGCTTTGTGTAATGCAATGACTCCTCAAAGTGAAGTTTTTGGATGTTTTTATAAGAAAAGTCAAAATTACTACCTTTTAAAGAAGCAGAATTCAAAAATGTACATACCCTCTTAATATTTTTATTTTCATAAATTATTATAGAGGGTTGTTTTGACGTTTCTTTATTTTTCCTTTCCTCATTCATTTGAATAAAACATGAAGTTAATGCTCATGCCCGACACCACATGCTAGGTTGTGCGCCTCTAGATTCTTGTACTATTCCAGTATTAGGCCCAATCTGTGCCATACCTATCTTTCTGCATCGAGCACCTCTGCCGCCTCTTTGGTTCTAGGGTTTCTTCAAATTGGGTCCACATGATTGACCTGGGCTTAACTTTATTTGCTTCTTTTTCTTACATCCTTAAAGCTTCAATCCTAATTCTTCTCATCCAATACTTTCCTGATAAATTTATCAAAAATAAATTGAATTAATATCAAATCCTTCTATTGACTCTCACAATCAATTATTAAGAAAAATTACTTAAAATTGAAAATTAAACAAGTTCTATAGGTATAAAGAGTTTATTTTTGACCTAAACTTTTATCAATAATATCATATAAAATTACTCTATCAGGTTTGTAGTTGATATTTGTTGAACATGGTCCAAAGTCCCTTTAGAGGATCAACTCATTTGATAAAGTTTTGATGACAACAAAAACTGAAGTATACATTTATATTTGATGACTTATACACATTGCGCAGTTAAGATTATTATTATTAAAGGAGGAGACACATGGTCCATAAAGAGATAAGTTTCTTAGTATTTACTTTTATGTGTTATTGATTTGATTTAAATTGATTTTATAGCATTATGAGCTTTAACATTCATATTTGTTCATAATGGAAATTATTCAAATTATTATGGAATATTTAAATGTGATTAATTGATTTTATATCATATTGTGCTTCAACGTTCAAATTTGTTTATAATGGAAATTATTCAAATTATCGATGAGTATCTCAAATATAATTTCTCTATGTTATTTTAAATTAATTATTTCAGATACAGAATTAATCAAGTTTAATGCAGTTTAAAATATTAGAGAAATATTTCTAGTTTGAGCTCCATACATCAGAAAGTCAAAATTGTTCTATTCAAGCATCCCAACGACTAGTTTCTAAAAAGCTACATATAGAGAAACAATTTCAAGTTGAAGATAGAGAAGAAAAGAAAGAGAAATACATTATACAATGTACATTGAAGAATTAAAGTATCTACCATTGAGTGTCTATTGTCAATATGCTATAAAGAGCATATAGAGTTTTGGGTTGTGTGAAACCATTGTGTAATTCTTCACCTTTGTGAAATAAACCCTTGTGAGCTTTCATTGTTCTCTCTTTTGAGAGTGTTTATTTCAGCCTTGAGTGGTCTTGATCTCATAGGGAGATTGAGACTGGTATAACCTAGAAAGGTTTGTATACTCGTGATAACCTGAAGAGGTTTGTGTACTCATTGTAACCTGGTGAGGTTTTTGTACTCATTGTAACTATTTGCTGAATAATGGAACCTCTTGAACAATTTGTTTAAGGAAGAACAGGACGTAGCCCAAGAGATTAGGGTGAACCAGTATAAAACTGCTTTATTTGTGCTTATATATTTTTACCTTGGTTGGTGGTTTCTATTTATAGGGAATTGAGTTCAGGCTCCATTCAACCCCTCTTTCTGGAGCCAGTTGTTCCTATAGTGATATTTTACAACAATTCTTTTCTTTCTTTGAATTTTATTCTTTGGTAGTACTTGTACCTTACAATTGAATGATGTATTTGCTAAAAAAAAGTTATATCTTATTGTTATCTTAGTAAAACCTAAATAATCCCATTACATGCATGACACATGCCTGTAAATTCTTACCATTGTGATGCTTAGCAAGGTCTTAGGAGAAGAATCAACATGGTAGATAATAGTAACATGTTGAAGTAAAAAATATTTGAAAATAGTATACTGTGTTTTAACTTAATTATTGTTGCTATTAAACTAAAAAACTATTAGTTTGTTAAAGAGTGTGCGTTTAATTTGGATAACCAATAATTTTGTACCTTTAATTATATTTTTTTTAATGTTAATTATAACATTGTTGATGAGTAGAGAGATAAAGTTGAAGAGTCTATTTTGAGATTTATTATACTCCATATTTTATAAAAAAAATAGAGCAATCGAACAAGAAGATATCCATAAGAACAAAAGTCTATTTTGCTCTCTCCCTCTTTAAGAAGAAAATTAAAATATTTATATTCTCTATTACAAATTAGTATCAGAGCTATGAAAAGTGTGATAAATAATCTATCACTGTCCTGACTAAAAAAGACAACAAACTATGATAATTGAAGCATCCAAATGAAAGCCCTTCTTGGATTTGAAGATGCTTGGTAGGTGGTGCAAGAAGGTTTTGAAGAAGGAGAAAATACCACATGATATTCACTGGCGCAAAACAAAACGTTGAAAAAGACATGATCAAAAGAAAAGGCAACTTTGTACATGTTGTATAGAACTATTGATGATTCAATATTTGAGAATATTGTTGGTGCATCAACTTTGAAGAAAGTATGGTCCATACTGAAAAAAAGTGTTAAAGAGTGTTGACTAAGTTACACATGTGTCTACATACTTTACAAAGTGAGTTGGAGGGCATGAGGATGAAGGATTCAAAAGATGTATCTAGTTACATTACTCATGTGTACATAATAGCCAATCAACTCAAATTCAATGGAGAAACCCTCATGGATGCAAGGGTTGTGGACAAAATTCTTCGATCATTGAATGATGACTTTGAAAATGTTGTACTTGCAATCGAGGAGTCAAGAAATTTGGAAGAAATGATCGTCAATGATCTAGAGGGTTCTCTTGAATACATGAACAATGGAAGAAGAAAAAAGAAACAAGAAGTCCTGGATGAAGCCTAAAAAGTAAAGATGACCATCAAAGAAGACAATGTGATATATGCGCAATGCAACCAAGAAAGAACACAAGGACACAAGGGTCATCATTATAGTTGCAATGGATATTGTGGTGGTGGAAACAACAATAAAGAGATATGAAAAATGAATTGGTAAAATTGGCGTGGACAAGACCACAGTAGTGGAAAAGGTGGTCGTTCAAATCGTCCAAATGTCAAAAGTTACAATTGTGAAAAATATTGACACTATGCAAAGGATTTCTATGCTAAGAAGAAATAGGAAGAAAATGAAATTTTAGTCGAATAAGATGAGACAAAAGATTACAGGATCCTCATGATAGCCAATGAAGGCATCTAGATGGTGACGTGGTGTGGTATTTGAAGACTTGTGCTAGTAATCATATGTGTGGGCACAAACATCTCTTTGTAGAAATACAAGAGATAAAAGATGAACACGTGCCTTTCGGAGACTGAACAAAGGTTCTAATTAAAGGCAGAGGAAATATATGTTTTTCCCAAAAGAATAGAAAAAAAGGTACTATGGAGGATATATATTATGTACTTGACTTGAAAAATAATATTCTTAATATGGGACAATTATTGGAGAAAGGATATTCGATTTTCATGAAAAACCAAATATTTCACTTGAAGGACAAAAATGGTTGAGTGTTTACACACGTTGAGATGACGAAGAATCAACTCAATTTAAAGAGAAAGACCCTTGCTCTCAAGCATGAAGGGAAAGTTGAGGATGCAGAAAAGTTTCTTAAAAAATCCAAAGCATTAGAAGCCCATATGGTAGAGATAGAATATGCAAATAATAAAGCATATGTTGTGACTCATATGATGAAAGATGAATTTTTCAATCGTCCAATTGATGGAAAAATTGATGTGGTTATTTTTGGAAGAGGATATGCATGACTCGACACTGAAATCAATGCGTACTAATCTAAGGTAAAAGGATAATGAATCTGAGCATGTGACCATAAGAATAGAGTCAGTTAAGGAAGTTGTTTGTAGGTCTACAAATACTATCGATCTATCTGCGTTTTCAAGCCTTCTTGTTGCAACATTAAGGAAAAGGGAGAGATAGAAGGGACCCATCAAATTTTAAGGTAGGTCAAAACTTTAGAAATCCAACTAAAAGATTTTGCAAATCAAAACAAGGACTTGTCACTTAATGTTTCCAAGGACAAAGAGTCTCTTTAGTCCGAATCACTTGATTTCCGACAAAGATATGAAAATTTGAGAGTGGTTACTGAAGTGCAGAATGTTTTAGCTTCATTTGTCATTTGTTCAAATAGTAATCATTCATTGATAGCTGAGAACAGTACTTCAAGTAAAAATCTTTCAAAAATGATGAAAGCGAAAAAAAAATCATTGGTTATCGCTCCTTAACTGGTCACTCTATAGATATATTAGATTTACGTACTAGTAATAATAGTAGCAAGAGTTTTGTAACTTGAAAAAATATTATTGAAATAAATGATCATAAATGTTTGAGTTTAAAGAGCAAATTTGTTGGTATTAAACTAAAAAACAATGAATTTATTAAGGAGCTTGGGTTTTTTGTTTAGGAAGAATTTGGATGACTTGTAATTTGCTACCTTTAATTCTAACTTGTTTTTAATGTTAATTATAATATTGTTGTATGAATAAAGAGATGAACTTGAAGAATTTATTTTTAAGATTATATATCATACTCTATATTTAAAAAATAAATAAAGCAATAGAACAATAGAAAAAAATATTTATCAAAAACAAAGTCTATTTCTTTCTCTCTTTCCAAGAAAAAATAAAATATTCATATTCTCTCTTATCTATTATTAGTTTTAGGTTTGATCAATTATTTGATAAATGACTCCTTGAAAATTTTATCTGCATACCTTTCTCATTCTTTTTTGACGAAGATTAAGTGTAATATTTGTTCTTATAAATCTAATATTTGATAGGGTAATTTCAAACACTTGAATAACCTTTCTTGTGTGATAAGAATGAGAAGAAATGAAGTGACATCGGGACAGACATTGTTTATAATAACTGAGTTTTTAATTCACATGTGTCAAAATGAACTTTTTAAGAAGTCCTTGCAAATGATTTTTTCTTCAAAAATATTTCAAAACCTATATATATATATATATATTATAAGAATTCTGAATCATATATTCTTCTTATTAAAAAATTTGCTATGTTACTTAGTTGCATTAGAGACTTGTGTTATTTAAAGGAGATTAAGCTTATTCACTTTGAAAATGTACCTGCTACAAGTTTGAAGTAATGAACATGGGAGCATTTGCCATTTCTGTAGCAATTCAGATTTTTACTTCTGTTGCATATAGTCCCTTTATGTATGCAATGTTAGCTCATAGTGTCACTGAACAACATTGGGCTCTCAGCTTACCAGGCCCATTGTTATCTTAACCACTAAGCTTGAAGATTTTATATTTCAATCCCATGAAGTGTAATACAGATGGCGTTTAAAACAATTTTCTTCTAGCATACAAATTGGAGATGTAATATTTTTCTGAAGATCTAAGATTTGGAAAATATGATGGCTGACCATACATTAGGAGTAGTACACCCTCAACCAAAAAAAAAAAAATCACCCTACCAACAGAAGTGGAAGCAAACAAGACCTCAAGAAGGTCATAATACATCCAAAAATATAATTAATCCCTCATCAATTCTCCACCACAGCATCATTACAACCCAACAATTATAAACAAAATACATAATTTTTCAAAAAACTGAGCCAAAACAAAATCTCATCACTCCTTCAATCCCCGACTATACTTTTACCCTTTGCATTATAACTCAGCACCACTACATTCACAAGGCATCAAAACTTGTTATAAAAATGAGTCAAATTATGACATCTACAGTAATAAAAGACAACAGTTACACCACTCAAGCCCACTCCTATGTCACCTGCCCTATTAACCGTTCAACATTTTTATGTCTTTCAAAGGTGCAATAACCCAATCAAAATAAGAGAAAAGAGAATTCTTAAATTTAGCTCTTACAATAGCTCATGTTTTAGCTTGAATTGTACAAAAAACCTCTCTACAATATTTAAGACCTTGTTTTTGAAAGCAATATCATTTCTTAGCTTCCAAATAAACCAAACTATTGTCAGTTATAACACTCTCCACACACTGGTCTCACTCCTATCTATCCCAAAAGCACAAAATTCAAAATTCCAGAAAGTGCTCTTTGGCCGAACAATGGTACACAAATTGCACCCCTAGTCACCGTCCACACCTATTCCATACTAGAGAGACACTTCACAAGTAAAAAATAAATGGCCTGAATTTTCTTCACCTAAATTACATAACACACAAGGTACTCCTAATTGGGATTCCTACCTTAAAAAGTTTATCTCTAGTGGATAACCTATTTAACACAATTCTCTATGCACAAATCTAGGCAGCTGTTGTAGCTTTTGCCTTCCATAAAATTTGGAACACTTCCTCCTCATCACCAGCCCCTCCCTTAAGATCTTACTGTATGCATCACTTACAGTATATTTGGTTCCTTTCTAACCTTTCCATTCCCACTGATCTTCCAACTAATTTCTTGGACCCCATTGCTGTATTGTAAGCCTAAATGCCTCTACACTCGCCTTTTCCCATTCAAACCAGGATCTTCTCCATCTTAAATTCCATTCCCATAAATTATCTTGCGACTCACCCATTTCTATAATTGTAAGATCTTGTTGCGAGGGATTTGTGTATAATCTAGGGTGTTCTTCTCTAAAAGATCTACCTGCTACCCAAAAATCTACCTAAAACATAATTTTATTTCCTCTGCCCAGTTTCCAATTCAGGTGTTCATTAACCACTTTCCTACATACATTTTTCAAATTTGTCCACCATGTGGATTCTTTCATATTTGATTTATCTTAATCAATGCTTCTCCATGATTCACATTTGGATTCTATAATTTCCCTCCACAATCTTTTTTTCTCTGTACCTAACCTCCATTTACACTTCCCATGTAAGGCCTTGTTGAAAACCAAAATATCTTTAACCCCTAGACCCTAGCTGCACTTACTTCTACATAATTTTTCCCATTTAACTCAAACTATTTTCTTCCTATTAGCTCCCCAGCCTATATAAACTGCCTCTAGATTTTTATCATTTCTTTATTAACAGCTTTGGGAACCTTAAGATAGATAAGTAAAACAAAAACATAGAAGAAAGTGCAGATTTAATCAACGTGACTCTATCGGCCATGGACATAATTTTTTCTCTCCACCTAGACAATTTTTTATAATCTTATCCAACATACCCTTCAAAAGATTCACTCTCTTATGATTCCCACCAATAGGTACACCTAGATACACAAAGGGGATGTAACGGTATTTGATGATAATAATAACAAAACTGTAGATAAGGGAGTAACTGAATAATATTTTAGAGTGTACTTGTGTTGGTAATTAGAAATAACATCTGAACAAAGATGAACAAATTTGAACAGAACAATAAAGCAGTAACAAAATCTTTTCTCATGGCTTTCGAGAGGCCATACCATCCCTATTCACTCCACTATCCAATTCTCTTCCCCTTCCTCTCTTTCCAACCCTTTATTTACAAGTATAACACCACTTTACCTTTGCTAACTCCCTAATAATGGCTTTTATTATATTTATCGCAACTGGGATCACGACGGGGATGACAGACGAAAAATAGTTTATTTTAGTTTTCAAAACAGGGGAGTCGCCACCATAGTTTTCATGGAAAACTATGGAAAACCAAGGAAAACAAAGATAAGGCTAGTCTACGAAAACCGGATTGCGAATCCGGGAGTCGGTTACACATGGGGAATGTATTAGCCCCCCACGACGTCCATCCTAAGACGGTAGCTTTAACTGAATAGAATGAAATGAGTGTAATTTTCAAAATATTTACTTTTCGCGAGAAATAGAAATAGAAGCAAACAAAACAATTTTTTTATTTTGAAAAGAGCCCGACAAGGTTTAACCTCGCTCCTACGTATCTCTACTAGAGATGGAGAATCAGGATTACGTAGTTCTATGTTGAGCGAGTTTGGTTGGATGTGTATTTGTTTTGATTTTTTTAATTTTTCTATTGTTTTTTTTGTATTTTTTCCTATTTGTTCTATTTTTTGCAATTTTTATCAAACAGGGGTAATTTGGTCATTTTGTGGTTTTATGTTTTTGGTTTTTTGGGTGAGTAATAGGGGGTATGAGACAAGGAGGCAATGAGTATATCATTAATCCACACAAAAATGCCACCGAGCGTGGCTTGTGCGGGTTTTAGGCTCAAATAAGGATACTGCGACTCACTCGAACTCGCAGTATATGAAAGGTAGCAACATACGTGCTTTTCGTTATACTGAGAGTCGGAACGGGTCATAGTTCCATGAGGGAGAAGGGTTTGACTATAATCACTTCAGATGATCTCTCAAAAGGCAGTGTGGATGCCGGAGGTAATCACTTTAAACGGTGTCTGGCTTGGGTTAAGCTGGTTCACGAATGATGGCTTGATGGGTCAAAAAGTTGTGAAAGGACAACTTTGAGGCCAAATTTGGATGATCAAATGGTTATGGAAATGAGCAAACTTGGTGTCAAATTAAAGGTGAGTTTAAGGACTTTTCATTGGTTACCTATACACCCCTAGCAACTTCAAGGATTGGGAGAACGAATTCCCCAAAGTTGGTGTGTTTGATGAATCTGAATTTTTATTTTAGTCAAAATTTGGTCTTCTAAAATCAATTTGGGACCCCAACTTTGGGGTCAAAATTAATGGTTCAAATGGCATCATAAATGCACCTATGACATACCACTGGAAAGATATTGAATAGATCTTTCTAACAAGCACAAATACAGTCCTTGGAGGTTCTTAAATTGAGAGAAAACTCCCTCGAAAGTTAGGCACTTAAAACTGAAATCTACCCTATAACTTAGTTTCTGGGAAGAACCCAGAAACCAGTTTGAGGACAGATTTTTCGAGCTAAATTTAAAGGCTCAAATTGTAACATAAATGAACCTATTATAGACCAATTAAAAGCTTGTAAAACGACCTTTCCAAAGACTACTCACACACCTTATAAAGGTTAAAGGATAGGGAGAACGAATTCTCCAAAGTTGGCTAGTTGGCTGTCTCTCATGACTTAGTTTCTGGGAAGCCCAAAAACTAGTTTGGGACACTACTTTCGGGGTGATTTTTAGTGACCAAATGATCTCATAAATGCACCCACCCTAGACCAATAGAAAGAGGGTAAAAATATGTTTCCAAAGATAGCTCATACACTTCCTAAAGCTTTAAGACAATGGAGAACGAATCTCCCAAAGTCAGCCCCAAGACAAGGTTCATGATTCTATGTGGTGCCCAGAAAATATTATAAGTTACCCATGCTCGACCCGCATCTTGACACCTACTTTTGAGGGATCTAGAGGTTTTATGAATGGGGTAATGACATACCATTGGAAAGAGGGTAAACCCAACTTTCTAACATAACCTTAAGATCCTCCTAAAGGTTCCTAGATCTACTGGAAATGGCTCTCAAAGTTGGGTACTTGAGCATTGAGCTTGCCAGACTGGTTTTCTGGCAAGTCTCCACCGACGGCGAAATACTATACCATGGGGTGGCGAACGTTCCTCTCCTCCTCCTCGTCTCAATGGAGGTGGAATAGAGGAGAAATAAGGTCTATGGTGGATGCTTGAGTGAAGGTGCAAGTCTTGGAAGTTGGTGGTGGGGCTACCATGGAAATGTGTGGCAAGAGTTTTGGCTAGGAGGTGAGGCTTGCATGATGAACTAACGTGGTAGTTTGGAGGTGAACGTAGACCATGATGGTGCAGTGGGTATAGGTGATAGTTGGGGCTATTGTGGAAGTATATGAAAAGTGTTTGCATGGCAACGGGTGATGGTTTTGTGAAAGTTCATGAGGGGCACCGTGGGGCTGTTCGTGTTGGTGTGGTGGTTTGGTTTTATGTAAGCAGAATGAGTGAGTGATGAGGTGTTAGAGGTGACAATGAGCCATAGTGATGGTATGAAGAGCGCTAGAGCACATGGTGGAGGTATATGAGAAGTGTTTGTATGGTGATTTTATGGTAGAGGTTGAGAAGCTGTTTTATGGTGATTAAGTTGGTGGTTGACGCAGACATGGTAGTGCTTGTGGTGGTAATGTGCCATAATCACGTGAAGGTGGTGATATGAAGAACACATTTTGGCTTGGCATGAGGGCGTCAGGGACGAGAGTGGCTACGAAGGTGTCCCCATGAAGACTGAAGGTGCAAATAAAAGTATGTTTTTCATGTGTGAAAACTAGCGGAGATGAAAGTGAACGAGGATGAGAAGGCTACATGAGTGAATGAAAAATGGCATGGTAGAGGTGTGGCAAGTTTTCTCTAGCCTATTTTTCCTGTAGCTTTCATTTTTTATCTTTGCATTTATAAGTTAGTGATAATTATTCAACATAGCAACTGTTTGTTCAAGTAGATGCATACTGTGTGATACTGTGAAGCAAAAATTAACTGGAGATGTAAACAAGATACAAATTGATGTAAACAAGACAGTACCTCTTTGCGTCTTCGTTCTTTTTAAGCACTTCGTTCCTTCTTTTTTTGTTAATTCTATGAGGCCTGATGTTTATATTTTTCTTGCTTCGAACTCCAGTGAGTAAAAAAAACCCCCTTACCCCCGAAAAGTGTCCCCTTTATATCCCGAGGCCAAGATGAGAAGCCATGTTTTTCCAGTAGGGTTTCCCTAAGAGCGGGAACACAGGGGAGCAAAGTCAAATTTCCGATTTACTTTTTTCCGTATCTCTTTTTGATCCGTATCTCTATGTAGTGCAGAGTTGACTCGGTTAGAGGGTAGCAGGTACAAAGAGAAAAAACAATTTTGTTAAGGGTAAGAGACGTTAGCTATAGCAGTGAGCATGGTAGGAGAATTCTTGTTAGGAAGAGGTAATTTTGATTACAGAGGGAAGCATTACTGATGGTAACATTGCAGGAGAAGCATTGAAGAGAGGAGGCAGCGTATATTAGAGAATCTTTTTTTTTATGTATTTTTCATTGTTTATGTATTTTCTTTTTTTCAACTAAAACATAAAAATAGAAATGAAAAATCAAAGAAAGCAAACGAACACATAAAATAAAAGTAAGAAAAATAAAACAAATGAAAATATTAACTATATATATTATCTTTTGAAAAACTAAAACTTGAAATTTAAACTAATTATATAATTTTTTCTTTTTTTTTTAAGAAAATAAATCCAGCAAAATTTAGATAAAATTTCATATTTTCTAGAATTAATGAAAATTTACTTTTTCGTCCGGACAAAATTGGGTGTTCATAATATTTTTTTTTTCATATTCCTCCTTTACACTTGGTTATGTAACAATACCCCCTCTTGGAGATTCACCTTGTCCTCAAGGTGAAAGTGAGGAAACACAGTCTTGATCTTCACAACTAACTCCCAATAATTCTCAAAATCTGGTAAATGTTATTGCGTAAGAGGCCATGCGATGCTGTTGTAGCCCTTGACAAAGGGTCGGTAATATCTTGTGAGCCCTAGAAATCCCTGTAGTGCTTTTAAATCTTTAGGTGTAGGCCAATCAACCATGTCACTAATCTTTTTAGGATCTGTAGCAACCCCCTGCGCAAAAATAATATGCCTCAAGTACTCGATATTTCAACTTTCAAAACAACATTTCTTCCTGTTCACTCACAGGTGGTTCCTCCTAAGGATCTCAAAAACTTGCAGTAAATGATCCCTATGATTGTCCTTGTCGTGACTATTTATTAAATTGTCATAAAAGAAAACTAAAGCCAAATTTACATAAACATGGTCATAATACCTCATTCATCAGTGACTAGAAAGTAGAGAGGGCATTTGTGAGCCCGAATGACATCACGAGGAATTCATAATGGCCCTCATGTGTTCAGAATGCAGTCTTGTTGATGTCTATTTCTTTCATCCGAATCTGGTGGTAACCAAATTTCAAATCCAGCTTAGAGAACACCACAACACCAACTAATTCATCCAAAAACTCTTCAATAACAGGAATTGGAAATTTGTTTGGGACTGTTATCTTGTTGAGTGCTCGGTAGTCAACATAGAACCGCTAGCCACCGTCTAGTTCTTGAAAAATATCATCAAATTGTTGCAATAATTCCAGAGTCTCAGTTGTAATAGGAGAAGTAATGTTGTCTCCATCAGAGCATAATAAAAGAGTCACCAAGAAACACTCTTCATTATTTTTCAATGCATTTAAAACCATCTTTCCTTATGCATAGCTTTTACTGAGGCTAGGGTCTCCTTGTAGTGTTACTTGGGACCCATTAGACATCCAACTCAGTGTCAATCGCTGATAGTCGCCTTCAAATCTGCCTAGGCTTGCCTCCCACCCAGCACCAAGCACTACCTCCGACCATCCGAGCTCCATGACAAGGAAGTTTGCAACTATGGAAACACCTTGCACTATCAGTTCGACATTTTCACAGCCCCAACTCCTGGTTCAATAGCGTCATTCCCAACCTCAACTTGAAATGGTCGCATCTGGCTTAATGGTAAACCTAGGGAGGAGATTATGTGAGAGGAAAGGAAATTGGCCTCCGCCCCTAAATCCACTAACACAATCACCTCTGAGCCCTAGATCGTGCCTTTAGCCTTAAATGTGTGATGAGGTGTGAACCCCTAATAACTAGAAGGTGAAAGATGGAGAGACGAAGTTTGTAGATTAAGAGTAGAGGGTTCGTCTGTGATTTCTTCAGGTGTTGGTTCAAGCTCCTCCTCTTTGTCAGCATCTAATAGCACTAAGTGTTGATGGCGGTGCCGACACGTGTGGGATGGGTTCCACTTCTCCCCACACTTGTACAATAGACCCTTGCGTTGGCGTTCAAGCCACTCTTCATTTGAGATCCAACGAGAATTATGCTTTGGGCCCAATGAGCTAGACATTGATATGAGTGACTTGGTTCTCCTTGGGTTCTGGTGGTGGAGAACGTTGAAAGTAGGAATTAAAATTATTGGGCCTAACACAATTCATACCTTTATTGAAACCCTCACTAGACTTAGGGTCTGCTTCATGTCGTTTTTCCCAGTGGCTTCCACCTTCCTCTCGCCAAGCTAAGTTTCTCGCTTCGACAACCATTGCACGATCCACCAATGCTTGTAGGGATTCAAACTCCACCACATCTAGTTCCGACTTAATCGTCGGTTTCAACCCTTCATGGAACATACATAGTAAGGTCTCTCCACCCAAATTTCTGTGTTATCTGGCCGCGAGCTCAAAATCACACCGATACTTTATGACAGAGTCTATCTGCTTCACCTGCAACAGTGGCATCAAGGGATTTGACGCCGCTCCTGGTTCAAACGTTTTAGCAAGTTCTACTTAAAACGGAGCCAAGTATGAAATGCCGACTAAGCTTCCCACCACTCGAACCACGTAAGAGCCTCCCCCATTAATCCTAGCACCGCATAATCGAGCTTCTCCCCCACCGGAAT
>Ga0099825_1003927_pt1 | contig 19677 bp, 10 predicted proteins | sample SiratroredBW_FD_76838 | JGI IMG/M metagenome (GOLD analysis project Ga0099825, IMG submission 76838) | Root nodule microbial communities of legume samples collected from California, USA - Siratro red BW | ecosystem: Host-associated > Plants > Roots > Nodule | place: USA: California | collected... | reverse complement strand
ATGATTATAAATAAATTATTATTAAAAATAAAAAATATATATATAAATATATATATATATATATATATATATATATATATATATATATATATATATATATATATATATATATATATATATATATATGTATATATACTAGGTAATTTACTTCTTTACTTTAAAATCTTTGACATGTTGTAATGCTTTTTATTCTTTATTATTAATTATAATTAATTTAGTGCAAAATGATAAAATATCAATTAAAAAATAGAATAGTTCATAATTTAATTACTTAATATGTCAATATTTTTATAAATAAAATAATTACATAGAAATTTTATTTTGAATATATTTTGAAAATAATTTACATTATTTTTTAAAAGAATAATTAACTTTTTATAGAAAAAATTATACCACTTTTATTTATTACTATAAATTTATCATCTTATGCTTAAAAAAATTAGTAACAAAATATATTGTTATATTATGAATTATTTTATATTAAATTTTAAATCGTATAAAATTTTATTGAAAATATAAAAGTTTATTACTTTTTTATTTAGAGATAAAATCTTAAAAACAAATAATTTTCCAAACGGTCTACATTATAATATCAAAATTAACATAGAGAAAATAAATCATAAATGTCTAACTAAAATATAGTTACGTTTAATAAAATATAATATTAAAAATAAAATTATTGATTAAAACATAAGATATATATATATATATATATATATATATATATATATATATATATATATATATATATATTATGATACTTTCATTTCTTTGATCTTTAAATCTTAAAATAGTTTATTTGTAGAATCTTTATTTTCTAATATTTAATCTTTATGATTACATAGATAATTTTTGAATTCAAATCAGTTTGATGATAGATTAAACACTTTAAAATTATTAATAAATTTAATTATTTGTAATTTTTAGGAGTGCGAATCCAATTTTTAAAACATGGTTATCATATCTTATTAATAAATGAGTTTATATCGAAATCAATCTCATAAAATAAACATGTCCAGTGAATTTTATATATTACTTATATTTCTAATCGATAATAATATTTGTAATATCACTATCTATATGGCAAAAATTCTATATCATATATATATATATAATTCACTTATAAAATATCTAAAAGTATATCTCTTTTTATATAGATTTTACGGTATACACGTATATCAAAATAAATATATAAAATTGTATTATTTTCATTCTAAATTTTCACCACATGCAATATCTCTTAAATCGCAAAGAGATAATCTCTTCTCAGTAACTATAATTTAATTCTCAAATCTATATTCTATAATCCGCTACATATAACATAAATAATAATGAAAATATTTAGTTATACTACAATTCTTTATGATAAATGAAAATATCAAATGAGTTTAGTTCAGCTGGTTAATATACGTGAATAATAAATTTCCTTACATGTATTTAATTCTTACGAATAACAGAAACACAATCTTTTGTAAATTTAAAATAATAACATATATAAAAAGGAAAAATATGAAAGAAATACACTTTTTGCATGTATTTCTTCTTTCTACTCTATTTAATGTCAACCATAGAATCTAACTCTTCACCATATTTTTGCTTATCTTTCCATCACTTAAACCTTTTTTCATTCTAACCAAACAATCACTAAGAAAAATGAAACTTTTATCTAGACGAGAAAATAAAAGGTTTTGTAATAAGTTAGTAATAATAGCAAAGTCACAATTAACTTCAATGTGTGTGAGATTGAATATTTTTTAATGTATTTCATTGTGCCATATTAAAAAAAAAAAAAACTGATGTTAGTAATTAAAGTCAACCCAATACAAATATATTGAGATTATATAGCGAAGAGACATCAATTTATATACATTAAGAAATATTTGTTGATTCTCATAATATGTGAAAATTGATCGAGTCAACTATAATCATAATATTATAAAAGTATTAGCATTTTCCCAATGACTTTAAAAAACCTTACGATAAAACAGAAAAGAAAAGTTACTACAACATGTTTTTCGTTTTGTATAAAATTTGATGTCATTAATTTTACCTAAAACACATTATTAAAAAAGGAAAATAAAAACAATATTAATCACATTTCTCATTTTGTGGTGCCCCCTTTCTAAATTGAGATGAATTTCGTGAGACGTTTTTCTGCAATATAGTATACTACTATATTGCATTAAGGAAATAAGATTTTGCATTAATGAATCTTTTTCTTATAATCCTTTGACATTTCTTTCAGTACACGTATGAGTATATTTATTTCAACTAGTAGGTTGTTTAATACTGTTTTTGCTGGTACAATCTTATTCTACTTTTATCAATTAAATTTTATTACAAGTTATAAATTTTTAAAATTTAATTATAGGACAATAATAAATAATTTAGTCTTCCAAATAAATACAGAATTTAAGAGAAAATATTATAATAAGAGAAAGGAATGAAATTCTTTCCACCCACACAACAGCAACAAACAAACCCATGAATTAATTATTAATTAGTTAGTTAATGAAGCTTATTATTGTAATGGCGAGACAGGTAGTGACACATCAGGGTTTGCCAAAAATAAAAGCTGCAGAAAACAAAAGCGAGTAGCGCAGAGGACAAAAACGGAAATAGCCACATTTTCCACGCCATTAAAGATAGATAGAAGAGAGAAAAACAAGAACATGCGAAACGACGAAAGAGGGTTAAGGAAGAAGAAGAAGACGGAGACGCTGGACCCCGCGTCCGCGCTTCATCCTTCACTCTCACCAAAACCCTCCTTTCCCATTCATTGATTCATTCATCTTCGAATTCGTTCATAACGCATTGGATTATGGGGAACACTTGCGTGACTCCGGGGAGGATCAGAAGGGAGAGGAGGAGGAAGCGGGAGGAAGCGGCGGGGAAGAAGCTTGTCGTGTTGAAGGACCCCACGGGCCGGGACATTGGGCTGCGCTATGATTTGGGCCGGGAGCTGGGCCGAGGGGAGTTCGGCGTCACGTACCTGTGCCGTGACAAGGAGACGAAGGAGGAGTTGGCGTGCAAATCGATATCGAAGAAGAAACTGCGAACCGCCATTGATATCGAGGATGTGCGGAGGGAGGTGGAGATCATGCGGCACTTGCCCAAACACCCCAACATCGTCAGGCTCAAGGACACCTTCGAAGACGACAATGCCGTTCACCTCGTCATGGAGCTCTGCGAGGGCGGCGAGCTCTTCGACCGAATTGTCGCGCGCGGCCACTACACCGAGCGCGCCGCCGCCACCGTCTTCAAAACCATCGTCGAAGTCGTCCAGGTCCGCCGCCGAATCTTTTCTCTTCACCGTTTTTGCATGATCGTTAACTCCTCTTTCTTTTTCGTGTGTAAGTTAAATTTAGTGTCGTTGGATGGTGAATTGGTCCAAACCTAGCATGCAGAGCCGGTTGCATTGAAAAAAAAAAAGTTTTTTTGAATTTTTAACAACATATGAACACAATTCACTGAACTGGGATTGAGGTGGGTCCAAGGTGGATTAATTCGTACTCATTCTATACGAATTTTTAATCCTACGGTAACTCGCTATTAATTTTACTGCATGAATAGCTGGGTAGAACCAAGCAACCCACAACACTGTTACTGTTGCAATAAATATATAAAATAAATTGTAACTCTATCTGCCTAACTTTCTAACTGTAGGCCAGATTAAGTTAACCCAACATATGGTGAGCCGGGTGGGCTCACTTTCTTGCCCCTGTGCCATGCGTTAGAATGTTAGAAAAAAGAATTGTTAGAATGGAAGATGACTTATAAAATGAAAAAAGTATGTGTTTCTAGTATTCTTTAGTAATCAAACTTCAATAATTTGCATAATGGAGGTTTGCTTTAACTGTTAATATAGATACCAAGCATATATATTTACTGATTATAGAACAATAATAGAAGCAATAATGCAGTTGCATTGATTTTTTTTAAGCTATAGTCAAATATTGGATTACGAATTAAATTAATTAATTAATTTAAAGTAATGGTTTGGATTCTCCAGAAAAGGTAATGATTTATTTTGTTTTAATCTCTGAAGTTTTGAAATATTGGTCGGTTTGGTGCTTGTCTTGGAATTTTAAAAGGGCTAAAATGAGTATTACTTGATGTTGATATTATTACTGATGAATAGTGACTAATAATTTCGGATACTAAAATAATGTTGATATTTTAGGTATTAAATTAACTGATATTCTAGTTTTATGTTATTTCTCTTTTTTGTTAGGGATCAGGAAAAAAAAATTCTTCATCTCTTTTGCTAATTTTTAAATGATGAATAATTTGAAGTAGATTGAAATTTTAATTGTGATATTAATTTGAAATGAAAGAAAATAGCATAATAATCACAAAACTGACAAAAGGTAACCGTTGTAGTTGTGTTTTGTTTAAAATCGGGGTAGAAGACTCAGTTTACTATATTTTCTTGTGCTGTGTTTTGTTTAATTTTTATGGGAGTTTCCACGTTTATCAGATGTATATTTAAAATTAAAATGGCATTTCCTTTTATCTCTGTTGATGAAAGAGCTGTTTTGTATATCTCACTTATCAAACCTGCAAATAAATATATTATGCATGAATGGCATTTTAACCTTTGAAGTTGAAATATTGGGACCGATTATAATTTGTTTCTTGGTTTCTGTGAAGATTCTTTTCTCTTCACTGCACCTATGTGCTTCGAGTGTTTCTCTCTCTCTCTCTCTGGCTCTCTGTTATTGGTTATTCAAAATTTGATATTAAATCGTCACTCTTTTGTACTTTTATTTTTTGTGGTTTAGATGTGCCACAAACATGGTGTGATGCATAGAGATCTCAAACCTGAGAACTTTTTGTTTGGAAACAAGAAGGAGTCAGCACCTCTGAAAGCAATTGACTTTGGATTGTCGGTTATCTTCAAACCAGGCAATGCTTTGTTGTTAGATCCTCAACGTTTTGTAGCTGCCATGCCTTTACAATAAGCTGAAGTTTGCCTTTTTCTGCAGGTGAAAGATTTAATGAGATAGTTGGAAGTCCATATTACATGGCTCCTGAAGTATTAAAGCGTAATTATGGCCCTGAAGTGGATATTTGGAGTGCTGGAGTGATTCTTTACATCTTACTTTGTGGTGTCCCACCTTTTTGGGCAGGTTAGTTGTGTATTCTGAATGATTTTTGTGGTTTTTGCGAGTCTTAGATCTTAAGTAGCTCAGAATCCACTTTTAGGTCGCTGGGGGGGGTTCGCCCTTTGCTACTTCAACATTTACTATAGTAATGTTAGAAAAATAATTCTATGCGTTGGAAGAAAAACAATGTAACTTTTTGAATTTCAGTTCAACATAAACTGAGCAGTCTACTAAATAAAATATTATGTCTTGGTTACACTTTCTATCTGACCAGTGATCTTGAATAAGCTAATTTATCTTCTGAATATCAGGTGCTGAAACGACTAATTGTAATGCTTGTGATACAGGACACATCAACATGTTTATCCAATAAATTGATAGACCATCAAAGAATTCAATATTTTGTTTCCATTTCTTTATGGTGAAATCACTTATAGTGATCTTTTAACATGGATAAAGATGTTATTTGGTGCTCGTGTGATATTTTTCATGCATTGTATGTTTAATATCAGATAGGATGGAATTATCAATAGTATTTTGCTTATTTTCCATTGTTAAGTAAAATTTGTATTATATAATTATTTCTTGCTTTTGTCTCTGATGTATTTGATTCTCTAAATATTTTGTCTTAAATACAGAAACTGAACAGGGAGTTGCTCAAGCAATTATTCGATCTGTTATTGATTTTAGAAGGGAACCATGGCCCAAGGTTTCTGATAATGCAAAAGACCTTGTAAAGAAGATGCTTGATCCTGACCCAAAGCGCCGGCTTACTGCAGAACAAGTGTTAGGTATATATATGCATTTCGTATAACTGCTTAGGGAGATTAAGTGTAGAATTATGTGGTTTTTTTCTTATAAGATGGACTGTTATGATAAAAATTTGCCTGACAAAAATGTGAGGATGCTTGTTCACTACATGCAGATCATCCATGGTTACACAATGCAAAGAAAGCTCCTAATGTTTCATTGGGAGAAACTGTTAGATCAAGGCTAATGCAATTTTCTGTAATGAACAAGCTTAAGAAAAGAGCTTTGAGGGTAATGTTCTAAACCGTATTTGAATAATCTTACGGGAAATACTCTCCAAATTGTTTGTTAATGTAGCGATTTATAATTTATCTGTTATGTTCTGTTCACTTTCATGTGCACAGGTGATTGCAGATCATTTGTCTTCAGAAGAAGCTGCTGGAATAAAAGAAGGATTCGAGCTGATGGATTCAGGCAATAACGGCAAGATTAACATTGATGAGCTGCGAGTAGGGTTGCAGAAACTAGGTCACCAAATTCCTGATGGAGATGTACAAATACTTATGGAAGCTGTGAGTATTTTTCACTTTATCTGGAATCTTTTCTGTTTGTTCCACAATTTATTGGTGAAGAAACAAGTAGTTTGTTCTCTTGTTTTTTCTAATTATTTTCGTAATTTATCAAACTAATTGTAAACTTTGGATATTATACTAGGTTTGAGTAATTAGTTCATGAATTCTAACACTAACTGTTTTTTAAAGTAGGTATATTTTTCATGGTTATTGAATCGAGATTCGAATCGTGAATAGTTTTACGATTTTTTTGATTTTTTTGAATCGTGAATCGAATCTTTTTATGAATCGTAAGATACATTATAACTAAAATATGATACTTTTAAATAAGAATAAGTGATATGAAAAAAACATTAAGACTATCATATATCAAAATGAAGCAAAATGTTCAATCCTCAAAATCAAAATACAATAAGACTTAAAATGCTATTTCTTATATTTAAATTCTCCATCCTAATCTTATGTTTTCATTCATCATCTCCGAAATCAATGTCACTTAGATCATCTTCTTCTTCTAGTATAGCATTTTCTTGGAGATCATTTTCATCCTCATCCTCCTCCTCTTCCACTATCTCTTTAATGTCATTATCATTTGCAGTTATGGTTGATTTTCCCTTTTTGTCAACATTAGTATTTAAATTCTTGGACCTATTAAAGAAACAAAAAAATATATTATAAATGTTTTTCTCCACTTTTTTATTCTTTTCACCTTCCTTGCCTTCTCAATTTATAGGCAAAAGAAAGCTAGATTTTTTTCCAAAACTTTTCATTCTCTTATACACGAGGTTTAGTATTCAACGTGACATTTCGTTTACTTTAACTTTAGTTGGTTTTGGAGACTTTTCATTTTCCAGTGACCCTTCGATCACCATGAATCGCTACAATGGAAACGAATCGCAAATCACACGATTCAAATGCGATTCAAACGATTCATTGTGCGATTCAGGATATAAAACGATACATATACTGATACATATCGTGCTAAGTAGTTTTTGGAACGATACTAACTACCGTCATATTTTTAAGTAATAAATTGTTACAAGCAAACATTCTCTATCCTCTCGATGCTATTTCCTATTTTACCTTCATAGAAAGGATTATCTGAATTTACTATTTTAAATTATTGTTTTACAATCATACCTTTCGAAAGCTTTCTTCAACTTTGAATCTTTGATGGTGCTGCTTAATACAGGGTGATGTAGACAAAGATGGGTACCTAGATTATGGAGAGTTTGTTGCCATTTCTATTCATCTGAGAAAGATAGACCATGATGAACACATTCACAAAGCCTTCCAATTTTTTGATAAGAATCAAAGTGAATATATTGAAATTGAAGAGTTACATAATGCCTTAGCTGATGAGATTGAAAAAAACAGCGACGAAGTCATCAATGCAATTATGCATGATGTTGATACAGATAAGGTCAGTATATTTCACTTTTTATGTATTCAATTTGATTTCATATGGGTCTAAAGTTTCTAGTTTATTTTGTGATCTTGGCTATATCACCCTTTGAGGTTTGTGTTGATGTGATTGCAGGATGGAAAAATAAGTTATGAAGAATTTGCTGCAATGATGAAGGCTGGCACAGATTGGAGGAAAGCATCAAGGCAGTATTCAAGAGAGAGGTTTTCTAGTCTAAGTCAGAAGTTGATCAAGGACGGGTCTTTGCAGTTAAACAATGGCGGTAGCTGACTTTAGAAATCACAAGTTCTTTTACTCCCACAAAGCCAAAGGAAAAAGCCATCCTTTCATTTATTGTTTTCCCTTCATTGTTATTCTTTTGTCTCATTTTTTCTTATAACCAATGCCCTTAGGTTACTGGTGAAGGAATCAAAAGTGAAAAGTTTTATTGAAAAGTCTAACAATATACTCTTTTGTAATTTTCAATGCCTCTCTAATATTACAAAATTTTTATTTACACATTCATTAACCTTTGTACCTTCATTATAATGTTCTATGATAAAGATAAGAGTATGTTTTGGGACCTAAAGTAAAATTTGTGGTATTTATATAGTTTTATCAATTATAAAGCTCGAATATTCAATGATATATTTGTTCCATACAATCTCATGTTATACAATTGAATATAGTTGCCATAGTGAATTAAATTCATCAAACATCCAGTAATTTTGAATTAGAACTGAAAAATAGTATTTCTAAAAGGAGAAAATAAGAAACACTGACAAAAATCTGGGGTTTACTTCTGAAAGAATTTAGGAAAAAAGAATCTCAACATTTATATTGTATAAATCTGAAGAAAAAAATCTGGGGTTTTGAAGAAATACAGGTTTCAAAGTTCTCTTGAAGCATGACAATCACTTTCAATAAATATGATTTCATATTTTAGAAAAAAGATTTCTCTAAGCTTTCAATCAATTCAATGAGTTCATATCTTTTGTCAAAATCTTCAATCAACGCTTTTGGACGGTGAATTTGATTATTTACTTTTTGATCTAAATATTTGGGTAATAGTAATACTTTTTTATTATTCTATATGATTTTTGTTTCACCTTGTAAGTTATTTTTAAGGTAGGTTTATGCATTGGGATAACATGTCTTGGATTGATCAAGAGGTTTTTTATTTATATATTGTATGATTATCTCTAATATTTAGTCCGAAATGATAATTAATTTGTTAAATTTGGTTATGTGAAATTTTTAATTACTAGCTAATTGAAGTATAATAAATAAATAAATAAAATTTTACTCTAGTTTGTTCCATTATAATTTTATTTAATTTAGTTCATAATATTACAAAACTATTATTTTAATTCATAGTTCGGTATTTTAAAATTTTATTTATCTTAGTTATTAACTATTGTGGTCTCTTTTTATTAAAATAATAAAATTTATAATGTTAAATAAATTTAAAAGTTGAAGTATTAAAAAAATAATAAAGCAAAATTTAGGATATTCTTTTAGATTTCAAATTAAAGTAGAGTTTAAATTTTATACACTATCATTATAATAAATTAAAAATTGCTACTACAAAGCTGAATAAGTTCATTTAATTAAATTTGGAAATTCTTTAGAACAATTAATAGATTAAATGCTAACATCGGTGGTCATCTTTTACTCTTACTACTTTATCCAAAACTTTGGCAATATCTTTTTAATAGTATGTAATTAAAAATTATTTTCTTTTAATTTAATTATTATTTTTTATTTCTCATTGAGCCATTATCATATATAATTTTCTATACATAGGTAACTCTCAAATGAAACAAAGTTTGCAAGTTTCAAAATGCCCATCTTGTGTAATGAATGACGTCATCAGTAGTAAAAGAGTGCACTCACTAGATGGTTCAGGAAAGTTATAAGTCATTTTCACATGCAATTGTTTAATGCTTAGATAACTAACTACTATTTCTATATACTAATTATCAAATTAAATGTTATGTATTTTGTAGACAGTGAAGTGACATGGAAGTTAATACATATTATTAACTTATATTTGAAATTATATAAATCTTATCATAAAACCATAATATAGAAATATTAGATTCTTTTTAAGAAATTGGTGTAATTTGTTTTGAATTTTATATAAATTGACAATTTTTTTAAACAAATTATGCATATAGTAAAGATCTATTATCGTCTCATTGCTATCCTTTTCTTTGCTATTTTTGCTATCATATTCTTATTGGTTCTCTATGTTTCTATCTTCTTTTATATTTGGAGTTATTAATCACCAAAATACAATCCACAATAGATTTACTCTTCCAGTCATTTGAGCCCTTATTATTATATGAGAGTTTCTATATTAAAAACCAAGCCAAAATTTATTTATGGGAATATTTTTTTTTCTGCAACACAATGATCTTACTTTCGAAGTAATACAATGTGATGATTCTTGTTTTTTAAATTACTCATACCATATTATTTGATACATCAAAATCAGTCATGTATAACGATGGTTATTTATAGCTGATTCTAAAATACAATAAAGATATTTAGTAATTCTAAATGAGTATTATCTTATCAAAAAATTATACGTTCAACAAATAATAGAGTATTACATTTTTCTCAATCGTACAATTTTAATGTCAATAGAGAAGTGGGGTAGGCAAAACTCAGCTTTGTTACCTTTTAAATTGAATTTGTGTAATTAAAACATAACTTTAATATAAATGAAAAATTTGTTAAATTAAGATTGTATTCTTCTATAAAACTTGAATATAAAAAATACTAATAAAATTAATGTTATCAAAATTGTGATTTGATAACACAATTTGTTTACTATGTTGTGATTTATCCATATTTTTAACCTTTTAAAAATTTATTCATTTATTTGAAACTAAATACACTTATTTCATAGAAAAATCAAAAATGTTATTTATGTGATATGATAACAACATTTGTTCCTTTGAGAACTAAAAAAGTATTATTTATATGATATGATAATAACTTGTTATATGTCCAATTCATACTAATAAAAAATAATAATTAATATCTTATCACTTGATTTAATTTTTACAAACCCTAAATTTACAATAATTTATGAGAAGAAATATGTTCTTGCTGTTATTGTTGACCAAAAAACAGTGACTTCCTTCAGATCACATGTTAGTATTTATCTTCCCTACTTTACAAAAACAAAAATTTCCAGTTTTTAAATTCACCATTTTCCAAGATCCATCTACCGCGAATTTTACATCCACGTGTCACAATATCAATCCACGGAGGCCTAGAAGTTGCTCGACCTTTAGCCCTCACGCACTATAAATTGCTCTCTGCAATCCCTTTCATTTCATATTCGGATTCGAGTTCTAGTTCAGCTAACTCTGAGTTTCTGATACAAACACTGTTTCTTCTTCTCTTCATTATCTTATCACACGCTCATTCTGATATTTTGATTCAGCATTTCACTTTTCTTCCTCTTCTGCCGCCTCAAGCTTTCTTACATTTGGATCATCTTCAGGTGACTTCTTCTACAATTTCATGAACTGTGACATATAATCAGTACTCTGTTTCCATATTTCATTTCTTATGCATTTATAGTTAGTAATTTGAATTTATATATAACTGTAAATTTTTATCAAAAATTATCTTCTGATAACTTTTGTATAAAAAGAGAACAGTATCAAGAGACCATTCAACAGTATTTATTATTAAATAGAAGTTCAAATAATTAAGGTAGGAGATCATTAAAAAACAGTAGATTAAAAGAACAAAAATTAATTATTGGATTTTATTTCAATACTTTATATATATATATTTTTTTTTCTTTTAAAAATAAACAAAAAATAATTAATTGGATTTTATTTAAATACTTTTTATATATTTTAAAAAATACACGTTAAAAATAACTTAAGCACAAATTGAAAAATAATAAATCTTTTTACAAGTTAAAATTTACTTAAATTCAAAATAAAAAATAATAATTTAAAAAATTTATATAACTTTTTACGTGTATAAGTTAATTTTAAATGAATATAATTACCGCCATGCATGTGTATCACATATATCTGTACGTAATATTGATCTGATATGAGTGAAATATCATAATTTTTTTTTATACATCATCAATATAAAACTTCGTACTTTATTGATAAATTAGAAATTATTATTTTAGTATAATTTTATAAAATCAGATAAATTTACCATGTATAATGGTTTTTATTAAATTACTATATTAACCTTTCTACAATAAAAAATAAAGTGACTAAACGTACATATTAATTCATGAAAAATTATAAAAAGTGTTTCACTGGTCGTGGTTTCTGATAATTTTTAAACTTTTTATATATTAGTTCTTAAAACAATTAGAGCATTCGTGTGTTTGGAAGTATTTTTGTTAAAAAATCGTATAAAATGTAATATTTTTGTAACAAGATCATATTCAGACACCTTAAAAACTAACTCTTGGAAGTAAATGTAGCGGTCAAAGTTATTTATTAAGATATCTTCAATGAAAATCTAATTTTCGAATATTATTTTTTAATATGATTTCTATATATTAATTCTTGTATAAATTAAATAAAAATATTAATATAAAAACTTTTTAAAATTTACAATTAAATCTTTTAATTTTAATCCAGTTATATATAGTATTTATATTAAAATAATATTTTTATTTATAAATAATTATTTTTAATTTTAAATAAATCATATGTAGGACTCATATTAAAGTAATTTTTTATTTATAAATAACTGTGGTTAGCAATTCTTCTAGAAGGTACTCTAACATGTCTGAGTGTGTAATTTATTTGTATTTACATGTTTAATCTATACCCAAAAATAATAACACTTAATTTCATTTAAACTATATGTGTTTAATTCTCTTTTAAATTAATAACTTTTAATTACATGCCATAAATAATAAAAGAATGTAACCATGGACCATCTAATAATTTGTTGTATTCTCAACCCATTACCTATTCATATCACATTAATATAATATTCATGTAGTGGTTCTCTCTCCAATTTATCCCTATACATATTTTTTTTTGAAACATGTAGAGTCTTCAAGTATCAATTGTTCTTAGGCTACTTTTGTATTTTGGATAATATTTGGAACTAATATAGTGGTTGGAAACGTTTGATATGGTGTTGTTGTGACAGTAGTTAAGTGTTCCAAGATGACGGTGACACCTATGATCTCCATTGATGATGGGAACCTGGTGGTTCATGGCAAGACCATACTGAGTGGAGTGCCGGACAACATTGTCCTAACTCCAGGAACTGGAAAGGGCCTTGTCACAGGTGCATTTATTGGTGCCACTGCTTCCAACACCAAAAGTCTCCATGTCTTTCCCATGGGTGTCTTAGAGTAAGTTCCTTCAGCATTTTCAACTTTATTACTTATTCTTATACATGGAATGTTGTGGTGATGAACTAGTATGGTATCTAGTTTCCAAAACTTTGGTTGCTTTATACAATTTAAGCTTGCATGACTCTTGATGAATTAGCATGCTGCTATCTATCTTGTTTACTAAAGTTTAGCTGACTTATGAATAGGGATCTCCGGTTCTTGAGTTGCTTCCGGTTTAAGTTATGGTGGATGACTCACAGAGTGGGAACCTGTGGGAGGGATGTCCCATTGGAGACTCAATTCATGCTTATAGAGAGCAAAGACAGCAAAGATAATCAAGAGAATTCCCCAACAGTTTACACTGTTCTGCTTCCTCTCCTGGAAGGCCAGTTCCGTGCTGTTCTACAAGGCAATGACAAAAACGAAATAGAGATTTGCCTTGAGAGTGGTGAGTTGCTTCTTGGCCATGAAAATTGATTTGGTGTTAGCTATGAGAAACTCTGCTACTGGGTTGAAATTAAGCTCCCCCAAGTTTGTAGAGAAGCTGAGGTGGAGCTTGTATATGTGAATATACTAATTGGATGAAGAAACCTCTCACTGGCTTCCTACCAATCAATTTAATCATTCAAATGGAGTTTATAGCTTTGGACAAAATGTATATGTAAGGAGGAGTGCCACAGAACCAAAACGATATGTTTCCTTTTGGTGTATGGTTTGGTTTTGCAGGAGATCCTGCTGTTCAGACCGATCACGGCCTTCACTTGGTCTACATGCATGCTGGTACCAACCCCTTTGAAGTCATCAACCAAGCTGTCAAGTAAGGAAACTTTCCCTTTTTGTCTCTGTAATATGTTATTTGTCTCTCGAGTACCTTACACAGTCGGTGAAGCTCGAGTTACAAAAATTGCATTGGCTTAAATTTGTCATTTTTTCGTGAACATTGGAATTTGTTTGTTGTCTACTGAAATGTTGCTGATTCTTTTTTTAATGTGACTCAAGGGCTGTGGAAAAACATATGCAAACTTTCCGTCACCGTGAGAAGAAAAAAGTAAGAATATCCTCTTAGCTGTAGACAAATGGATTCAATACTTAATATGTGATGCATTTTGTTTCTTACTTTTTGTTGGTCTTCTGCAGTTGCCATCTTTTCTTGACTGGTTTGGCTGGTGTACATGGGATGCTTTCTATACTGATGTCACAGCTGAGGGTGTTGAGGAAGGCCTCAAAAGGTAATTTAAGGGAAAATAGTAGTGTGCTAGTTTGTTTATGACCCTGAAGAAGAGTCAAGTTACCGGATACTGAACTCTGAACTTTGTTTAATATTACTTCAGCCTATCAGGGGGAGGTACAAGTCCAAGGTTCCTCATCATCGATGATGGTTGGCAGCAGATTGAAAGTAAACCAAAAAATGATGATGATTGTCTTGTACAAGAAGGATCACAGTAAGATTTAACAAGTTTTGATAACTAATAACAGTTTTCCATTATCACTTTAAAAAATTCGTATTAATTCAGCCTTTTAAAGCACTTGTAATTTATATTTTGGAGAATTTTGATGATGGCAGGTTTGCTACTAGGTTGACTGGTATTAAAGAAAATACTAAATTTCAAAAGAATGGACAGAGCAATGACACAATTTCTGGTCTGAAGCATGTTGTAGATGAAGCAAAGCAATGTCACAATGTGAAGTATGGTCTTGGACCTTGAAACTTGAGTGTTTTGGCATATTTAAAGTTTATGTTAGAGGAGACCAAATTTAAGTTTGTGAATTCTGGACAGATATGTTTATGTTTGGCATGCTCTAGCTGGTTACTGGGGAGGAGTGAAGCCTGCAGCAAGTGGCATGGAACATTATGACACTTCCTTGGCATATCCAGTACAGTCTCCGGGTGTGCTAGGAAACCAACCAGACATTGTCATGGACAGCTTGTCTGTGCATGGCTTGGGACTGGTGCACCCGAAGAAGGTTTTTGATTTCTACAATGAGCTTCATGCCTACTTAGCTTCATGTGGAGTAGATGGAGTGAAGGTTGATGTGCAAAACATTATTGAGACCCTAGGTAGTGGACACGGTGGCAGAGTCACACTCACTCGCAGCTATGTTCAGGCACTTGAGGCCTCAGTTGCTAAGAATTTTCCTGACAATGGATGCATTGCCTGTATGTGTCATAACACTGATGGCCTTTATAGTTCCAAGCAGACTGCTGTTGTGAGAGCATCTGACGACTTTTATCCCCGTGATCCTGCTTCCCACACAATTCACATTTCATCTGTTGCTTATAACACACTTTTTCTGGGAGAGTTCATGCAACCTGACTGGGATATGTTTCACGTAAGTGCAAGTTACAGCAATTAGTAAATGAACATGCATTTTCATACTTTTACATTTCCTGAATCTTGACAATTGGCTATTTTCAAGAATACATATCTTGAGTACTGGTTCTTTCAAAATGGAGTGTATAAGTGGATGTAATAGTTGGCTTCTTTCAACAACACTGTTTTCATTCCATCTATTTCAAATCAGTGATTTTCTATGATTAATTTTTATGTCAGAGTTTACATCCAGCGGCAGAGTACCATGCTGCGGCTCGTGCAATTAGTGGAGGTCCAATTTATGTTAGGTACGTTACAGATACTGTCCTGCATTAGGCCATGCATGAAATGAGAACATTTGTGACGTGTAGATTTGTTGCTTTTATAGTGATAAGCCAGGAAGGCACAATTTTGATCTTCTCAGGAGACTGGTTCTGTATGATGGTTCAATTCTCCGTGCTCAGTTGCCTGGCCGGCCTACTGTTGACACTCTCTTTCTTGATCCAGCAAGAGATGGCACAAGGTTTGTTTAATGTTCTTACCAATGTCCTTCTCATGCAATGTTTCTGGGACATTTGATGACTCATATTCCTAAGTTGTCGTGTCCAGCTTGCTCAAGATATGGAACTTGAACAAATGCTCTGGCGTGGTTGGTGTGTTTAATTGCCAAGGTGCTGGGTGGTGCAAGATACAAAAGAAAACCCGAATTCATTGTCCATCACCTGGGACACTCACTGGCTCAGTTTGTGCCTCTGATGTTGACCTCATTGCTCAAGTAGCAGGTGCTGATTGGCATGGTGACACTGTTGTTTATGCCTACAGAGCAGGTAATTTAGTTGACATAAATAGGATAAAACATGTATCTTAAACATGGGCTTGGAAGAACGCAATTACAATTTATTTGGACTTATCTTATTTATAAGTCCCATTCATTATTCTTTTGTTGAATTGCTTCAATTCAACTTCATTAAAACTAATCTGTTTCCATGGTTTAGGTGAGGTAATTCGGCTGCCAAAAGGTGCTTCGGTTCCTGTGACACTGAAAGTTCTAGAGTATGAACTTTTCCATTTTTGTCCAATCAAGGTGAGGCTTCATTAGTTGTTGGTTTTGTACCTATTCCTAAGCTTGCAACATGATGTACTAAGTGAAGCGGTGTTGTTGAACAGGAAATTGCGCCAAGTATTTCATTTGCACCGATAGGGTTATTGGATATGTTAAACGTTGGAGGTGCTGTGGAACATTTTGATGTCCATAAAGAAAGTGAAGTCCCTGATGAAGATAAATCAGGAAAAGCAACTTGTATTCTGAAAGTGAGGGGAAGTGGCAGATTTGGGGTTTACTCCTCTGAGTGTCCTCTGAAGTGTGTGGTAGGTGGCAATGAAACAGATTTGAACTATAACTCAGAGACTGGGTTGACAACCTTGTACATCCCTGTGCCTGAAAAGGACATGTACTTATGGCAGATAGAGATCCATTTTTGAGTCTTAATTCTTATCCTACCAACTATGGGAGTTGTGAGAGAGAGTATTTGCTTTAATAGCTTCACATGTATTGGTACCATACTATGGAGAGAGTGTCTTTGTGGTAGGAGCAAAAGTTCTTCTTTACTAATAAAAACTTAACATCTTTTTCTGAATTCATGTGCTTTCTTGCACTTGGACATGATACACATTTGGAACTTGTTTGAAAGTTTTAGTGAATGGCTACAATTGAGCAATTTGTGTGTTGGCCAAAAGTGCTTTTTTTCTTTGCATATAAATTTGCTGTTTAAAAATTTTCATATGCAGTTCTGAATGCTTGTTGGAAAAAGATATGATATAACTTCGAATTACTTCTGAAGTTCTTGGCCAAGCATAATTTTCTGCAGCCCCCAAGCTGAATCCAAAAAAATAGTGTAAGATATGCAGAGACACGAGTATTCCTTTTTCTTTCTAAGTAATTCCCTCATCATATTAGCCTTTGTAAACCCTAAAATTATAAAATTACATAAAACTACTGCAGCAGAGAGAGAAAAAAAAAATCTTGCCAAATTTGAGGGTCATTTGTTTTGAGAATGTATCATTCATTCTGCTGTTTAATATATACCTCATTATGTTAATTTTGTTTTCTAATTTTATAGATTTTGAAACTAGTCAAACATCTTTTTTTCTGTTTCCAATCCAATATTTTTTAAATCATTGAAAATAAATAAAAAATGAATAAATATATATGTTCTATTTATTTTTTATCCTTATAAATATTTTTTTTTTTTAATTCGAGTGCAAGTTTTGGTTTAGTGCCTATAAAATATTTATTTTTCATCCTTATAAGATTTTAAGTAAATGTTTTTCTTGTTTAAAATATATTTTAAAATAGATTAATAACATTTATTTATGGATTTTAAATGTTTTATGAAGATGAAACGTATCAGCACTATGTCAGAATACTACTATGAAATGGTCATTTAAGCTCTTGTTCAACACATAAATATTAAAAATAAATTTAAGTTATAAATTAAGATGATATTTTTATTATAAATTTCAATCATGTTGTAATAAGTTCATTCTTTTTTAGTTTATTTTGTTAATAAATTTAGTTTAAATTATTAGTACTGAAAGAATTGATATTACATGTACACTTTCTAATTGAAAGTGCAGCACACTAATAATTTCTAGATCGATTTGTGACAAAATCGATATACTATGTACTGTCTTCGTTTTCTTAAAAAAAAAATTGTGATCCCTTTCAATATTTCATAAAATTTTTAAATAAATTATAATTTTTTAATACAATTTTTTCACGTTATCAAATTTTGAAAGTTTTTATTTTAAAAATATTAAATAAGGTCTATCTTCTCGAATGATCACCTACTATGGTATTTGTTTTTCTTTACTTATGTATTAACTGTTTTTCTTAATTGGAGTAAATGAATTTTCTTTTTTTTTTTTTACTACATTTGACTTGAAAATGAATTGTATTCAGAGAGCTTTTCTTCTCGTTATGTCTTCTATTCTTCTTAGGCTTGTGTCCTAAAATTCCTTTTACAAATTTGAACGGGGTTCGGAAATAGTGAGTACATCCAAATTCTCTTAATAAGTTTTGCCATTTTTTTACATTTTTTTTATTAACTTGAAAGAATAGAAAATTATCATATGTTTTGGACTTACCCTAACTAATGCATATATGTACGTCACCAAATCTCATTTTCAAATATGTTTACCTAATTTTGAACAATATATAGAATCATCGAGAAATAAATACGACTGTTGTGTCCATAAAAATCCAAAGTAAAATACAAAAAGAATACGTTACCATAGTAAGATGAAGTGCACAAGTTCACAATAACTTAGTCAAACTTTAGCATTGGACATAATCTATCTAACTTCTTAAGTTTTTAAGAGGTTATGTATCTAATACATTCACCTTCTGTTCCATACCTTCATCATCTTACAATTCAAACTTGGAGTATATCTTCTCTTTGCATCTCTCACCAAAACGTGCTTCTTATTCCTTCATCATCCTCTATTTAATTGGAAGCATCACCAAACATGTTTGCAATGTTTGGAGGAAATGTTTTAAAAAGGAATAATTTTTATAGAGAATTTAAAATTTTGTCTAATAATGTTTAGGTAATTTTTTTGAAAGAAGTTAAAATCTTAGAAAATATAATAGGTCATCATAGTTATTTATTGTTTCATTATTGCAAATCAGTGCTATTCTCTGATTACCATTATTTAATATTTTCAAGAACATCATCAACTAATATTTTTGAATTAATAAATATTATTTTATATTAAAATAATTGTTATATTTATTGGCATTTGGAACATTCTATCTAAATACAAAAAATTTAAATTATATCCGACCAAAATATTCAAAAATAAAATAAGAAAAACAATTACAATTTAATCTACTTTTATTTCTTTAAGTTTATGGATTTCTTAGTTATCCTAAATTTGTTTGGCATGTGTGTAGAACGATGACATTTACTAGATGCATTTATTTTCGTCACTTTGAAATTTACCACAAGCTTTTTGTGCCCCAACCCTAATCCTATGAAGATATCCATAAAGCCACGATGAAGCATTAGAACTCAATAAATCAATTGAAGTTTAATATAATTATAAATAAAAACACACACACGCACATATATATATATATATATATATATATATATATATATATATATATATATAT
>Ga0099825_1003925_pt1 | contig 19682 bp, 9 predicted proteins | sample SiratroredBW_FD_76838 | JGI IMG/M metagenome (GOLD analysis project Ga0099825, IMG submission 76838) | Root nodule microbial communities of legume samples collected from California, USA - Siratro red BW | ecosystem: Host-associated > Plants > Roots > Nodule | place: USA: California | collected... | reverse complement strand
CAAAATAATTTCTATTTATAGTGAATGTAGGAAACGTTCCTAGTAAGACTTACGGTAGCAAGTCCATTTTTACATTCTCCAATGACAAGATTTTTCAACATAATTTCTATTTACTGCAAATGATAGAAAACATTCCTAGTAGCACTCGTTATAACAAGTCTATTTTTACATGACATTTTTCAAAACAATTTCTGTTTACCATAATGACAAGAAACACTCCTGTTAAGACTTGTTACAACGTTAATTTTTATATTCTCTCTAATGACAAAACTTTTTAAAATTTGTATTTACCATAAATGACAAGAAACACCCCTACTAGGACTTGTTGTAATCCATTTTTAGTAAAATATATCACTAACATTTCTCAAGAATTAATCTCTTACACAACTCCAAGGTTAGATTGCTTATTAGTATGTCCAAGGATAAACCGCAGCAGCCAGTAGGACAGATCCGTATTACATACGTACTAAGATATACATCAGATGTTTCTGCATAATTAGGTAAAATACCACTATTAATCCTCATACTAAGTCCCATTAATTATCTTGTTATTAAAAAAAGTCACATCAGCTTTAGAGAAAGACCAATATTACACTTCATTGTATATTATTGTCTAGCAAGTTTACATTAATTATACAATTGCTTCCTAATCCATGTGTCTCACGCATGCATTTTCTATGGCCATTTCAGTGCTTAGAAACACCAGTTATTGGTGACCTCCAAAAAGGGCAATTGCTAATAGGATTTCCCTTTATTCATTTCATCATTAAGTTTATTCTCACAATTCATTCCCTACAATTTTAAATCTTTCCATTCACCTTAATGGCAGGTTGATTCACAGTAGTTTATAAAATAGTGCAGAGTCCTTTCATTCTCAAGTTGGATTAAATAAATACACAGGTGTAGGTTCATGTACCAGTAATAGGCCCTGAGTGTTCCTGTTCTTTATGCCACTGCATAATCTTATCAATAGATTAGACTAAGTTAGGTATCTATGCACATGATTAAATTATGTAGAACTATTATCTAACAACAACACAACTACCAAGAGCCAAAGAAAGTAAATTAAAGTACTAGTGTCAACTTAAAAATTAAATTTGTTGAAACTAATAATAATGATTAAACATATTTACAATCATATGTTATAGAGATTATTCATGTATATGTATAATTTTATTATGTACAAAAATTTATGGATTTAAGAACAGTCATTGATCAGATAGAAATTTATTAACTTATCTTGATCCATTCAAATTTAATTTAAAACCTTATTTATTTCAAAGAAATAGAATACAATTATTCATTAACAATTTTTTTATGGATGGATATTTAATCCGTCAATAAAAACAATATTTAAAAAATCAAAACTAAAATCTTAAAAGTATATTTTTGAGAAAAAAAATTCAAAATTAAATTTTATAAAACAAATTTAAACATATATTTTTGAAAACTTTTTAAAATAGTAATTTGAAAAAGCATTTAATTATGAAAAATTGGTTAAATTAATTTTGATCTATAAGTATTAATGGAACGATTTATTGGATTTGGGAAAATAATAAATAAATTATTAACCATCTATAAAGTAAAATAATGCGTTTGATTTAATATTTTCTTTTACACTTTTGTAGTGAATGATGTTGATGAACTTTCTTATAGATGGACTAGAAGATTGATGGATAAATAACTTTTTTTTATCCATAATTAGTAACTGAGATTTATAAAAGAAAATATTTTTTTGAAAGAGCACACAACTACAAAATGAAATTTTAGGTTGGATCAGTTGCACTTGATTTAAATGTGTGTGTGTGTATATATATATATATAATAAGGAAAAAAATAAAAATTATCTTTATACGTTAAAATTAATTTATATATTAAATATAATAATATATAAAAATTATAAAGAGAATTTTTATAAGTTTATATATAAAATATTTCTAAGTTATTTTTGTTTCTGAGGAAAATTATACAAATAACTACGCAGATTTGAGAAGTTAATTATAAAAAAAAAAGTAAAATTAAATCTGAAAGAAGGATTAGGGAATTCTTAGTGAGAAAGCAGTGCTTATCAAGATTTATCTAGTCGTATACAAATTGATCTGGATGTCCATATTTTATTGTAAGTAATTTGTATTAGATTTTTTGACAATTAGCTTAAGAAATATATAAACTAAAACTTTGTGACATAAATTTTTAAATTTGAAAATACATTTTACATATACTCTTATCTAAGATGCTTAGTAAATAATTATAGCTGCTACAAAGAATCACTGTAACATACAAAAAAAAATTATGTATTATATCACATAATCTCATTAATAATAATAAATTCCATGTATTATACCTAATATACAGTTCACAGAATAAAAATATTTCAAAAATTTTACATTATATATATATATATATATATATCCTTTACTATTTTTAATATTGACATATTTCCCCTCTTATATAAAATATAATGACATTAAAAATCCACGTAATAACCACACAAGAATAAATCATTGAAAATAAATGTTATCATATTCCATTCACTAAATTAATGTAAACAGATGCATATCACTTGATCACGTGAAACAAAACATAATATAAAATTAAGAGTATTCATATAAATTAACTTTATCCGATACATTTTAAAATACATTAAATCTATAAGCGGATCTAATTATAAAATAGAAAAATGTCATGCATCAGTTCTAAAATACGATATATTTGGTATGTTCATAATCAATTCTAGGCACACAATAATTTACAAGTAAATATCTAATTGATCAAAATTGTGTTCTGATTTTTAATATTTTCTTCATATTCTCACTATCTAATATTTTAATATATATATATATATATATATATTTTTTATATAATTACTAAAATAAAAAAAAATCATCTTAATGATATAATTATAGATTTTTTTACGCAATACCTACGATCTAATTACATAGATCAATACGCCAGTGAGATACGTAACATCAAATGATTTTATACAATTTTTACTAAAAGAGTAAAAGAAAAATAAAATGAAATTATTTATTATTTTTATTATTATTATTATTTATTAATAATATATTTATTTATTATAGTTGTAATAAAAAATAATTTCTGCAATGAAAAATAAGAAAAAATGTCTCTCATTTACGTGCTTTTCCACGTGGTTTTAACATTAAATGGAATAATACCTATTTTTTGAATTTAATCATTTGCAAGTTTTAGTAAGTCTTGAGTACCAAACCGTTGATTAATTTCAAGATCTGGTTATTCTTTCCCTTTCTGCTCTGTCATTGGCAAACAATCTCAACCAGAATAAGCCAGCCTTCACACCATTAAACATCATATTACTAAATATAGATTGTAGATAATGTTATATGAAAATTAAACTTTATTAATTTAATCCTTAAATTATAATTTTATATGATATTATTTACATCAAATTATTAAATTGAATAACAAAAAATAAACTATTTATATTTTAGTATATTTTAAAACATATATTATGTTGATTTTTATTTTATAAAAGAATACATAAAATAATTTTTTATTGATATAAAATTTTATAAGTGTGATTTACCTGATAAAAGTTTTCAATAGTGAATTTTAAAAATTGATTCAATGAAAAAATGTTAAACAATATAACTTGTACTCGTGTAATTTGATTTTTATTATATAATTCAGCTCCAGTCAGTGTACATATCACTCGTGGTGTCCCAATAACATCTACATATAATTCATTCCCAACTTTATGTAAGTATATCAATACAATTTATAGAAGAAGAAAAAAGTGGCTTACCTCCTAAACAACTAGGAATGAATCTAAATAAAGATTTTAATCTTCATAAAAAAAATATAAACTAAAATAAAGTCTAGACCAATTATGTAATTTTTCCTGTTAAATACTTTAAGTTGTTTTCTTCAATTCATTCAAGAGTCATTCTTGTTCAGTAAAATTTAAGAAATTATTTTTTATCAATTTATTTTTTAATATTTTGAAAGGGTAACATTAGAAAGATTCACATTAATAAACTATAATTACTTAATATATGATTCATACATACACTTCGATTTCTAAGCATTTTCTTGTCTGAAAAAAAACTTTGATCATTATGTAATTATAATAACTTTTAATATAGAGTTTTTTTTTATACAAAATACTTTTTTTTTCATTAAACAACAAATTTTATTGTTACATATATTGTTTTTAATATCAATCTATATATCCTAATCAAATTTAAAAAAAAAAAAATAACAAAAGTTTCGTACGTACGCAGGTCTAGTTTTCTTGTAAAAAAGCAACCTTAAAAATGTTTAGTTACTTTAGATAGCATTGTTCTGCTCCTTAACAACCTTCTTCCAAGTTCTATTACCAACCAAGACGCTATCAGGTTACTATTGTAACACGAGAATGGGAATCTCTTGGTTTTTTAAGTTTATAGTTTCATATTTTCTACCATTTTTAAGCCTGATGTTATGTTTATTTTTGTGTACTTTCCTTATGCATTTATAAATGTTCTTTTAACATCATTTGAGGAAGAAAAATAACCGAACTTAAGGGGTTATCCTCCCAAATTATGAGAAAAATTTCATAAAGACGAGTGAAAGTTGATCCAAAAAAATCAATCATAAATATAATTTAAAAAAAAAAAAAAAAACTCTATTAAACTGTCTTGTTGCATAGGTATTCCTTAAATCTCTCATTTTGAGACAAATAAATATATAATGCAAAACATTGATGGACACAAATTAAAAAAAAAAAAAAATGAAGCAAAGCATGAGAATAACTTAAAGCATGCGATACAAGATATATACCTTAAACTCTAATATTATGTTGGCAACTAACTTAAATAAAGTATCTAGAGAGCAGTTCTCACATCTTCAACTAGCTTTTGAATTTGAATTGGATTCTAAACCAAATTCCAAGAAGATTTCATAGATTATCTTTATAATTGTTACAGAACCAATTATATTATTGTTTGATTGAATGATCGATACATATAAAGTTTCACTAACGTTACACTTTAAATGTTTAATTCTCTAACATATTACAAATCTCTATAAACAACTAATATATTATTTATATTATATTATAGTGAATTATATTTTATATTATGTTATTCTGAATTATAGTTGTATAGTTACATGCTAAAAAGCTCAGGAAGGTCATAAACATTATATGATAACAAGCATTAACGCTTTATTTTAAAATTAAAACCATGGACTGGCTTGAGGACAATAACATGTTTCGGTTCACTTAGATCATAAGCACCAAAAGAAACACAATACGCTATCAGTGTTGGTAGACATTTTTAAGGCACTAGGTCATGTATATTGTTTGGGGAACAACATAAGACACCATACTTAACAACAAAAGAATGTCAAAGTCACGGTCATACCAGTCCCAATTGTAAAATATGGAATTTGGAAAGGGTATTTACATTTCTCATAACTAAGATTCAGCTTAGAAGATCTGTTCTCCGAGTTAAGTGGTTGTCTGAGATGGCCATTCTGCATTTACTAGATCAAAGCCAGAAGTACACCATTGCCTGTTCATACAATTTTTTCAAAGGTGAAGAACACAAATAATTCAAGAACAAAAGAAAGTAGACATTTGCAGGCAACAAAAAGTTCTTTTTTCTCAAAGGAAAAGGCAAAAGCATTAGACTATACATTACCTCTTGAAGGGGATCCAAAGGAGTATTCCTCTTAGGTGGGGGTTGTGAAGTTTTCGCTCTTCTCATATCTGATTCCATTGATTTGAGTTGAGTGTATATATCTTTCAATAACCTCAAATGCTCTTCCCGATTCACTTCATTCATAAACTCTTTCACTACCCTGACTGTCTCACTCTCAAGCTGATCAATTCTCTGATTCAACTTTTGAAACTCTGCTTGAGCATTGCAATCCACATCCACCCCTTCTTTTCTCTGCCAAACAATGGCCTTCATGTCTTTTGGACTTGATATTTTGGTCTCAAGATTTGCACTGAGCAGGCTCTTTAGCTTGTCCATATCATGTTTCACATGCGATTCAATGATTTCCTCAGACACCAAGTCTGGTTTTGTTAGCCTGTTATCTGCATCCGAAATCCATTTCTCAAGTCTTCTTTTCCCAGGTTCACTTGATTGTGGAACTTCAAACACATCATGGATATTGCCCGAGCACGAGGGAATAGCCGCCGACTCTCTATCCTGTGTTTGGTTTTCTTTACCTGAGCAACTAGTACGTGCTAATGTATCTGTATGGTCAGAGGTTAACTTATTGCTTGCCTGTGAAAATACTGAACATGATCTCCCTCTTCTGCTCCTCAATGTGCTGGATTGTTCTCTTCCTGACTCTTTACAATCTGAAATCACTTTCACTTTTTCATCTAACTTCATGATCTGGTTCCAGTATGCATCAAGACTTCCTTCTGCATAGTCTTCTGATTTTCTTGGCAAATCCAAGCTTGGAGAAGTGGCTTCTTGGCCATCACTCTCCAATGTTCTAGGAACCATTTCTGGAACTGGAAGAGGACTAGGTGATCTTTCTCTTTTCCTCGCAGATTTCAAGCTATTCTTAAACGGAATAGGAGGCAATGAAGCTAGCCTTCTTACCGTGCTACTACTAGCTCGATCATTTTCTCCTTGATCATTTGATGCACTTCTACTCAACAACAGGTCTTCAGTGAATTCAAGGTCACTGGCATTGAAATCTGACCCCAAAGTGAGAAGTTTGTTTCTATAAGCCAAGATCTGAAACTCAAGAGAAGCAATTTCCATTTCCTTCTGATACATAAGTTCTTCAAATACTTCAAGAGTGGCCTCAGCATGACCTATCTTCTCCTCTGCCATCCTCTTGTAGTGACTCGCCTCCATTTTCACCGCAGCCTTCTCCCCTTGCAACCGCAGTATCATGTCCATGGCTTCACTGGCTGCAGTTGCAGATGCTTCTCTTTCCGTATCCAACTCCGCATACAGCTTCTGCAGAAGTTGCTGCTGGGCACGAAGTGTGTCCTTCATGACTGTTATATCACTCTCAGCCATGCTGCCTTCTACCATATGATGCTTAAATGTTGAAGCAATCACCAATCACTTATCCCTAATCACACAAGGTAGCAATTTCAATTTCACGGCAAACACAGTACGAGAAAGCAATGGTTGGACAGAATAGAATTCTATTTCTTTACTAAAACATGACGGCTCTAAGGTACGCGAGCATGGCAAAATATTATAAACACATAACCTAAAATGAAAATCAAGATTTCAAAATCCATTCCACGTGTTTGTGGCTCGGAAATAAGTCATTGATATTTAACCTCATGCAGCACAACACGACATTGATCAGAAAGCAGAACAAGGTTATACATCCTACGATCGCAACAAATTGAGGCATATTAATTCCATCTAAAACTAGGCAAAGAAGAAAATCTTAACAGTCGTAGGTTTCCAAAATTTTCTTTCGACAAAAATTCGTAAGGGACATATTGCACAACGGTAAAAGTCACCACCACGCTTTTCTAACATATTTATATATTCCGAAACCAGATAATGTAGCTAACAATTTTATTTATATATTTCCAAATCCTATGTTTCTTGTATGAAGATTGCAAAGGAAAGGTTAAAGGTTGATTGATTAAAGGAGGAAGAAAAAGAAAAGAATGAAACCTGTGTGTGTTGGGGCTTCTTTGAGTATTGCAGAGGAAGATGAAGCGGTTAGAGGAGCAACCATAAGGAGAGGAGGATACGGTGGGAAAAAACAGAGCGAGTTTCGTTATGAGGTACAGTTACATTATAGACAAAATCGAGGGTCGTTAACGTTTTTGTCTTGGCATCATTATGATGTTGCATCGTCTCCTCGTAGGTCCCTTCTTGTTTTCTTTTCATAGGTAGTCCCTTCTTTTCGATTCTTTCTTTATTTATTTTCTGTTTCGTGTTTTAAAAAGTCGTTTCTTCATGCTTTCCAACGGCTACAATCAACCACAGCCACGACCACCTCATTATGTATGATCATGATTTTATAAAAGCCTAGTGCATTGTCAAATCTTCCAACACGCGGTTCCTCGTTGCCTCCTCATGCATCAAACAAAATCATTTGTTTTTTTTTTATTTTAACAGTTAAATTTAATATAGTGTTGAAATAAAAATTAATTTACTTATTATTAGACTAAATTAAACTTTTATGTTTAATTTGTTTTTATTTTATCAGTTAAATCTAATAATAAACAAATAGGACTCCGATTATTCAATTATTCAATTACAGTAAGATCGTACGGTGATGTTAGTTGTGTAAAGTATTCTTACATACAACTACTTTTTTTTATTTCAGCAAGTATGAGTAAAACTTTACAAATAATAACTTTGTATGATTAATGAAATGTAGTTGTATAATGTAACTACAATACATTAAAGAAGACGAGAAAAATAATAATACAAATGATTAGTTCACAAAACAAATCATGTTTAAATATTTTAATAATTAATAACTATACTGTACGTGACTAGGTCTAGGTTTATGTACCGGACTTACAAACTAGCCCACTACTTTTTAAAAGGCTATTATGAAATTTATTAAAAAAAGGTTTACTTATTCTGTGTGTTTAAAATTTTAAGCAATGTCACCATGATAAATTGCTGTTTTCTCTAAAGATGGACGAACTCTTTTCAACACGTGATAAACATACTTATATTACGTTTAAAGTTAATTTTCTAAACTGTTTATTTTTCAGTATGATAATTTCTGTATGTTCATCTTATAAGTATCAATTTTTTTAGTTATGGTAAATAAATATCTTACCTATTTTTTTGATTCATTATATTTCTGTATGTCCGTTTTATAAATATCAATATATACTTGTATTTTTCTTTTTCTGGTGAGGACATATTACCTATATTTTTGGTCCATTACATTTCACAAATCACTACCTATAGTTTATCATTTTTCAGTCCATTATGCTGAGAGATGTATTATTTACTATCAGACCATGCAGACCCCTCAAACCCAAATAACTGATGGGTAACTATGGGAAAAAAGAAAGATCTTATCGGAGTCTTCTGTTATTGTGTAACAACCACTGTGTTTCCCTGATATGTACGGATTATATAGGTATTTCTTTTAAATAATTTCATATTTTTTCATTAAGCGAAGTCATAATAAGAAATAATTTGATATTATTGCCTATTTGACTAAAAATATATTAGGCCAAAACCAAGTTGTCCCATGAAGAAGGAAAAAGGGATTTTTGTCTACATTGAAGGACAACTTGTTCACAAAAAAGAATGTAATGTATATAATAACGTTAATAATAAAAGGAAAAGTAGAGGGGACTAAAGCAGAAAAAAAAAATTAATAAAATAATAAACGAGAATGAACAGTAGTAAAAGTTGGCAAAATTCCGATGGATTGCATATAAGTAGGTAGACTAAAAAAAGTTATTTTACTGTATTCCTCCTTAGCTAATTGTGGTGGATGAGTGATTTTCTCGGTGAAAGCACGGGTCAGGGTTAATTTCTTTTTTTTTTACGAAAATAAATAAGTTAAGTCACAAATAAGATTTTAAGTAAAGAAATCATGCTAAAAATAAATAAATTAAAATTATACAAATATAATATAATTTAGTATAAAAAATAAATTAAATCGTGTTAATATGATATAATTTTTATATATATTTTATTTTAAATATGATTTCAATTTATTTTTTATATTAAAGTCATGTTTAACTCAACTTTAATTTATTTTTTAAATTAAAATCTTATCGTATCGTGTTGATATAATTTTATTTTTTATTTTTTTATTTATTTTTGTCGATGAGATGACTTACCTATTTATATAAAAAAGAGATTGCACCTCTCTCGTAGAAAAAGAAAAAAATATACCTCTTCCACCGATTTTCTCGTTACATCATCTTAAATTATTATCGTATCACTTTATTATTTACTTCTGTTGCACCCGTAACTTGATAAGAAATTTCAACCAATGATTTTTATATACATACCAGACAGACAGGAACCTGTTTGGAATATTTTTCCTTAATTAAAAAGGAAACAGGTGTTATATATTCGTAAATCAAAAATTAAAACTTTTAATGCACTCACTTTTTATTTAGTTTATAACATATTATACCTACTTCAAATACTGGAAACTACCCGTTAATATTGTGAAGCTATTGAAAATTATGTAGCTTTAACAATGTTGTTGTAACTATGACATTACTTACAGTAAAGACTTGGAAGGTTAAATTTATTTCGTGTTTTCCTTTTAAGTGTTTTAAGAATATTTTTGGGCAAATGCAATTTTTTTTATTTTAATTAATAAAAATATGTCTATTTAGATTTTTATTATACTAAAATATGTGTATAATTTTATAAATAATTAATTGAAAAATCTAATTTAAAACATATACATATATAATTTTATAAAAATAGTATTAAAAATTTTAAATAATTATTATTATTATTTTTAAAAAATTATTTAGTTATTTTAAAACAAAGAAAAATCATTCACTTATTTATTTTATTAAATAAATAAATTATTTTTATTTATTATGGTAAAATTGTCCCGAAGATGACATCAAAATAAATTTCTAAATAATTTATTCTTTTATATAATGTATAAATAAAGTAAATATAATTTTTTATTTTACTTTTTTTATTTTGATATTTAAACAAATAAACTAATTAAATAATAGGTGAAAGATATAAATGATAAAAAAATTAGTGTTGTGAGTTTTAAAAATAATAGCTAAGAAATAGAAACCTTTCAAATATCCTACAGTTAAAAAGAAATAGAAATAAAAAAAACAGTTGTAAATAAGTGTTGTGGGTACTTGAAAATGTAATACAATGTATCATAAATAAGGACAGGAACTTATTTCAAAAATTCAAGTCGTTCATAACAAAATAAAATTTCCGAACACACCAAAACTTCATAGAGAAATACAATTCTGGTTCCTGAAAGCATTTGTTAAAAATTATATCATCCATAATTTTGTTTCGCAGTAATTAAGCACTAAATAAATAATCTATTACCCATTAAGAGAAAGAACTAAATACCAGAACCAAGAATCTCTTATCAAACTCAGAAAGAACGCACGATAGCTGGCTTCTTTTTTTGTATATTATACTCTAAGGCAATAGTGCTATCCTCGCTCTAATCCACCGGAATCTCTACTTCCATCTTCAAACCCGAATTGCCAAGAATCTATCAGCAAAAGGGGTGATGGTCAAGAATTTTCATATGAAAGATGGCACACTGACAAATATCGAACTAAGAGCAGTTTTCAGTATGCACTGTGTAAAACCAGCATGGGTATATGAGGATGTATGACCCTCAAACAATCATGAGCTAGAATTCTGTTGTATGACCCTTAGACAGTCATGAGTATGAAAATGCAATATCCAGTGACCAAGAGACAAACATGAGTTTTATGCTAATTGTACCTATGAACCAAATTAAGATATTACGTTGGTGTTTAACATACTGGCAGGTGAAAGTAACAGACCTTTACCACTGCAAGCTAATATATATGCATCATATGGACAACTGTGCCTTCAAATTTACAGGATAAATCAATAAAATAGAACTTTCATTTGACATTATCAATTCATCATTGCATTGTTACTTAATTTCCTTCTTTAAATCTCTGTTCAGGCCCTAACTAGTGTTAAAATCATATTAAGGCGAATTTCAATATGTTTGAAGTTAATGGTGAGATCATAATAGATATGAAGGAGAAACAACAAAAATAATAAAAGACTCAGTGCTATCTCTTGGTGTGTAGCCTATTAAAACGATTGTACAAATTAAACTTAAGATTTCTAGTGAAGCAAGTCATGCTAATCTCAGTACCTTCACGAAGTCAGACAAGACTAATGAAGAATCCTTTGCATAGCCAGCTTCCTCAAGGACCTGTGTCAGAACTTCCTGTATGTACAAAGGAAAGAGAATACATTATGCTGTTATAAGCAGATCACATTCATCCTTTTATATATTTGGCAACTGAGATATTACAGGACATACGTGGAAGATACACTTCATATAAATACTTTTCTTGGTTAATAAAGGATTGTGCTTCTATGTTTTTCATAAAAGAAAGATAAAGATGTTTTTCACCTGGTAACATATACAAGGATACAGATTGGAAGCTAGGAAACACTCTTCTCCTTTCATCTTAAAAGGATGAAAAGTGCAATTAGAGCTACAAGTTGAGAGCCTTGTAAAAAGCTTTCAAAGAAAGGTTTATCTCATCTCTTAGGTTACATATTGTCTTTTGCTTAGTTTGCAGCTTACGTGGCTCATACTCTTATATACAAGGAATATTGTTATTGGCACTGCTAATTGCTTGAAACATCCAATTCCAAAACTTGAGTTCAAAGGAACAAAGGTGACAAGTAAGAGGTAAAGTGTTTCCTTGATATTACGTGGGCCAGAATAATTAATGGACACAAGCATCGGTTTGGTAGATAACTGGGAAGGTGACCGTGAAGGGCCAATACTGCTAGATGTGAGAAATGTTTTCACAACACAATAATGCAAATAACTACAAAAGTGTCATGTTTTGTTTTGATTTCCTGTACAATCTTTAACACTGGAAAATAAAAGAACAAATAGCATCTTTACGGATAGATTGTATAAAGACTTTTTGCAGTGTTATTTATATCACAAACGGTGATATATAATAATTTAGTGAATTTTTATATTTAAAAGTTTTTTTTATTGTTTATAAGAATGGAAAACAGGCACTGAAGAGTTTATAACTCAATCAACACTCCCTAAAACTATTTTAAAAGTCATATCAATAAGAATTTGTAATTGATAGTAGAACACTTTCTATCCTCAGTACATAAAAACTAAATTCAACACAAAGTGACAGCAACTTTATAATTAATGGTAGAACCAACTTTATATCGAACAAAACAAGCAAAAAACTGTAGTGTACTATATGGAGAGAAGAAAAGAAAAATTAAACAGCATGAGCAAAAGGCAGCAGAAGAAAGTAGTAATTATATAAAGTGACCTCTCTCTGTTGATCAGACATGAAGGATCCAGACAAATCCCTTAAAGCCCTGAGCATGTCCTGGAAGGTCACTTTTCCATTGCAATCGGTATCATACACCTTGAAAATGACTGCAAAAAGAATAAGCAAAATTAAAACAATGATTTGATCAATCTCTGTTTGATTGAACAGAGACAAAATAAATCGATAATTTAGATATTATAATTTACATTGAATCTTGTGTTGGAGAGAGGCGCGGGGACTGAAGGCAGACAAGAAGGCCACAAATTCCTTGAAGTTCAATCCGTCCAGCATCCTCAACAAACTCTGCAATCTTATCAATGTTAACGCCGTAATTGAATTGAACGGAAAATTGAATCGAGAGAGAGAGAGACCTGAGAGAGAGGATTGACGGCGAATTCGGGAATGGAGAGGAATTCATCGGCGGAGATGAAACCGCAGTTGTTGCGATCGAGCTGACAGAAGCGTTGGTAGAGAGAAACAATTTCCTGCTGCGTAACTGCACACGCGGAAAATCAAAGAGAAGTAAACGAAAATGAGAATGAAATTAAAATTAAAAATTAAAATTGAAGGGTTTGAAGTTAGTTAGTTAGTTACAAGCGTGTTTGCAATGTTGCTGAACCTCTTCGATGTCGTATTGGGTGAGCATGGAAGATGTGTTGCCCATGGCTTCTTGGGAATGTGTGTGTATGAGAGAGAGAAAGAGAGAGGGAGAAGAAATGAGCAGTGCATCGTGATTTCCCAACTGCCCCAACTACTTTCTTCTGCTACGCTTCAATGAATTTGAAAAGGTCTATTTGCGCCATGTGGAAGCACATTTTCTCCCTTTTTCTCCACTGTATCAAACTCCATCTTTAATCACTTAAACCTTACCAAAACCAAATCCTTTACCAAATTTTATACAAGTGGACCTACTTCCTAAAAGTATTTACCAAACCACATCTCTACCAAAATATTTATAGAAGGCGACCTGTTTTTAAAAAAGTTGCCAAAATTGAATTTATGGATAATTGAATTCTGAGCTTATTTTTCTTAATAATATTTTTAAAAAAATATTTATATATTTATAAATATATCTCTATTATGTTTATAAATACAATTATAAATATAGTTAATAATATATTGTATTTAAATTTTGTTTTTTAAAAATATTAAACTTAAACTACGTTATTATAAAAGTAATAATGTATTTATGAATGTATTATATTTAGAAATGAGATTATAAATATAACAATGTTTTCTTAAGAAACAATATTTACAAAACAATGAATTTAAATTATTTATAAATATATTTCTATATTTAGTTTCATATTTAACTTTATAATAGTTATTATTTATAACTATATAAAGGGAATTTCTTCCTTTTTTTTTTTTTTGGTATTGATATTGTACTTCTAAATATACCATTTAATCTATATAAAATTATTTTGTTTTATTTTTCTTATCCGCGGCCTTATTTCCTTCCAAATCACGGTGTTAAAATTGATTCTCTCTGGCTCCTTGTTCGATTTGTTTGTTTATACCTTTTAAGTTTTCTATTCTCTCACATATCATTTGTTCTCTTTAACTAATAACTTCAAATTTCTTTAATCTTAAATTCAAATCTTTTAAATAATATCTCAATTTTAAAAGAAAAAAACAACAACATAAATTACGTTTTATTTAGTATTTACACATTATTGACTACCTTTTATACAACGCATTATGGTAATGTAAATGGTACAGTATTTTAAATACTACAATATATAAAATCAAGGTACAACAACAAAAACTGAGTAGTAAAAAACACTTTTAAAGAATCCTTTCTAATCAACTACTTTATTAAAATTTAGATGAATTTTTTTTTAAGAAAATCTATAAGATATACTATTTATTAAAATAAACAACGACATGTTTCATTTTTTATTTCATATATATATTAATAATTGTTTTACTTATATAAATTAAATTTAAAAATAAAAATGACTAAATTTTAAAAATAAAAAATATTGGAGTATAAATTAAATTTCAACTTACTAATTTATATATATACAATATTTGCATTTGATTCAATTAATTAAATTATGAATCATTAAATTTTAAAATGTTATTATAATCATATTATTAATTTTATATAAATATTTTTTATATATTATTTTTAGAAAAAAAACTTATAATTCGGTTTCTGCTTACCTGAGTTTTGTAACTATTTGCTAAAGGATTGAGTTTTAGTAAATTTTTTGGAAAAGAATATTAGGGTAAAAATAGTATTATAATTTCGTAGCAGGCATCAATTAAAACAAATGCATCTCTCTTTGTTGAACGGAACCGACAGAGGAGTATCCCATGCCACTGTAAGAGAATTAAGAATCACCTCATTTCCAAAGAACAAACGAAACGACATTCATAATCAATATCTAAACTCACATGTATTTGACATACCCCTAAATCTAAAGCATTCTTTGGATGCGTCTACTCATTTGAGTTCTAGTATAATGAAAGAGGCATCTTATATAAACTTTTTATATAAATTAATAAATTTAATAATAATATTATGAAAAAGAAAAATGTCGTCAAACCTGAAACACCACCAATAAAAAACATTGTTTTTCAACACATGGTTACGAAAAACCCTAATCTAAAGCTCATCGTCTTGATTTACATATTGTAGGAACTATAGCTGTAGTGAATATTTTATCTTTGTCCTTCTTTCATTTTTTTTTTTTCTTCTTTTTCCCTTTTCTTTCATGGTCGCTCTTCACCTCTGTCTGTATAACATGCCTCGTACTATCTTTTTACCCTTTTCTCCACACAATCAAATATGTGTGTATATATAGAGAAATATTTGTATAGAAAAAAGAATGAGAGGAGACAAAAAAAGAAAAAAAATTGGATGCTGGTGTGAGGGAATCCAAAGGCCATTTAATGATTCACAGAGTCGCGTGCACTGTCTTCTGCTTCCATGTTGGGCGTCAGGGACATGTTGCTTCCTGTCTTTCTGTCCACACAACAAACTATTCAATTTCTTCCATATTTTCTATATCTTTTTATTTATATTTATATATCTCTTTAACTAAATATATTTACTCTTCAATTTCTTTTTCATTATTTTCACTTGACCTAATTGTTTTTATCTTGTTTATTTTCTTCCTCTTAAGACACTTCTATTGCATGCTTGAAGCCTGCAAAGAGGAGACTTTGAGTTCTGATGTGATGGATGCATTTAGCAATAAAAAAAAAAAGTGTTTGTATTTGAAGATGAAAGGGACATTGGACTTGTGGGGTTTGTGATGGTCACCACACATGCAGTGATGCCGACAAGTCATCACTCCCATGTCCCATCTTATGTCCCTCACTGCCTCAAAACCTTCTTTTTATTATTTTATTATTATCAATGATGTCTCTGTGATCATATTTGAACATAGGTTGTTCATCATTAGTTGGTGTTTTTATCTATATGGCTTCATATTAGAAAAGGTCCTTTTTAGAATTAGATGTTTTACCCACTCTCATTCCAAATCTAGTAGTAGGACATTGATGGTCGGTTGGTCGAGGGAAAAAAATAACAAGAAGTGAAAAAAAAAAATTAAGACAAAACGTGAATAATGAGTTAAAATAAAAATTATCTACCTAAAAGTAAATAAATGAAAATAAAGATATTTTATGTTATAAATTTATTTTAAAATTTAATTCTTTTATTATGCTGCTATCGTAATCTTTACTTTTAAACATAATTATTTTTAAATAATTCATAAATCTTGCTTGAAAATAAAGGTATAATTGAATAAGATTTTTATTTCTCAACTTTTCGCATTTCTTTTATTGAAAGTTTTTCTCTTTTACATAATCTGGTTTGAAACTTTTATAATTTTCACTCAACTAAAGTATCACTATTCAGTCTTTTTTTTTCCTTTTTATTTTTTTTTTTTTTTTTTTTTTTTTTTTCTCAAATTGATAATAATGATAATTGACAAGAGTACTGAGACCGATATAATTTCTGATTCTTACCCTATAATCCTTTTGTCAATAGAGAAATCCTTAGATGAGAAGTCTAAAAGTTTTTCCCAAAAGGATACTTTTGAGGGAAGTAGAAAAACTATAAATGCTGCTATGGACCGCATTTGTGAGTACACAGGTGAGAATATGGGTCTTTGTGTCTCTTCTTAACTTGTAAATCAAACTTCTCTAATCACCTTGTTGGGTTAATTGTCCACCTGCAGGAACTAAAATTGTCTTTTGTGATCTGAGAGTTCAATTTATGGACAATTTATACAGACCCAGTGTCTCTGGCTATAGGTTGGATGCACTTATCGAACCACTTGATATGGTAACGTTTGTCTCATTAGAAAAATGCCATTGTTTTATATTGTACTTGTTAGATCACATTTAATTGCAAATACATTGTGTGAATAATGTATATTGTGAAAGGTAAAATCTTAAATTGCATCAATTTCATTTAACTACTCTTCACCCTTAACTGACTAAAATCTGCCTTGTTCCAGTTTCAACTTCTATTTGTGGTGTTATAATAGGGTAGTTTAGTGTTGCCCCTGATGATAGGGTAAGGCATGCTATGCTGATGATGAATTTGTAATGTAATATACATTGCATAGACACCATTGTATTTATGTTTGAATTTTGATAAATAAAAATAAAGTAAAAACAGGGCTGCATAATCAATCAATAAGACTTATGCTGCCGAGCTTCACTTTTGTGAAGGCCAAAATTATAAAAAGTAAAATGTTGAATTTTTAATTTCAGAATATTTAAATGTTGAAATTAAAAGACCAGTTGGAATATTAATTGTGGATTCACTTGAAAAGATTTTTAAATGTCTATTAACAAGCATTGCTTACCAGATTTTATGCAGATAAAGTCTTAAACTATTTCCAATTTAATTTATCTTTTGTTTTTGACTTTTGACTTATTGTAGGAACTTAGCCAACTTTGTGATATTGTTGTGGAGCCTCTGAGAGATCGCATAGTGACAAGTCTTCTTCAGGCCTCATTGGTTGGTATTTTAGCCATTTTTTCTATAAATATTTCATTGCTATGATTGTGATTTTAACATTTTCCTGCATACCAGGATGGCTTACTCCGTGTTATCTTAGATGGGGGTCCATCAAGAGTTTTCTTTCCCAGTGATGCAAAATTATTAGAGGAAGATCTGGAGATCTTAAAGGTAGATTATCTGACTCTAGTCAATTCAATGCCATCTACAATTTGCAAAAGAAATTCCTTGGATTTTTTGAACTTTCTTTTCAATAAAAAATGAGTTTTGAGTAGGTTAACGTTTTAAAATCAATGAATGATGTGCTTCTTGTAGGAATTCTTTATATCCGGAGGGGATGGCCTCCCTCGGGGTGTGGTTGAAAATCAGGTTGCACGTGTTCGGCAAGTGATCAAGTTGCACGGCTATGAGGTTAGTTCATCCATGTCTTGAGGCCATGCTTGTTATTGGATTTGCTTGATTGTGTTTGGTGTTCGTGATTGTGTTCTTATTGTTGTCAAATTCATGGTTATATTTAAATGGTTTAAATATGTTTTTGGTCTCTGAACTATGTTTTGGTTTTTCTTTTGGTCTCCAATGAATGTTATCTTTCCTTTTGGTCCCAGAAAAAAAGTTGTTTTCATCCTTGCCTTTACATTGACTTTGTTCACTAGACACATTATCATCAGATGAAAAATGTGATAAAAATTTTACAGGGACCACTTATAAAACTCAGATTTTTTCCGCGGATGAAATACTGTTATTTTTTCAGGGGTCTGAAGTTATGAAAAATTTATAAAGGCTAGAAGAAAAATCCAAATGTAGTTAGGGAACAAACAAACATATTTAAACCTATTGAAAATTTTCTCAAACTAGTTGTTCATTGGAAGACATACCCTATGATTATTACAACAACAACAACAACAACAACAAGAACCTTATCTCAATAGGCAAGTTCTTATGTCAACAAATTATACATTGGCTGCTGAAGGCCTAACACAGACTTGAAACAGATTTAGTTAATTACTGATAGAAAATATTTTCTTGCAACAATCATTCATCAGAAAGTGTACAATAATCTGTATTATTCTGCAGACCCGAGAGCTGATTGATGACTTGAAATCTGCTGGTGGCATGGAAATGCAAGGTGGCAAAAGCAAACTGGGAACTGATTCCAAAACTCTATTGAGAATATTATGCCACAGGAGTGACTCAGAAGCCTCTCAGTTTCTGAAGAAACAATACAAAATACCCAGTTCTTCTGTATAGAGGAATGTGTACAACAAAAGGGAAACAGCAAAATTTTCATTTTGGTACTAGCTTTCTGTGAATATTCATTGCTGCCAATGTGCCATTTTTTGTTGGAACTGGAATTATTAAAATTACTCATTTTGTGTATGATTAGGAGGCATAACTGATTTTTCTTACCTTTTTTGTTTCAACTTTGCTAAAATGTTGTTGATCTTCATTTGTAAAATTTCGTCCTTGTGAATACTGTAAGAATTTAATTAATGAAGCTGCGATTCTTTTTACTAGGGTAGCTGTTTTATGTTGAAAAAACCTTACTTTTAAACTGAATTTGCAATTTAAAACCTAACTTCCAAATAAAGGGAATTTCTTTCTATTTTACATGAATGGACAATCTATCTCAGATAATCTCATCAAGATGACTAAGATTGAATACTCATATTTGGTCTGAAGAAGTTTTTTTTTTTTTTTTTTTTTTTTTTT
>Ga0099825_1003922_pt1 | contig 19684 bp, 10 predicted proteins | sample SiratroredBW_FD_76838 | JGI IMG/M metagenome (GOLD analysis project Ga0099825, IMG submission 76838) | Root nodule microbial communities of legume samples collected from California, USA - Siratro red BW | ecosystem: Host-associated > Plants > Roots > Nodule | place: USA: California | collected... | reverse complement strand
CCCCCCTCTTGAACTCAGCCTAATACGTTTTCACACTCTATACAAAAAATAAGTCTTCAATCTTCAATGCTTCTTTAAGAGAGGATTCATCAAATATAACAGCACCAACAACTTCAACAGTTATACCCTTGTGACCTTACTTTACACTCTCTGAGAGTGTTCTTATCCTTTATGAGTTCTTAATCTCAATGAGATATTAAGAAGGTATAACCTAAAGATGTTTGTTAACTCGTATAACTTGGAGAAGGTTGTTAACTCGTATAACCAGGAGAGATTTGTTAACTCATTGTAACCAAGACAGATTTTTTAACTCATGTAACCTGAAGAGGTTTGTTAACTAGTTGTAATCAAGTGATTTGATTAGTGGAACCTCTTAAGTAGTTTTCTTAAGGGAGAACTAAACATAGTCTAGGAGTTGGGATGAACTAGCATAAAATTTGTTTTGTTGTTTTGTTGCTTGTTGGACTGTTTCACTTTATTTGACTAGACGATCTTTTAGACAATCCACTAGACGACATGTTCATCTTATACAAAAAGAGTCTAACCTATTGATGAACTCACAATTGGAGAGAAAAAGTCAAGGCTACTCCATTCAAATTCAGAAGTTATGATACAAAGAAGTGGATAAATACTTATATAGCCTAGCTTTTAGAACATGGTAGGTCAGGTCTTCTTTGGTTAACGCATATTCCGTTCCAAACAAAGTCTTACAAGAATATGAAGGGCTTAAGACTTTTTTGGTTTATACTCCTAATTGACAACCAAGACCCTTGGTTTTAGAATCTATCCTTATATTAAAACTACATGTCTTGAATTTCTATTCTAAAGCTATATTTTCAATATTTTTGTTTAAAAAAAATTACAATAAATATTAAAAGATATATTTTTAACTTCTTTCAATTTTTTTTTTTACATTCCTTCGTAGTCTTGAAAATGCATTATAATTTCTTTCTTTTTACCTCTTATTTTTTAGCCCATGTAGTAATTTCTCCTCCATGTGACATAGATTTCTTTTAAATCGAGATCACATCAACAATAATACACAAGACATAATAAAGGATGACGAAGGACACTTAAGGTTAGGATAAAAATTTTGTATATTAGACCTTGTAATTGTTTTTTATAATTTTTTGTAATTAAAGACTTTTTATACATTAATTATTTTTTTAAGAGACTTGTCAAATGAGCGTCATTAATGATTAGACTATAAAGTATAAGATTGATACTATAAAAGACTTTTGTAGACTTTTATACTCAAAATTGATCACTTTTAAATTTTAAAATTTTCTAGGAATTTTTTATTAGCACTTTTTAATTCTTATATTTGAATTTTCAATTCAAATGACGAATCTTAATTTACTAAACCAATTTCTTTAGTTGATAGTAATATTAATTGAGACAGGTTGAAATTTCTTTATCTCTTTATCTCTTACACATTTTTTATTTTCTTGATCTGAAAAGTTTTAAGATCCTCCTACTTTAGTAAGTTATATTTGGTAGTCACAGCTAGATTCAGACATTTCCATCATTTTTTCATAATATTTTTAAAAAATGAGGTGCAATTAACAAATGTAATTCACATATTCGTTTCGATAAATTCGTGCGCTGTTGTTTTGGCTATTCAATTTTCGTTAAGCCGAGAAAATTCAATATATGAGGTGAATCATTCGTTGCGTTGCTCATTCATCACCGGTGCTTTCATTGCATCAAATAATCAAGGTTTGATGCATTTGAACCACGATGATGCGGTGGTTTACATGAATTGAATTGATAACTTCGAGACGTAATTGCCGAATTTTGTTGACTGTGTGTGCAATGCCATGCAGTTGGCTTTCATGAATTCGGTTGGTGATGAATTTGATTGAATTTACTAGAACAATGACGATGCATTTCAATTCAGCCATGATTTATACAGCAACTTACTAGTCAAATTGATTGCATTCGGTGAAATCTATTTGGTGTTTCTGAGATACAAGCAACTGTGTGAATGTTTATAAATTCAAGTTTGAATTAGTGATTAACGCGCATCGGTGTTGCGGAAACAATAGAATTAATCGCGTTGCAATTACATTCGATTCAATTGAAGCAATTATTCAAACACATGGTATGTTCTTTTGTATTTTTGGAAGCAGTTGAATATTAGATTCGTATAGTGGTGCAGTTGATTATAGTCACGTGAGCCAAAGTAGAATCAACGGAAGCAATTGGTTTGAGACCATTGCGTTAAGTTTCATTGCAACACTAGACCATGAACTTGGAGTTGTTCGGTGGTAGTTGGAAACGGTGCTGTGTGGTGAAGCAGCTGAGCCATAGTCCATTTAACTGATTTTCTGAAAGCAGCAGCAGGAGTTGTCAACTCCATTTCATAATTTATACCTTGCGGTGGAGCAGGAATCTGGTTCTCCATCTTCTTTGAAGCTGCTACATGAACAACTCACCAAGCAACTCCAAATCAAGTGGTGCCTGAATTTACATGAAGCTCCAATTGTTATTCGCAAGCAAACGATGCCTCAATTCATCTCATTTGGTGAAAGTGCGGAAAGAAATAACTTAATTAGGATTTTCAGGTTAGTCTGATTATAGCATATGAATACATCAAATTATATATGGAGATAAGAAGAATCATAATCTGGAATAAAAGAAGAACTTTAATTCATTACGTATTGGTTGTGTCATTTACTGATCAATGGTCTATACAAAGAATAAGAGAGAAAAGTGTGTACAAACTGCTCTCAAAGCCAGAAGCACATAGAACTGTCTTCTTTATTCTTTAATAAGGTAGAATAAAAAATCTGACTCTTAGGCAGTTGTAGGAACTCTTCTATATATTATTAATTAATAATGGGCTCAACCCACCTATTATCAATTGACCCAATAAATATTCACATAATAAAAACAATATTAGTTTATGTAACCAAATAAATAATAAAAATCAAATAAATAATAATAATGACTACATAATATTTTGACAAATAAGTTAATCAAGAAAAATTAGTAATTTATATATGTCCACAAAATAATTAATCCAACAATTGCAACCTTTTGATGCAAACACGAGCAATTCTTCAAGTGGTTGGTGGGCATTAATAATTTCTTCGGTGCAAAAACAGAAATAGTTCTTGTGGTGATTAATGGAGCACATGAGAAGTGCAGATCCAAGTGTGGCACATGTTGATTTAGAATGAATCGGTGGTTGGATTATTTTGATTCAAATTAAGCAGAATTGGAAACTGAATTGAAGCTACGCGACAATGCTTTGCTGACCCATTTGGTGAATTAAACTAAAATTCTTGCTTTAATATTTCCTGAGTCATCTATCCTATGTTTGTCTTCCTTTCATATCTTAAGGTTGATTGAATCATGGGTTCATTAGTTTCCCTTCAGTTTTTAATTATTATTGAATGTGAGACATACTATTGTGAGATACTCTCTCAAAGGATTTTAATAGTTTAAAATTGAATTTTGAGATTATAAAATTGGGAGCTAAATATTAGCTAAGTATATTTTTTAAATTTGAGTTCAATTTTTTTAAAACAGCCAAAAATAAATTAAATTAAAAAGAGCATTTTAGAGATACTCAAACCCTTATACAGTGTCTATATGTGATTGGGCTAGGTAAAGTGCGAAGGTTAGCACCTAGTAATACACTATAAACTCGGCCAAGTAGTACAATAAGATTACACTATGATTAACTAATAATGTAGACTTGAAATTGTGCACCAACAAAGTCGAGAGCCCTGGTAGTGGGTCAAAACTGCACAGATGAGAGGTCTTTGCGAAGCTGCATAATGTATGTCCTACAGTGATTCCAAAAAATCGTTCAGTTCCTATAATCCTTTCATCGTCTGATCTTGACCATGATCCCCTTTATCTGTACCTACAAAACAAACAAATACCAAACCTACTATACTAATTCTTGTGGGTGCTCCCCTTTCCTTCGTCCATAAAAGTCACCACTTAGCTCCTCTTACCTAGCTCCTCTTACTCCAAATAAATTAACTAAGTTAAAGATTCCAAACACTTTATAGGTGAGAAGTGTCAGTCAGAGTATGATAATGTGATTCTCGATAACTTATGCTTAATCCATAACCATCCCTTAAGTTGTGTTAAGCTAAAAATTTGTACAACATCTACTACCCTTTTATTAAAAACCACCTTATTCCTGTGATTCCATATTTCCAACACAATTGCCACCCACATCCCTTTCTATGCATTATTTGCACATTGTCGGAGGCCTGTTATAAAAAAACTCAGAAAGTGAATTATAGTAGATTCATGTCTAACTGTTACATTCCCAACCCACTTGTCACACTGATCCCAAACTTTCTGTGCCACCTTGCAAGTACCAAACAAATGTTAGCTAGTTTCTTCACCTTCTTGACACAAAGGACACAACATATTTGTTAGTTGCATGTCTCTTTTAATTAAGGTGACCCTGGTTGGGAGTCTGTCTAACAGTAACCTCCATGCATGCACCAACGCCGATGGAGCTATCTTTATATTCCATAACAACTTAAAAACCTTAGAAGTCTACATTTAGTCCTCCTTGTTCAACACCATGTACCCAGATTTAACTGAATAAACTTGTTGGTCATCCCCTACCCACGCCTTCCTATCCTGACCCTCTCTACACCATCGGACTTTAGAGTTAGTAGCCAGCAGTTGGTCTTCCTCATTCTTTTCCCAAACAAACCTCTCTCTACGCCAACCTAAATTCCAACTAGGGCTCCCTCCATTCCTACTTTGGCCCAAGTTGGTAAGGTCACCCACCATATTGTCCTTACACTAGGAAATCATATACAACCTTGGAAATTTTTCTTTCAACACATGACCATCCGCCCATCTATCGTCCCAAAACTTAACACGTCGACATTCACCCGAAATCCAATGACATCTGCCATTAAACCAATTACCATGTGTATCCTTATAAAGAATCCTACACAGATCTTGCCACCACGTTGAGTGGTTCCTATGGATCATAGTGACGTCCAGGTTCCTCCAAGTACCATAGTTGGCATTCAGAACCTCACTCCACAAGCCCTTCTCTAATATCCCATACCTCGATTTCCACTTACCTAGCAGAGCAATGTTAAAACATTCAATGCCCTTAATCCCCAAACCACCTATTTCCACACGACTACACACCTTTGTCCATTTAACCCAAGCGACCTTCCTGACTTCTGATCCCCAACCCCTAAGGAACTTTGCCTGGATTCTTCTAATTTGGTTACAAACAACAGTCGGAGCCTTGAAGAACGAGAAATAGAACAATGGTTGTCAACACCTAATTTCGTCCGGGCAAATAAAAATTATTTTTGCAAATAAAAAAAGAAAAAATAAAAAATAAAAGAGTAAAAATAAGAAAATAAAACTTTTTAACATGTGTTATTTAGTATCTTTGCCATTTAGGATAAATAATAAAAAGAACTTTGACTTTATAAAAAAAGTTTGATTAATAATCTGCAGTGGCATTGCAAGAGATCGGGACTAAACATTGTTATTTGGTCTTCAACTGGTATGTTCTATGTTAGCCTCTAAATAATTATATAATGTTGATTTGAGTGCATGTGCTTGCTCTTTGCCTACATGATTTTGTTGACTCTGCACTGGTAGTAATAACCTATGTTAGTTGTGCTATGATTCATTGTTGAAGATAGAATTAGAAGTTAAAATGTGTTTTATACCTATTAAACTGTTGTTCTGCTATGCTCTCGATCTAAATTAACCATGTCATTAAAATGTTGCTTTATACATGTTCCTGTAATCATGTATTCATACTCGTTAAGAGGTCACTTCCTTTGTCACGATCTCTTCCTCGTCAAGGTTATGTACAAGGCAAAATAACCATAGTCAGAATCATTTTAGAAATTCAGTCCAATTTATAGAATAAACCAAATTCTCAAACCCTTAGAGAGCCCAATCAAACCCGCATTAGCCATCCCTAAACTGATTTCTTTAAGAACCAAATTCAATTTCACCACCAATGCCAAAATCCAGAAAATTCACAGTCCAAAGCTTGAAAATCCGAAACCAATCGTAAAACCAATTCCAAATCAGAAAAATCCCTTAAAACAGATTCAAACATAGAACCCTCTAAGCCAAAATAATCATTAGAAACAAAGTAACTCAGATATTCACATAATAATCTGATTACAACCCTTTCCGCCACTACATAAGGGTAATCACAGAACACCAAAACCATCATCCCGAATCAGAAGAACCAAAAATGCTAGAATCAAAAATCAAACATATAATTACATCCCCAAACATAAACTAGAAATAGCATTCCAAAAACTCCTAAAATAGCATTTACCAGAACTAAAAAACCCAAGAACCAAATCCAACAAGAACCAAAACCAGTCCCAAAGAAACGACATAGCAAAGAAATTAAAATGATCAAAAAACGAGAAGAAAGATTGAACCTTTGGTGTTTGATTCGTCACCGTCGAGGTGACCCTAAGCCATCGCGTTTGCGTGGCCACACTCCACCTCCACCGCCGCACGATAGCCTTACAAAATCAATGTCGCATTCCCCCTCTGCACTTCTCTCAACTCTTACCACTACCGCGAAGCCTCCCAAAACAACTTCCAATTTATTCCATCAAACCCAAAGCATAAAAAAGTCCACAAAACTGAAATTAGAAACCCTTGGCGGTTTAGGATTCTGCTTCATGACTCATGCCGCCGGTGATGACCGTGGTTCCCCTCACTGCCACCGACGACCATCGTCGCATAAATAGCCCCGCGGTTAGTGAAGGTGCTCCCTAGTCTTTATTGCTCGCCCCTAATTAATTAGTATGATGAGCATTTAGGCATGGAAGATACCATTGAGACTCGGGGTTTTTGATATTGATTGAAGCTTAAATGAAGCTTGAGGTTTAGAGGAAAGTGATAACAAAGAAAGGGTAAAGGAAGGAGACAATGGCGCTGAAGCCCTCCTCATCTCTTCTAACCCTAATGTGAATCCCTAAAAACATGTATTTGTTTTTTCTAAAAGTAATATAGTAATTAATTTTTAAAAAAAATAAATAAAGTGAAAATGTATTTGGCTGAGTTCAAAAGGGGGGGTGAATTGAACTTTGAAATATTTTTAATCTTTTTAAAGATGCACAACAATGCTTTGCTGATCCATTTGGTGAATTAAACTAAAATTCTTACTTTAATATTTCCTGAGTTATCTATCCAATGTTTGTCTTTCTTTCATATCTTAAAATTATTTGAATCATGGGTTCTATATTTTTCTTTCAGTTTTTAATTTTTATTAAAGGTGAGATATAGTATTATGAGATACTCTCTCAAAGGATTTTGATAATTTGAATTTGAATTTTGTGATTATGAAACTGAAGCTAAATATTAGCACATATATATTTCTTTAAATTTGATTTTAAATCCTTCAAAACACAAATTAAACAACTTAAAACGTATTGTGCTTGTTTTATATGTTTTTTACTTGAATTTATTTTTAATTAAGTTTTTATTCGATAGTTAAATTAGTTTTATTTAATTGTTCAGTCTTATTCATTTCTTACAATTTGAAAAATTTATTTTTTTAATTAGTAGTTTTTAAAATAAAATTAATATAAATTCTAAATACTTTGTTTAGGTTCATTTTTGTCTTTTTCAAGTGTTATTTCATGCGTTATAAAATTTGTCTTATTTTCAATCTTTTTGGTTTAATCTATTTCTTGATTTTGTAATTTTTAATTTATCTTTAAAACTTTTTGCTTTTTTTCATAGACTTTTTCATTTTCTTTCACCTTGTTGAATTATGTTTGGGTTGGATAGATATTCCATTTTGAATATAAAATCCTTAGTGAATTGATTCAAAATTCTTTCTAATAGTTAAAGAGATATTTGAGTGATAATATATATATATATATATATATATATATATTTGATTCAAAGTTCTTTCAAGAATAAAGTGAATTGACTATGTACACTTTGAGAGAGATGGAGGTCTATGTAAGGGTTTAGAGATTTAAAATAAAAACCTGCATGCATTTTCATGCATGCGGTCTTACAGACATCAAGAATGATTTTTATTCATTCTAGATCCTAAGGGTAGGTTCAGGTCATTGATCAGAACTATAAGTTCTAGGTTGAGTTATCCTTGCGAGTTGTAGCTCGAATCTTGTATAGGTGACTCTCCTCTTAGATAGGTAAGGGATGTTGACTCTCAAGTCACTCTATAGAATCCAAATTAGAAGACCTAAATGTATTTGTATTACATATTCATCTATAATTTCTGATATAGTTAGGAGTTATTGAGGTGTTATGTTTTATGTTCAATTTGAGTATGTAAGCTTTGAGAAGTTAATGTGTTTGTGCTGGAGACATTGTGTGTTATTTCAATTGGAAGGTCTAGATTGACTTTGATATAGAATGATTTGAATTAACTTGATATTTATTTTAATTTTGCTCTAATTTGGCAATAGAGAAATTCTCTAATATTTTTAGTCTGGGTAACTTGATTTTGAGAATTCTTTTAATTTATTGAAACATGTATGAATAGTAACATGTGATTTTGATGTGTTAATAACTTTTGTGAAATAGTATTTTAGACATAGTATTTTCAGGAAAGAAAATATCGAGTAGGAATGATATTTTATGTCCATTGTTTGAGGATTTGTCGAGGAGGAGGAATCTTTACTTTACTGGTACCCTAAAATCATATAGATGATGAGTACGAGGTGGTAAGAATTATAGGAGCTTCATTTAATTAAAACTACAGTCTAAAAGCCCTGGTTAGGACAAGTAAATGGATTTACCCTGTTAGATGATGTTATGATTGGTTAGGAACTGTGTGGATTCATAGTTAGAAGGGCTCATCTGATAGGTGCTAACCTTTGAGTCCAATTTAGTGCATAAGTCTTCTAGAAGTAGAGTTAGTGTCTATGAAATGTTGAAATGTGAATTTGGTTTAAATTGTTATTGATGAAATATTTTATTTTAAGTATGTCTTTAAATAGTTAGCTTACCTTTCTTGTGTGTTTGTGTGTGTTCTATGTCTTTTCTTATCTATGATAGTTGTGTTACACGAGAGCAGAGAATATTGTTACAGGAAAGGATGCACCTCAATTGGCAGAGGAAACTTTAGAAAAGTAGTATTTCTTATATTTATAATGTTATATTTTGAGAAATATGTACAATTTAAAATCCCTACGAAGAGAGAATATATTTTGAATGACTACTATATTATCCTTTGGTTATGTAATGTTTTATATTAAAGTTTTGTGTGATTCATGTATGATGGATTTTATGGGATGTTACATTTTTGGTATAAGAGCAAGTCAAAGTTTAGGGAGTTGTGATTTTGTTGTGTTAAACTTTGTATAGTTGTTAGAAGTCTTTTGTAGTTATCTTAATTATAAAGAATGATATTAAATCTTTCTTATTGCTAGAGCTATTAAGATGATGGCTACTACAATTCAACAACTAAACATGGCTATGGTTCAGAATTAGCAAGTTAGTCAACCTGTGGAACACTTGGTACTTGCTGAATTTCTAAGGTTCAACCCACCCAAATACAATGGGGTTGTCACTCATGATCAAGCAGATCAGTGGATTAGGATGGTGGAAAAGATCTTCAAGGCAATCTCTTGCCGAGAAGATAAAAAGCTTGTATTTGCTACCTATATGCTATTTGGAGAGGCAGAGTTCTAGTGGATGGGTGCTCAACAAATCATGAATGTCAAGGTTAAGGCTTTAGTTTGGGAAAATTTTAAAGCAAGATTTCTTGAGAAGTATTTTCCAAACAGTGTCAAGTTTGCAAGAGAGCAAAATTTCTCAAGCTGGAGCAGGGGGAGATGTTTGTTAATGTTTATAATCCAAGTTTGATTACCTAGCCAGATTTTACATTCAAGCCACCTCTAAAGCTTAGAGATGTAGAAAGTTTGAAGATGGACTCTAACATTAGCTGAAGAAAGTTATAGCCCCTATGTGCATTAGAGAATTTCTTGCATCCGTGGAGAAGGTGATCTTGGTGGAGACCCTTGAGAAGGAGAGTGGTACAGTGATCAAGAACCATGGAAGAGGATCTTCTAGTGGAAGGTAAAGCCACAATCACAAAGTCCTTATGCAAGACTTTCATAGTGTAGGACAAGAATTACTCTGCCACAACTTTCTTAATCTCAGACTTGGATACCCAAGTGTTTCTCATATTAGATGGAGGGACACATTACCAGAGATTGCCCCACAAAGAAAAAGATGAGTTCTGTGGGTGGTGTTCGGTAGTTTGGGAATTTTAGCAACAAACCTCGGGCCTCAGTAAGGGTATTTGCTATGACAAGAGCTGAAGTTTCTCAATCAGGTAACTTAGTTTAGGGTTTTCGTCTTCTAGCTAGTAGATATGTAAAGTATTTTTTGGTTTTTGAGTGACACACTCCTTTGTGTCAAACATGTGTGCAAATGAATTGAGTTTGTTTACTTAAAGAGTTGCCTTTTGTGCTTTTGATCTCTACACCAACATCTAAGGAAGTTTTGATATCTTTAATGTGTGCTAAATGCATAATTATAGTGGAGGGACGTAGGTTTAAAATCAACTTAATCTGCTTGGCTCTTCAAAAATTAGACGTCATTTTGGGAATGGATTCGCTTTCTAAAAATCAATTTCTCATTGACTGTGGGCAAGAGAAACTAGAGTTTTCTGAAGTCAAGGAGTTAGAGATGATTTTTTCTCAGCATGTTTGGAAGGAATTGAAGGAATGATAAAAAAGATTTATAATTTTAACTCAAATAAAAATAGAGAAGAAGGAAGAGATAGATTGTATTCCTGTGGTGAATGAGTTCAAAGATGTGTTTCCAAAAGAAGTGTATAAACTACCTCCAAAGAGAGAGGTAGAGTTTTCCATTGATATAGTGTCTGGAGCTGGACCAATATCCATGGCACCTTACAGAATGCCTTATGCTAAGTTGAGTTAATTGAAGGAGAAAATTGAGGAGTTCTTAGAAAAACTATTCATCAAACCTAGAGTATCTCCTTGCGGTGCTCCCGTGTTATCGGTGAAGAAGAAAGATGGAATTTATAGGTTATGTGAGGATTACAGACAATTGAATAAGATAACAATCAAGAACAAATATCCTCTACCAAGAATGGATGATTTGATGGACCAGTTACATGGAGCTGTAGTGTTTTCAAAGATAGACTTGAGATATGGGTACCATCAAATTTTAGTGAAAGCTAAAGACATTCATAAGACCGCCTTTCAATCTAGATATGTGCATTATGAGTATGTAGTAATGCCATTCGGAGTAACCAATGCCCTAACTTTGTTCATGGATTATATGAATAGAATTTTCTGCTCTTCTCTAGATAAGTTTGTTGTGGTCTTTATTGATGATATACTTATCTATTCAAAGACTATAGAGGAGCATAAAGAGCATCTGAGGGAAGTGTTGGCAATTTTGAGGGAGAAGCAATTGCATGCCAAGTACTTTCAATGTGAATTTTGGCTAAAGGAAATTAACTTCCTTGAACATGTAATATCAACTCAAGGGATCTCAGTAAACCCATTCAAGATGAAAGCAGTGCTCCAGTGTTAATGCCCTAAATCAATGATTGAGATAAGTTTTGTGGGATTATGACTTTCAATTGATGTACCATCAAGGGAAGGCTAATGCAGTGGCAAATGCTTTGAGTAAAAAATCAATTTAGATATCTACATTGATGATTTAAGAGACAAATTGATTGAACAATTTAGAGATTTGAATTTGGAGGTGAAGTTCCACAAGGATCATATTAGTTGTGACAAGTTAACCATAATTAATTATTTCTTTGGGAAAAGCAAGGAAAAGTAGTTGGAAGCTTACTATGGAGTTGTGACAATGTTAAGGATTAAAGGCAGACTTTGTGTTCTTGCAAATGATGAGCTAAAGAAAATGATTCTTGAAGCAGGGAATAAGACTCATCTTAGTTTGCATCCAGGTGTGACAAAGATGTATCAGGGATCTCAATGAGTCATTTTGGTGGTTAGGTATGAAAATGAATATAGCCCAGTATGTTGTTGCAAGCTTAACTTGTTAGAAATGAAAACTAGAGCATCAAAGGCCTGGTGGGTTGTTGCGGTCATTAGATGTTCTAGAGTGGAAATGGGAAAACATAGCTATGGATTTTGTTACCCATTTACCAAGGTCAGTTCGAGGTGATGATCTAGTGTGGGTAATAGTTGATCGACTGACAAAAAGTGCTCACTTCTTTCCTGTGAACTATCTATGGCCAAGTTAGCTCAGTTCAATGTCAAGTAGATACTAAGGTTGCATGGATTGCCTTCTAGTCCGATCGAGATCCTAGGTTTACCTCTCGATTTTGGCAGTCTTTACAAGATGCTTTGGGGACCAAGTTGAGAATGAGTTATGCATAACATCTTCAAACTAATGGCCAGCCAGAGAGAACATTCCAATCTTTAAAATATTTGTTGAGAGCTTGTGTTTTGGATCATTTTGGTGTGTGGGATGAGATATTGCCTCTAGCAGAATTTACATACAACAATAGTCATCATCTTAGCATTGTAATGGCACCATATGAAGCTTTGTATGGTAGGAGATGTAGAACTCCCATCTGTTGGTATCAAGATGGAGAAGCGGTGTTGGTTGGGTCAGAGTTGCTTTACAAGACCACTGAGAAGGTTAATCAAAATCAAGAAAGGATTAAAGCTTCTCAGAGCGGGCAGAAGTCCTATGTTAATCCACGGAGGAGGGCTTTGGAGTTTGTAGCTGGAAAACATGTTTTCTTGAGGGTGACACCTACTAAAGGTGTAGAAAGGGGCTATCAAATCAAGAAAGTTATCTCCTAAGTTTGTTGGACCTTATGAGATTCTTAAAATGATAGGACTAGTGGCTTATGAGATTGTTTTACCTCCTCAGTTAGCCAATCTGCATAATGTATTTCATGTGTCTCAACTAAGGAAGAATGTGTTTGACCCTAGCCATATTCTAGAAGTGGATGAGGTACAAGTCATGGAGAATTTGAGTTTTGAAGCCCAACCGGTTAAAATTGAAGATCAGCAAACTAAATAGCTCAAAGGCAAGGCCATCAGCATGGTGAAGGTGTTATAGGATGCAAATCTGGTGACTATACTTGGGAGTTGGAGGAGATTATTAGGGAAAACTACCCCTCACCTTTTTCACTACTAAGTAAATTTTTTAGGACAATTTTTTTTGTTGTTGGGGAGAATGTAAGGGTTTAGGGCATTTTAAAAAAAAAATTACGTGCATTTTCATGCATGTAGTCTTAAAGGTATCAAAACTGATTTTTATTCGTTCTAGATCCTAAGAGTAGGTTCAAATCATTTATCAGGACTATGTGTCGTAGGTTGAGTTATCCATGCCAGTTATATCTTGAAATATTTTACAGGTGAGTCTCCTCTTAGATAGGTAAGGGAAGCTAACTCTTAAGTCACTCTATAAAATCCAAATTAGGAGATCTAAATGTCCTCATATTAATATTTATCTATAATTTTTCATATAGTTAGGAGTTATTGAGGTGTTGTGTTTTATGGTCAATTTGAGTATGTAGGTTTTGAGTAGTGAATTTGTTTGTGCTAGAGACATTGTGTGTTATTTCAATTGGCAAGTTTGGACTAATTTTGAACATGGAAAGAGTTGAATTAATTTGATATTTTATTTTACTTTAACTTTAATTTGGTAATAGATAAATTCTCTAATATTGTTAATCAGAGTAGCTTGATTTTGAAAATTCTTTTAATTAATTGAAACATGTATGAGTAGTAGCATGTGATTTTGATGTTTTGATAACTGACGTGAAATAGTATTCTAGACTTAGTATTTTTAAGAAAGAAAATACCGAGTAGGAGTGATATAGGATGTGCATTGTTTGAGGATTTGTGAAGAAGGGAACATCCTAACTATAGTGGTACACTAGAATCATATACATGATGAGTACCAGGTGGTGAGAGTTAAAGGAGGTTCATTTAATTAAAACTACAATTGAAAGAGGTGGTCAGGACAAATAAATTGATTTACCTTGTGAGATGATGTTATGATTGGTTGGGAACTGTGTGGATTCACAGTTAGAAGGGGTCATCTGATAGGTGCTAACCTCTGAGTCTAATTTAATACACAAGTTTTTCAGAAATAAAGTCAATGTCTATGAAATGTGAAATGTGACTGATTTAAATTGTTATTGATGGAATATTTTAATTTAAGTATGTCTTAAATAGTTAGCGTACCCTTCTTATGTGTTTGTGTGTGTTTTCTGCCTTTTCTTATCTACGATGATCATGTTACACGGGAGTAGGTGAGGTGATATTGTTACAGGAGAGGGTGTACCTCAAGTGGTAGATAAAACTTTAGAAAAGTAGACTTTCTTATATTTATAATGATATATTTTGAAAAATATGTAAAGTTTAAAATCCCTTAAAAAAGAAAATATATTTTGAATGACTTTACTATATTGCCTTTGACTTATGTAATGTTTTATGTTAAAACTTTATATGATTCGTGTATCATGGATTTTACAAGGTGTTAGAGTCTATGTTTTGTTTTTTATAATTGTCCTAATTGTAATTGTATAAATATTTTTGTTTACACTATGGATAATAATATTTGGAGAGAAAAAAATTAAAATACGGAGACAGTATTAATCTTAGCTCATTATGTGTAAAAGAGAAAAATTAAAAAACCTCATCTATTAATTGTTAACTGAAAATTTTCATATTATTAAATTGTATTGTTCCATATTTATAGGATATATTAAAAGCTGGTGGAAATAGATACAATATTACGTTGAAATTGGTAGAAAACTAATGACCTTGAAATAGCATGACTTGAAGCTCCTCTTGAAATGGCACGCCTTAAAATTGGTACGAAACCAACATTTAAAAAAGGTAACTTTATTTCTATGCGAGTCTTTAATAAAAAAAAAATACATTATCTAATTATTGGCAGCAGGTAGCTCCTCCAGTGGTGCAGCTTCCTTTGTAGGAGCTTGAGTGCGGCAAGACCAGGGACCATGGTCACCCCTTTTGTGGCACTGAAAAGGTTTGGCACTTCGACTCACTAAGACCCCAAACATGGCTCCCAAGCCGAATACAATGCCTATCTTAAGGGGACGCATTTGCTCTGATGTGTGGTTTTTTATCTGACGCTAAATTAGGGAGTGCAATGTGTGAAAGAAGAGATGTCCGAAAAATATATATACACACGAATACCACGAAGGAGGAATTTTCCTATCGCCGTGACCGCCACGCCTTCATTAGTCAAAGTTCTATTACTTGACCAAGTAGTATCCCCTTCTCCAAGACTCTTATTCTAATATTTTTATTCATTAGTCTATACTTACTTACCTGCTTTGCGTGTAAATTTTGTAGTCTGAACATTACAAAGTCCTACTAAAGCCCAACAAAAAGATGGTTATTGAAAAGTTGTGACATACCAAAGCATGGGATTGCTTTTTCAACCCCATGCTTTCGTCCTGCACCCCACAGGATGTAGTAGATTATAATTTTCTCTTTTTCCTGTATTATTCGAGTAGTGAAGTTCATAGAAGTTGAAGACTTGGGGCGCATCCTAGCATATTTGATTTTAAAAGACAAGGACAAAAATTATATTTTGGAATAGAATTTTATTCTTTGTAAATGAGATATACTTTAAAACATTTAAAGTCAACTTTCATTTAAAGTCCAGAATCTACTCGAGTCAAAATTGATTTGGGCAAATGCGTTTTAATTTACCAAAGACAATCCGATATATGACATACGCACTTTCCTCTCATTTAAAGTCCAAATAGTATTCTTAAGTCCAAATAAATTAGAATAAATGAATTTTGATTTACCAAACGCAACTCCTGTATGATGTACAGACCCCATCTCATTTAAAGACCAAATCCTACTCTTATATCCAAATTGATTAGAGAAAATGGATTCTGATTTACTAAACACATCCTCTACATAATACATGCACTCCCTTTTCATTTAAGGCTCAAATCATACCCTTATGTCCAAATTAATTAGTTCTTATTTATTAAACACAACATCTATATGATATACGAAATTCTATCTCACTTGAAGCCCAAATCGTATTCTCAAGTCCAAAATTTATTAGAGAAAATGGTTTCTAATTTACTAAACGCAAATTTTTACATGACATATCCACTTCCTTCTCATTCAAAACTAAAATCTCACTCTTAGGTCCAAATTGATTGGATTTTGATTTACTAAACCGAACCCCTATATGATATATGCACCTCCATTTCGTATAAAGCCCAAATCATACTCTTAAGTCGAAATTGATTAGAGAAAATGAGTTTTGATTTACTAAAAGTAACCCTTACATGATATATAAACTCCCTTATCATTTAAAACCCAAATCCTACTTTTTGGTCAAATTTGTTAGAGCAAGTGGTTTTTGATTTTCTAAAGGCAATCCTTATATGATATACGCAGTCCCATCTCACTTAAATTGCAAATCCTACTCTTAAATTGATTAGTGTAAATGGGTTCTTATTTACTAAACACAACCATTATATGATATATAAACTCCCATCTCACTTAAACTTGAAAATTGTATCCTTCAGTCCAAATTGATTAAAGAAAACAGGTTTTAATTTACTAAACACAATCGCTATATGCTATATGCACTCCTTTCTCATTTAAAGAAAAAAAATCCTACTCTTAAGTCAAAATTGATAAGAGCAAATGAGTTCTGATTTACTAAACACAACCCCTACATGATATACACAATTCCGTCTCATTTAAAGTCGAAATCCTACTCTTAAGTCCAAATTGGTTGGAACAAATGGGTTTTAATTTACTAAACACAGACCTTATATGATATATGCACTTTCATCTCATTTAAAGCCTAAATCCTACTCTTAAGTCCAAATTTTATAGAGAAAATGAGTTTTAATTTACTAAACACAATCCCTATATGATATATATGCACTCCCTTCTCATTTAAAGCCCAAATCCTATTATGTCCTAATTGATTAGAGCAAATGGGATCTGATTTATGAAACAGAACCTCTATATAATCTACGTACTCCGATGTCATTTAAAGTTTAAATCGTACTCTTAAGTCTAAATTGGTTAGAGCAAATGGGTTTTAATTTACTAAACGCAAATTCTATATGACATATACATTGTCCTATCACTTAAGGTTAAATCGTATTCTTTAGTTCAAATTGATTAGAGAAAATGAGTTTTGATTTACTCTTAAACACAACCCTTATATAGCACGCCCATCCTATTTAAACCCAGATCCTACTCTTAAGTCTAAATAGATTAAAGAAAATGGGTTTTGATTTACTAAATGAAAGTCCTACATTATATAATCACTCCTTTATCATTTGAAGCCCAAATTCTACACTTAGCAAATGCGTTCTGATTTACTAAACCCAACATCCGATGTAAAGCCCAAATCATATTCTTAAATTTAAATTGATTAGAGAAAATTGATGTTGATTTACTAAATACACACTCTCATCTCATTTAAAGCGTAAGTCGTATTCTTAAGTCCAAATTGATATGAAAAATGGGTTCTGAATTACTAAATGCAACCCCTACACTCCATCCTCATCTAAAGCCCAATTTCTACTCTCTAAGTCCAAATTGATTTTTTTTCTTTTTTATGTAAACTATCCAATTTTAGCAAAGTTAGTTAAGAATTTATACTTTAAATTTGAAAAATATATTAAGCGTGTCATAAATATTGGCAATATGAAAACTTTTCTTGGGACCGAATCTATATCGCAATTAAGAATAAAATGTAAGTTCAATTTTAAGGTTGTCATTTCACAATCTAGCTTAATTCGGAAAGTGGATAAAACAAAATTTGGCTCACTCATAATGTTTCAATAAGAAAAACGAAACCCAATCAAGCTTTGAGTTCAACAACTGTTAATGAAAGAGACGTTCTCCCCGCACCTCCAGAGAGTCAGTTAAATAACCATTATACTCTTAATGAAAAAAATTAAATAAATTTCATCCCTCTTAATCTTTTTTATTGTGAATTATACTATCTTAAATGAAAAAAATTATGTTTTAAATTATACAATCTAAAATATAAAAAAAAAATTATATTTTAAATTATAGGATCTAAAATATCTAAAATATCAAAAATATTTTTGTACAATCTAGAATATAAAAATTATATTTCAAATTATATAATCTGAAATCAAAAAATATGTTCTATATTATATAATTCAGAATATAAAAGTTATATTTTTAGATTATATAATTTCAAATTTAAAAAATTTTATATTATGAATTATACCAGAATAAAAAAATGTATTCCAAATACAACTTTTTATATTTCGGAATATATAATAAAAAAATATTTTTGATATTTTGAAAAAAATATAGGAGTACAAGAGGAACTGATCGAGTTGCATGAAGGACACATCCAAATGAAATTACAATTGCAAACGCATAATGTTTGAATTGCAAAATCCAAATCCAAATTAGCCATCTAAATAGTATTAAAGCAACAAATTACAAATGCACCTGCAAACAACTAAAACGTTATCAAAATAAAAAAAATATATATATAAAACATCAAATCACCTGATGATGGTGGCGGATTTTAGATTCAATCACTACAAGCTTACCCAAATCTGAAATAGAACTCATAAATCACAAAAATACCCAAAAGAGAAATCAACTCACAAAATCAACAAATCACTTACCAGCATAAAACCAAATGCGCACACACCACAAACCCGAATTTGAACTTTTAGGATTCGAGAATCAAACGCACAAACACATAGGGTTAACAAAATATAATAAAGAATATATGAATACTAGTTTTGATTTTGGAGGAAAAAAAATTAAATGAAACAAAAAGAACACAATAGCGAGAAGAGTGAAGAAATGAAACAAGCTCGGAGCATATAGCAAATAGAAGCAAAAGAAAAGAGAACCAGCTTGAGAATAATAAAAATATACTTTTAATTTCTTCACTGGTATCTTAATTAAGAATATCTCAATATGAAAAATTGTTTTTATTAAAAATTATATGAAAAAACATTTAAAAACTATAAGAAAACATATTTGTATTTATCTGTAAGTATATATTTATAATCTATAATTATATATGAAACGAGAACTTTTAGACATTTCTTTTAATATACCCTTTAAATTATGTAAAAGTATTTTTATTTACTTTCTTATATCTTATATCTCACGGTCGAAAATAATTATCTCTTAAGTTTTTAGTTCTATCTCATATATTTTATTTTTTCTCTCTAAACAATGAATTTAAATTCTTTGATTTTGAAATTAAAAAAATATATAGATTATATACATATATAAATATACTAAATTTAAATTTAATCAAACACATTAATATGTAAAATAATAAAAGTTATTGCAACAATTAAATTTGAACTCGATAAAATAAAATACTATTGATAAACATGCAAACACATGCACATCTGTCGCAACCGGTATCACGACGGGAAATGGCGAACAAAAAAATAATTTGATTTAAAAACAGGGGAGTCGCCACCATAGTTTATTATGGAAAACTATAGAAAAACCAAAAATAAGTCTGCAAAAAAAGATTAAGGTTTGGGAGTCGGTTACGTGTAGGGAATGTATCAGCACCTTACGACGCCCGTCTTAAGACGGTACCTTTAATTAATTGAGTAAAATAGATGTGGTTTTCAAATATTTATTTTTCCCAAAAATAAAAATAAATAAATAAATAAAAAGATACAAACAAAGAAAAT
>Ga0099825_1003921_pt1 | contig 19692 bp, 14 predicted proteins | sample SiratroredBW_FD_76838 | JGI IMG/M metagenome (GOLD analysis project Ga0099825, IMG submission 76838) | Root nodule microbial communities of legume samples collected from California, USA - Siratro red BW | ecosystem: Host-associated > Plants > Roots > Nodule | place: USA: California | collected... | reverse complement strand
TATATATATATATTTTTATATATATATATATTTAAAAATATATATAAAAAAAATATATATTTTTATATATATATATATATATATATATATATATATATATATATATATATATATATATATATATATATAATATAATATACACAAATTAAGAAGAACTAGCATGATGAAGACTTTTCAAGGTGGTTTCTAATATCCTAGAAAATAGCTATGGAATAAAAATTAACCTAGAATTTAATTTTAGATATAAATAAGATAATACCTATTTTTGTAACATAAGTAAAAGTTAGTTATTTAATTTTTATTTTTATAACAACCACCAATTCTCTCTTAGAAGATATTCTCTCTCTTAGAAGATATTTATTTTTATAAAAACTATCAACTCTCTCCATAAGAAGATATTATGTTTTATTCTAATAAAAATCACCAATTATCTCTAAGAAGATATTTTGTTTATAAAAACTAACAAATCGCTCCCTTTCTAAGAAGATAAGAAGATATTATGTTTTATTTTAATAAAAACCACCAATTATCTCTAAGAAGATATTTTGTTTATAAAAACTAACAAATCACTCCCTTTCTAAGAAGATATACAGTTTCATTCTTGTGAAAACCAGCATCTCTCAAACAATTTCTATTTAAAGTTTTCTACCTTCTCTTTAGATTTGTGATCTCATAGGGTATCAGAACAAATGGATGGTATATGACACCTCTGAGTCTAACTCAATGCACGAGTGTCTTTCGGAAGTAGAGAGTCTAGTACTTTTGTTTGTGAGTCAGTATATGTATGATATAAGATGAAGTATGAAAGCTTGATATTTTGGTGTTTGATTGAGATAGAAATTTAATTGATGAAAATATATTTTCTTAAAAATCTTTAGCTTACCTTCTTTTTGTGTGTTATTTGTTTTGTTTTTAAATCTGTGATGATAGTGTATATTATATTACAAATATTACAGTGAGCAGAAGATTTGACAGGTGGTGTGAGTCCCAAGTGAATTGTTAGAGAAACCTTGTTTTATTTGTAAAAGTCCCAAGTGAATTGTTAGAGAAACCTTATTTTATTTGTAATTTTATGAAGATATTTTTATTAAATCTTATTTGGAAAAGTATATTTTGAAATACATGATGAATATATGAATTTTTATATTCAAGTTTATTATATAATATTTATGTAATAAAGTTCCTATGATATGAAAAGTATGGTTTCAAACATAATGAATATTTTTTTTATCCGTGAATATTTAATGATCATGTCCTATTTGCGCACTAAAAAAAATATCATGTCCTGTAAATTGTGTAAGTGCTTTTAAATTTATCTAATTTCTGAATTATAAATAAAAAAGTACAACTAGTGTATTTATACTGAATTTTATTTTATTGTAAAATATTGAAAAACGATTTATATAATTGGAGAATAAAAAATAGGAAATCGTTTCAAATAAAGAAATTTTATTTAAATTAATATATTATGATCTAGTATGAATTATGATATAAATTTTTTTATCAGTATTAAAAATAACAGATTTTTGTACAAAATTTAATTTAAAAACTAAAACTTAGGTTTAAAATAAATAATATTTTTATAACTTAAAAAAAATTAATGTTTTTTCATAAATAAAAATACGAGTTTATAAATGTGTCTTTTTAATTATATTGCAAATACGAGTATAAGTTAGAGTTATTTTATAATAAAATTTGTTATAATTTATATTATATTAAAAAAATAAATTATTAATATATTATGATATTCGATTTGTTATAATTAATTTATTGAAAAAATTGACAAGTTGATAACTGTGAGATATTGATGTTAAGTAAAATGGAAAAACCTTTACAGACAATCCCATAGAAGTTGTTAAGCAATAGCTAATTAATTCAAACCTTCAATTTATAGTTGGTTTAAATTTTTTTAAGGAAGTAGTTCAAAAATATTTACAATTTCGTTTTAAATACTAATTAATTAAAAATAGGCTATTTTTTCAATTCTTAATTAATTTAATTATTTCTATCAAATATATTTATATGTTAGTAAGTTCTTTGCAAAACTCGAACCGATTGAAACTTCTAAAAAAAGATTAAATATCAAAAACGCACAAAAGACATGGGTAAAGAGAGTACATACTTTCGTTAGTGTTTTCAATTCAAATGTTTTTAGAAATACTTATAATCTATCACAACATATTAAAATCTTTTTAAATGAATGTAAAAAAATAACTAAAATCTTTAATTCCTCACAACATAGTCTATTCTACCAATATGTTCACACACACACACACAATATATATATATATATATATATATATATATAAATTAATTTAATCAAATATTAAATATGCTTGACATTTGGTGCTTTCATTGAGTCCAATAAGGGACTAGATCCGTATGCAGACGATGCAAGCGACCATTAACAAACTCACCGAGCAAGCTGATGGATTTAATGAACAGTTGATTGCAATCACGCAGGCTCTTGCTTCCTTGCAGGTTTAGTTGGCTCAAAAACTTGAGCAACATCCCCGACAACCGTCTTCGCCATTCACAATTCCACGACAGATGAGGGTTGATTTTCCCTATTTTTCTGGAAGTGAGGACATCCTTCAATGGATCTACCGAGCTGAACGTTTTTTTCGTATTTACTATGTGCCAGAGGAACATAAGATGGATTTGATCGCGGTTAGTCTTGAAGGCAGAGCATTAGCTTGGTTTCAGATTTGGGAAAAATTGAATCAAGGACAAGACTAGATTACTCTATCCACAACTCTTCAAATTCAATTTGGACCCTCTCAATTTGAAAATCCCCAAGAAGAGTTATTCAAATTAAAACAATCCAGTTCGGTTGCCAACAATTTTGATGTCTTTAATGATTTGGCTGCTAGAGTATATGGAATGGATGATGTATTACTCTTGGACTGTTTTATTGGTGGATTACATCCAAAGCTGAGATGAGAAGTGAAATCCAGATGTCCAATTTCTCTCATGCAGGTAGTTTCTTTGGCTCGTTTATTTGAAAAAAATTTTGCACCCTATCCGCAACGTTGGCGCACATCATCCTCAGCTCCAATTGTTTCTGCACAAAAAATTCAGTTGCCAACCCAATCCAAACAGGTCAATCCTACCATAGCTCCAGTAGACAGTAAACCACCGTTATTACTGACACCTCATAAAACCCCTTTTATGCGAAAATTGTCACCAACAGAAATCCAATTTCCACTACTAGAAAATTGCCAAATAGTGACCGAAAAAATCGGTCACTATCGGTGACCGAAAAAATCGGTCACTATCGGTGACAGAAAAAATCGGTCACTATCGGTGACGGAAAAAATTGGTCACTATCGATGACCGAAAAAATCGGTCACAAATTCGGTCACAGATTCGGTCACAGAATTGGTTACACAATCGGTCATAGATTCGGTAACAGAATCGGTCACAGATTCGATCACAGAATCGGTCACAGATTCGGTCACTGATAATAAGAATAATAAAATGAGTAATAATAATATCAATAATAATAATAATAAAAACAAGAAGAACAAGAATAATAATAAAATGAGTAATAATAATAATAATAATAACAATAATAATAATAATAAAAACAAGAAGAACAATAATAATAATAATCTAAATAATAATAATAATATCAATAATAATAATAATTATAAGAAGAATAATTATAATTATAACAATATCAATAATAATAATAAAAAAAATTAATAATAATAATAATAATAATAATAATAATAATAATAATAATAATAATATCAATAATAATATTGCTAATAATAGTAATATTAATAAGTGTAATTATAATAATATCAATAATAATAAGAATATCAATAATAATAATAATAATAATAATAATAATAATAATAATAATAATATTAATAGTAATTGTAATTGTAATAGTAAGTATAAAAATAATTTTAACAAGACAGAAAAGTTACTTTGGTCTGATGGTTGTAGGTTCTCTCAAGCTGGTGAGAGGTCCTGGGTTCAATAATAAGAGGAATAATAGATGTTAAAATAATTTTTTTTAACAAAAATATTATTCGAAAATTTTTTAAAAATATTTTTAAAATCGGTCACAGAATCGGTCACTATGCATCAGCGACCAGCAAAATAGCGACTGAAAAGTTTGGCCGCTAAATCGGTCACTGTTTTAATCAGTGACCGATTTTTTAGTCACTATTAATGATTTTTCTAGTAGTGTTCGGAGGGAGAATAACCTTTGTTTCACTTGTGATGCAAAACTTAGCACTGGTCATAAATGTGTAGCCAAGCAATACTTTATTATTCAATCTGTGGAGGAAGTGCTTACATAACCTGAGCAACAAATTGAAGATATTGATACCACTTCTACAAATTCCGCGGATATCAGTCAGTTGACAGTGCCATTACAACTTTCTTACAATGCTTTAACCGGTTTACAAGCAAGAGGTTCTATTCGTTTTTCTGGGACTGTTCAGGGTAGAGATATTCATATATTAATGGATGAAGGGAGCTTAGATAATTTTATCCATCCTGCCTTAGTAAAACGCCTAGTTATACCTTGGTATAAGGTTCCTTCTTTCAAAGTGCAGGTAGGCAGTGGTGAATTGCTGAAGTGTGATGGTCAGGTTCACAATGTGCCTATTAAAATTCAGTAACATACAATTACAATGAATGCTATTCAGCCACAATTGGAATCCTCTTCGCTCCAAACAGATTTACCTGCACACAGATCCCGAATTGGCTTTATCACTACAAACTTATCAGGATGTGTTCAAATCTCCACATGGCTTGCCCCTTCCAAAGTACATGACCATGCCATCCATTTATTACCAAACATAGCTCCTATCAAAGTCAGGCCTTATAGGTATCCACATTGTCAAAAAGATGAGTTAGAAAGATTGGTATTTGATATGTTGGCAGAGGGAGTAATCCAACCTAGTACAAGCCCTTTCTCCTCACCCGTCTTACTAGTTAAAAAAAAAGATGGTACATGGAGATTTTGCAATGATTATAGGGCCTTGAATGCTGCCACCATTAAGGACTCATTCCTTATGCCAGCTGTGGATGAGTTATTAGATGAGTTATTTGGTGCTCAGTACTTCTCTAAACTTGATCTGCGTTCCGGTTACCATTAAATTCGAGTCAAAGATGAAGATTGCTTAAAAACAGCATTCAGAACTCACCATGGCTTATATGAATGGAGGGTGATGCCTTTTGGCTTAACTAATGCACCGACAACATTCCAAAGCCTTATGAATTCCATCTTTGCCAAGGTACTACGCAAGTTTGTGTTGGTATTTTTTGATGATATCTTAGTTTATATCCTAGATTGGAAAACTCATATTCAACATTTGAGGCAGGTACTAGAGCTTCTCAGAAAACATACTTTGTTTGCCAAACTATCCAAGTGCTCTTTTGGTCAAACACAAATGGAGTATCTCAGGCATGTGGTGTCCAGGGATGGGGTTAAAGTGGACTCCACTAAAATTCAAGCTGTGACTCATTGGCCTATACCTTCATCAATACGACAATTAAGGGCATTTTTGGAATTAGCCAGCTATTATCGCAAATTTATTCGCCACTTTGCAGTAGTGACAGCTCCTCTTACAGACTTGTTGAAGAAAGATGGGTTTAAATGGTCTGATCGGGCCACTGCAACATTCAGGCAATTGCAACAGGCTCTGGCACAAGCACCTGTATTAACAGTTCGTGATTTTTCTCAACCGTTTGTCCTAGAAACTGATTCATCAAGATCAGGCATTGGTGCGATTCTCAGTCAACATGGCCATCCTATTGCTTATTTTTCCAAAAAGCTATCTCCTGGAGCTCAACAACAATCTGTTTATGCTAGGGAAATGTAGGCTATAGTGACAGCTATAACCAAATTTCGTCATTACTTATTAGGCCAAAAATTCACCATAAGAACGGATCACAAAAGTTGGAAAGAGCTCCAAGCATAGGTTATCCAAACCCCTGAACAACAAGTCTGGTTGGCTAAGCTATTGGGATATGATTTTTCAATTGAATATAAAGCAGGAATTGAAAACCAGGGAGCAAACAGCTTATCTCGTGCATTTCTGTCCATAACTTCGATTACCAGTTCTTGGATTCCTATACTGCAACAGGAACTACAACACTTGACACCTATTGATGAATTTACTGTAGTTGAATTGAAAATAGGAAGCTTAACAATTAAAAAGGGGTTGTGGTTTTGGAAGGATAAACTGTTTACACCTGCCAATTCTGCAGTCAAACAACAACTTTTGCAAGAATTTCATGATTCCTTACTGGGTGGTCATGGTGGATACCAGAAAACATTAGCTCGACTCTCTGCTCAATTTGTTTGAAAGAACATGGCCATCACCGTCAAGGAATATATTAGAGCTTGTTCCATTTGCCAACAAGTAAGGTATAACAATCAACCCCCTGCTGGTTTACTACAACCTTTGCCCATTCCAAATCAAATTTGGCAAAACATTGCTATGGATTTTATCACAAGCCTTCCTCTATCCCATGGTTATTCGGTTATATTGGTTATCATTGATTGTTTATCCAAATTTGCTCACTTCCTTCCCCTAACAACTGATTTTTCAACCCCTAAAGTAGCTGATGTATTTATTAAAGAGATAGTGAGTATTCATGGCCTCTCTCAAACCATTGTTTCAGATTGTGATAAGGTTTTTACCAGTAAATTTTGGGAACAAATTTGTGCTCGTAAAGGCATTAAACTAGCACGCAACTCAGCCTACCACCCTCAATCAGATGGACAAACCGAGGTTCTCAATAGGTGCTTGGAAACGTATTTGAATTGCTACACTCAAGCAAAACCAAAGGATTAGCCTAAGCTATTACCGTGGGCAGCCTATGGTTATAATACTTCTTTGCACTTTGGTATTGACATGTCTCCATATAAAGTTGTTTTTGGTAGAGACCCACCTCCTTTACTCCGTTATGATGTTCAAGTAGGAGACACATAGGCTATACAAGAACAACTACAATCCAGAAATGCTTTACTTGATTTTTTGAAAGCTAATATAGCGAAGGCCCAATGGAGAATGAAAGTTCAAGCTGATAGTCATAGAAGAGATGTGGAATACAAAGTGGGAGATTTTGTCTATGTGAAATTGCAACCTTTTAGACAACACTCACTGCGGTTAATTCAAAACCAGAAGTTATCCATGCGTTATTTTGGACCATTTCCAATTTTAGCTCTCGTTGGCCCAGTAGCATACAAATTACAACTGCCTCCAACAGCTCAAATCCATCCAGTCTTTCACGTGTCAGTATTGGAGAAATGCGAAGGTCATCCACAACCAGCTTGTGTGCCTGAGCCTTTGTTATTGAACGATAAGGGTTATTCATTACAACCGCATGCACTTCTCGGTAATCGCATGATCAAGAAGAATGAAAAATGGCCGGAAGAAGTCCTTATTCATTGGAAGGGCCTGACCCCCGAAGAAGCTACCTGGGAACGTTATGCAGACATACAAAGCCAATATCCAGCATTCAACCTTGAGGACAAGGTTCTAATCAATGGAGGGAGTAATGATACCAACAAAGCCAAACATTCAGTTAAAGGAGGAGTAAGCGATCCAGAGAAGAAAGGAGGCAAAGGATTATTTTGTTAAGGAGCAGAGGAAGGGGGAAGGACATGAAGGAAGGAACTTTGTTAGTATTCTCTATTCTCTCTCTGAAACTTTTTATTTTCCCTCTCTATGTTGTGTTCCTTGATAAAGCATTTATGAATTCCCATACAGGTGTGAGACGTTGGAATCAGGATGGCCATCGCTCCACCGTTTGTAGGCTAGTGGCACTGTTGTTGTTATTTTCACCGTTTCTTTGAGATAAACTCTTTTTAAGCCAATAAAGTGTTAGCGTGCCTCATAAATATTCTACTATAGCTTTAACGTCTGCATCAGACCCTCTTATTCATCTAAATATTATTAAATTGTAACATTTCATATTTTTCATATAATAAAAATTTTATTATATAAAAATTATACAATAGACTTAAATATAAATATTCATATATTTATTATATATTTTAAAATATACTTCTCTATGTAAGATTTAATAAAAAATATTTTCTTATAATCAAAAAGTAAAATAAAATTAGACTTCTTCATCTATTCACTGAGGAATCGCACCACCTGCCAAAATGTTATGTTCAAGTGTAATACACGATTATCACATATTTAAAAACAAAACAAATACCATACAAAAAGAAGGATAAGCTAGTGAGCTAGTGAGTTAAAAAAAATGTGTTTTTCTAAATTAAATTTCAATCACAACCAAATGTACAACATACTAGACTTTCATAATTCATCTTATACATCACATTATCATAACACATCACATTCATGTGACACACTTAATTCATATGATTTGGTACAAACGCATTACAAAAAAAAATTGAAATTACATATGAACAAAATATGTATGTAATGACCAAAAATTTGTATTTAATCATTTTATATATGGATGAAAATGCATATGTAATAAGCTCGTAGGTAATTTACCAACGGAATTACATACGAATTTATTTCGTATGTAATTTATTAACAGAATTTTACATACAGAAAAATTCGTGTGACTTTTATAAGCGAAATTAATGTATGTAACGAATATCTATTTTTAAAAAAATATTTCCATTCTTTTTTCAATATTCTTACTACTTTTATTATTACTATATCTATTTTTTTATGATTATTTTTAATATTATTTTAGTTATTTTTATTAATGTTATCAATATTAGTAACAATTTACATTAGTTGGGATCCCACATATATAGAGAACTCACCTTACCATTGAATTAGATTAACTTTGTTGTCACAATATGATTATTAATATTCTTATTATGACTATTGTTATTATTATTATGATTATGATTTCTATAATTAATAATAATATTAATATTATTAATAATAATTATAACATTAATAATAATAATAATAACATTAATAATAATAAAAATAATAATAACATTAATAATAATAACAATAATAATAACATTAATAATAATAATAATAATATTGCTGCTACTATTATTGTGATTATGATTTTTATAATTAATAATAACATTAATAATAATAATAATAACTATTAATATATCAACATTAATAATAATCATAGTAACAATATTAACATTAATAATAATAATAATAATAATAATAATAATAATTTTAATAATAATTTTATAATAGTAATAATAATAATAATCAAAATAATATTACTAATATTGTTAATAATGTTTACGATAATAACAATAATATTATTATACTAATAATATTAATAGTAACACTTTTATTAAAAATGATAATATCTAATAATATCATCAATAATATTAATAATATTAAAACTAATAACAATATAATAATATCAATAATATTAATAATTTTATTATATTAATAATAATAATGTTAGTATTTATAATAGTAATATTTATAATAGCCCAATAATTATGTAGCATTTGTCATTCGATGCTTATAGATAAAAAAATATATATAATTTCAAACCATAAAACATTTAATACAAAAAAAAAAAGAATAAAGGAAAGGAGGAAAAAAATAAAAGAAGAAGAGAAGAAAAAAAGAAATAATTTGTTTTTTCTTTTTAAGTTGAGCAAGAATATTTTAGCTTGAGCGACATTTCCTCTCGCTTGAGCGAAAATGGTTCAGAGAACGCTCTACTTTCAATGTTATTTTCGCTTGAGCGAGATTACTCTCGCTTGAGCGAAAATATGTTCTCGCTTGGACGAAAAGCTTCTTGCTTGAGCGAAAATCAACCTGAGAGCACTATGCTTTTTTCAAAGACTCGCTCAAGTAAGACTTGCAAAGTGAATCTTTTCTGCATACTTCGCTTTAGCAAGATTCCCTCGCTTAAGTGAAAGCATCAAAAAATGACTTTTCAAAATAACTAACTTTTATCTACTACCAAGTATTAACATGCATTCAAAATTCAAAGATGTATATGTAACCATTGTACCTTAATTTCTTTTCAACCCCCAGTACACTGGTTTCATTTCAACCATAATGGTTACATACAAGTTTATAAATCAATCATCACACATAACATATCAATTCCAACAAACAACAATCAAAATGTTCTCACATGTTACTTTCTAACATCATTATTCAAAAAAGGTCAATTAATCACACCAAATCAGGATAAACAATCAAACTCATTCTGTGCACAAGGACCAGTCAGACCTGCAAGAAAGACTTGAGCACTGATAATCATATATCAAAGTCTTCTATCCTAGGCTTCTATTTGAAAGTAATTAACTAGTATAAACAAGTTACTAGCTTTCCTTACCTTAGAAGACGATTCCCTATCACTTCCTCCAACCTCCAATCAAACAATGACAATAGTCCAAATTTAGGGATCTAAAACATGTTATCCAAATAACACAAACTTTTAGTATAATCTTAATCAAGTTTGTCGCAACCAGGGTCACAACGAGGACGAAGAACAAAATAAAATTATTTTTTTAAAATAGAAGAGTCGCCATCATAGTTTATTAGGAAAAACTATGGAAAACCAAAAAGTAAGATAAGACAAGTTTGCGAAAACGGATTTTGAGTCCGGGAGTCGGTTACGTGTGGGAAAGGTGTTAGCACCCCCACAACGCCCATCCTAAGATGATACCTTTAATTAAATGAGTAAAATAAGTGTGATTTTGTAAAATGTTTATTTTCCCAAAAAGGAAAAAAAAGACAAAAAATACAAATAAAAATAAAGAAAAATATTTTTTATTTTGGGAAAGGGCCCGACAAGGTTTGACCTTGTTCCTACATATCTCCATTTAAGGGTGGAGAATCAGGGTTACGTAGTTCTTTGTTGATAAGATTGTTGGTTGTCTTGATATTTTTTTGAAATTTTTGAAAGCTTGTGTTTGAAAATAAGGTAAGTGAATGACACAATGCCAAGTTTAAAGCCTAGGATTTGGATAACAGTGTCAGGTTTAAAGTCTGGGCTTTGAGTAAGGTGCCAGGTTTGAGCCTGGGCTTTGGGTAAGGTGCCAGGTTTAAAGCCTGGGCTTTGAGTAACGATGACAGGTCTAAAGCCTGGGCTTTGAGCAACAGTGCCAGGTTTAAAGTCTGGGCTTTGGGTAATGGTGCCAGGTTTAAAGCCTGGGCTTTGAATAAGGTGCCAGGTTTAAAACATGGGCTTTGAGTAACGATGCTAGGTTTAAAGCCTGGGCTTTGAGTAATGGTGCCAGGTTTAAAGCCTGGGTTTTGAATAAGGTGTCAGGTTTAAAGCCTGGCTTTGAATAAGGTACCAGGTGCAAATACTAATTGGGGTGGTGCAGGAAGTAGCTCCACTAGTCAGAAATTCAATCAGGGTTGAGGATATTTTGGGAATCAAGAAGAATTGGAATGTAGATCTTAATTAATGGGGGTGCAGGAAGTAGATCCGCCAATTAGAAACTCAACTATGACTAAGGGCATTTTGGGGATTAAAAAGAATTGGAGTGTAGATCTTAATAAATGGGGGTGCAGGAAGTAGATCCGCTAATTAGAAATCCAACCATGACTAAGGGCATTTTGGTAATTGAGGGGAGTGCGGGTACATATCTTAATTAATGGGGGTGCAGGAAGTACCTCCACAAACCAAAAAAACCCCAACTAGTTTTAAGGGTATTTTAGGAATTGTGAAAAGCTGGGGTGCAGATCCTAATTAATGGAGGTGCAGGAAGTAGCTTCACTAGTCAGAAACCCACTTATGGCCAAGGGCATTTTGGGAATAAGAAGAGTGTGGGTGCATGCACAAACACATGGGGGTGCAGAGAGCACCCCATTAATTAGAAACCCACTAGGGTTTGAGGGATGCACGTGAGGCGCTGTGGCAGGGTAGATTGGCATGGTTGACATGGGCAACAACGATGATGACAGGCATGATTGACGGCGGCGGATTCCGACAATGTGGAGGCGTGAGTGGAGCGAGTCTCGTGGAGGTGCATGGTGACAACGACGAACATGGTTGACGGCGGCGACAGCAGGCGTTGCCGTCGGCGACGGCTTCCGACAGCGTGGAGGCGTGAGTGGAGCGGTTTGGAGGTGCAGTGGAGAAAAATTGTGAAGCCCATAATTTCGTTTTTTTCTCTTATTTGAGTTTGACCATCCTTCCTCTATTGACCCCCATGAAAAATCTAATCTTTTTGTGATTATGAGGGTGGTACTGTTGTTGGTTCAGGTAGTTTTTTATGGGTTCCGAAGTAGGAGGTGCATGATGGGAGTGGTGGAACTGGTGCCTGAACTTGGTTTTTTTTTCTGTGCTTTCTTCTTTCTCTATTCTCAATGCTCTTTCCTGTTCTCTTTTTTTTTTCTCTCCGTATCTGTGTCCGTCAAATCCCCCTTAATGTAAGAATCGTTACCACTTAAGTGAATCCTTTTTTTATTATTTAATTTATTTTTATTCTGCATTAAAAGTAGTTCAAAGCAGTTTTGAAAGATTGACCTTTTTTTATTATTAAAGATGAAGTGTAGATGAACGTGAGATGAAACAATTTGAGAACGGTCATATTTTACTTTTTATTATTATGAAATGGAGAACATGAGTGGATTGACTGATTCTTTTTATTTTATTATTATCTTTATTTATTTTTGAGAAGTTAAGATTGAGTGAGATTGACTGATTCTTTTCTTTTATTATTATCTTTATTTTTTTTTGTAGGAAGTTAAGATTTAGTGAGATTGACTGGTTCTTTTTTTATTATTATCTTTATTTTTTTTGTAAGAAGTTAAGATTGAGTGAGATTGACTGATTCTTTTCTTTTATTATTATCTTTAATTTTTTTGTGAGAAATTAAGATTTAGTAAGATTGACTGATTCCTTTTTTATTATTATCTTTATTTTCTTTTTGTGAGAAGTTAAGATTGAGTGAGATTGACTGATTCTTTTTTTATTATTATCTTTATTTTTTTTTAGTGCAAATGAAGGAAACAATTTGAAAACAATTTTCTTCTCTTGTTATTTTTTATTATTTATTATTATTTTTTTAGGTTATGTTGTTTGAATTTATATATATTTTTTATTTATTTATTTTTGTTATTTTCGTTTTTTATTATTAATTATTTTTTGTAATGGAAAAATTCAAAAATTTTATTTATTCATTTTTCATTTTTTTTCATTTCTTTATTTTATTTTATTATCGTATTTTTAATTTAAAAGATTACTCGGACAAAATTGGATGTTGACAAAGTTGAGAGGAATAATTTTCTCAACTCTTCCCACCAATATTGATGACAAAATGTTAACGAAAAATAGAGAACAAAGGATCCTCAGAGTAAATAGGAACTTAGAGATTCTAATTGATTAGAAATGGTCTTATGATCTTCAGCTATTACAACACTTGATTAGATTCTGAAACAAATGAGGTATGGAGAGTGAAAATCAAGAGAGAAGGGAGAGAGAAATATGAAGAAGGGGGGAGAGAGAGAAAACTGTGGTGGGTGTTTTGTTCTTATCTTGACGAGGTTTAAACTATTAATAATGATAATACTAATAATGTTAGTATTAATATTAATGATAATAATTATGATAATATTATTAATACTATTAGTAATATTCATAATAATAATAATATTATTATTATATTAATAATAACAATAGTATTAATAAAAATATTAATAATAATATCAATAATATTAATAATATTAATAATGAGAATATTATTAATTAATAATATTCATAATAATATTTGTAATATTACTTATAATAATAATAATAATGTTAATAATAATAATAACAATCATAATATTATTAATATTAATAGTAATAGTATAATAGTAATAATAATAATATTAATAATAAGAATAATAATAACAATTTTAGTAATAATAATAATAATGTAAATATTTGGATTACATACCGATTTACATATAGATTAAATTCGTATATGAAAATTTGTATGTAATGCTGGTTTTACATACGGATATGAATCCTTATGTAATTTTGTATGTAATGTTGATTTTACGTATGGATAATATTACCTACAGATTTAATTCGTATGTAATACACTAGATGCAAATTCATGGGTAAAAATTTGTATGTAATGTTGATTTGACATAGGAATGTGAATCCGTATGTAATTCTGTATGTAATGCTGATTTTACATACGGATGTGAATCTGTATGTAAAATTCCGTATCTAATGTAAATTTTACATACAGATTTTCATTTGTATGTAATTTTTATAGATAATTTAAAACTTTTTTGTAGTGTCAATTCTTTTTCATGCCGCAGTCATATAAACCTTTTAATCCATATGATTTGGACCAATTGGTTCTTTTTCACATCGTGACACAGTCATATGAACCTCCTTCGACTGTCACCATATGATAATCTCATCTATATGATTCTAATCTACTAGTAGAACTAGGATACATACATTATTCTATACAAATCTACAAACAACGTACATGTTATTCAATCTCAACATGGGTATCTCCTTTCTTAAAGATACTATATGTCAATAACACACCACATCATTCACAAACATTGATACTACATCATACAATACATAAACATTAATCCAATTCATACTTAATAAAACAAGTAATTACAATATCTATTATTAAAAACATTCAAACTAACTTCCCTTACCAAATATCATCATTTTAGATCATCTCTATTTCAAACTAACATAAAAAAACATACAATTAACTTCCCTTACCTAACATTTAAATGAAACATGCAATTAGTTTCTCTTACCTAACATTTAAAAGAGCATGCCATTAGCTTCCCTTAACTAAATTCACAAAGCAAGTACTTACAATATCTATTAAAAACATTCAAACTAACTTTCCTTACCTGTATAGAGTAAAGACATCCAAAGGAGTTTCAAAAACTTAAAATTACGGGCAACCTAACTCTGTTCAAGAATTTGATTGGACACTCTTACTCCACTTGACACCAAGAATTTATGGGTGACCTCTGATCGTCTATCTAATAATAGATGCGATCAGAAATCTAAAGAGAAGACAGAGAAATTTAAAGAGAACCAATTTTTATAAAGACAATTGTTTTGTTATAAAAAAGAAAAATTGAATAATTGTTTTTCTATTTATTCAAACTCAACAACTGACTTTTCTCTACAAAGAAATTCAGGTTGCATCTTATTTATCTCTAAAACTAAATTTTAGATTATTTTTGTATTCTGTAGCTATTTTCAAGGGTATTACACTTTAATCAGTATTATATTGTCTAATGCTTTAATCAATAGTAGATGTCTAACGTTATAATCAGTACTAGACTGAAATAAATTGTCTAATCGTCTAATTCTTGTTAAAACATTAGACGATCTACTACCCTTCTTTTACATGTTAGACGTCCCTTAACTATAAATAATAGTGAATTAGTCTTTTCATGTTTTAGTGATCTTTATTCCTTTGTTTTCACTTTTTAAACCTCATTTGCTCATTAATTAATTATTTTTCAATTCATATCAACCTTTACAACTTTTATTTTCATAAATATGTTGTGTTTAATTAATTTTGATTAAAGATTTCGAAATTCCAAGATATCATCACATTTAATCAAACTTTAAAAAGTAAAGTACATAGTTGATTTCTTCATCAAAAGTTTCATATAGATCCTCTACCACAAAAAGGTCGAAGCTCTATTAAAGACGTCACTCTACAACATCACCTTTTACTATTTGAAAAGTTGAAATGGTCTTCTCTCATCAAGCCATATAACGGGTTGTCCAAGTTGAAAAAGACAAAAAAAAATAAAAAAAATAAATACAAAAATAGTTTCAGTGATTTACAATGTGACAGAAAATAAAGTACAACAAAGTACTTTTAGTTTACTATTTTAGAGCGTTTAGTACCTGCACAAAATAGTGAATGAATACTTTCCTTCTTTATATTAAACATAGAAACAACCAACAAGCATCTAATACTAAAATGAAACACTCAATGACTACTTTGCTTCTTTATATTAAACACATACCACAACCAGTGGGTCTGAAATTAAGTTGTAACACTTTGGAATGACTTCAGTTTAATGTATATTTAAGTTGGAGTCATACTTTTGCATAACTTTATTTAAAATTAAAAAAATGACATTTGATTAACCTTTAAAGTCGTGTCACCCTTTGTGAACTTCATAGTGTACACTAAAATCATGTTTAGCTAGCATGACTTCAATTGAAAAAAACTCAAGTCGTCCTAAAGTGACATGACTTTAGTATGACAAAAAGCTCAAAAAGAATCCTTTGGGAGAGTTTTGGATCAATATCGTATGATGAAAAAGACAGGTTTTAGATTAGACAAGATTACTTTTGTGAGTGTAAACGGGGAAAACACGAGAAGATCTTAAACAAATGTTCAATTCAAAACCTTAAGGCATTGGGTTTGTGGGTCTTTTTTCTTATATATTGTTCAACTTTCTCATTTATACTCAACATGAGACTAGAGTCACACTTAGATACCTAACAATCTCCCCAAGGAATTGACACCACCTTCAACCTAAAACCTTAAGGGATTGAGTTTGTGAGTCTTTTTTCTTATATGCTGTTCAACTTTATCATTTCTACTTAATGTGGGACTAGAATCTTTGGATACCTAACACAGTTCTAGGTGTTTGGAGGAGGCAGAGGCCATGATGCAATCCGTGTCTGTAATAGCAGACGCAATTATATGTAAAACATTATTATCTGTGTGTAAACTCCACAAGAATGCTGAAATTGGAAGAAGAGTTGTTGTAAAAGTTTTTACGATTGATCCTCAAGATTTTGCTTCATATGTGTACTTGCCAATATTTATTCTTCAGCTAAGAGATGGCAAAATGGTTCTGAGGTAAGGAGATCCATGAAAGACAAGGTGGTGAAGAAAGAACTAGGCGTAAGTTGGGTAGAAGTGAAGAATCAGGTTCCCCAATTTCGTATGGGTTGTGAATGCTACCTAAAACATGTGGAGATTAATCAGTATATGGAATAATTAACTTCAGAAATTATTAGAAGTGAACTTTAAGTCTAACTCAACTTTACAAAATCGACTTGTAAGGTAAGGTTTGCACCCACTTATAAACTATTGAAAGACCTTTTCTCTAGTCGATGTGGGATCTCTAACACAAATGAGAAGCGAGGCTATGTGCTTGATACGAACTCTGTTTTGCATGACATGGAGAATGAGGAAAAAGAACATAACATGAGGCACCATAATGAGAAATTGGAAATTTCTTTTGCTTTAATGAGCACCCCAGTTGGAGTGCCAATAAAGGTGATGAAAACTTGTGGGTTTGCAGTGATTGTCATATTGCCATCAAGTACATATAAGAGATAAAAAAGTTAGAAATTATTGTTCGAGATTCTAGCAACTTTCACCATTTCAAAAATGATACATGCTCTTGTGGAGATTATTGGTAATAGTTACCCGTGATTTCCGTTTCTGATTGTTGTTCATGATGTTGCATATCTTACAGGTAAGACAGACTAAGTTCTCGCTCGTTGCTATAGTACTGGTCAAGAATTTTATTTTCATCTATCACATCACAACCTTAGTGTAATACTTAGTTAAGACATCAAATTAAAAGGGGATTCTTTATGGTCACCACTAGTAGAAAAATGGCCTTTTATGTTGGTTCTGGAAGACATTCTATGTCGGTTACACAATTGACGTAATAGGTGATGAAGAAAGTCTTGGACATGCAACGTCGGTTATGCAACCGACATAATATGTACGGTACTACGTCGGTTGAAAATAGAAACCGACATCATATTCCCAACTAAAATAACTAAAAGAGGTGGATACTACGTCGGTTGGAGCTGGAATCGACATAGAAGGGGACTGACATAAAAAGTCATTTTTTAGCTTACAACTGACATAAAAGTCATCTATTACGTCGGTTGTAGCTTACAACTGACATAAAAGGTCATTTTTTAAAAAATAAATAAATAAAAAATTAATGGGTTGATAAATCTTTAATCGATACAAGAAAACACCACAAAAGATTTTAGATTTTTCTAACAAGTATAGATATGTGAAATAAAAGGCTACAATCTAAAAAAATTGGTGAAAAATAACAAAAAATTAAAAAAGAAACCCTAAACGATGGAATTTTGGAATTTTTGGAGGTTGCCAGCAAATTCGTTACCCCATTTCGAGCAACTTTCATTTTTAAAGCGTCTCAATCCGAGCTCTCTATCAAAAATTATGGTAGTTTTTTCATCCTAAATTTTTCAAACCCTAAATCTATGATAAACCTATACAATATAAGAACTCTACCATCAAATATATACTAAATCAAGATATTGAAAAAAAATTTGGGTCAAAAATAATTTTCTTATTTTTAATGAATTTTACAAAATTGCTAATCTCTTGTAAAGAAGAGGCAAGGGGTGTCGAACCAAGCATTCAACCTGCGCATACTAAACAAACATGAAAGAAGCCGAAAATGGATTCAAACGAACCCTAGCAAAATCAGTGAACAATAAAGATGCAAATGTGAGAAGAGAATATGAATTGTCGGTTGGAAAAGTCCCAACCGACATAATATGGGCTACATACTACGTCGGTTGCCACCTCTCAAACGATGTAGTATCTTTAGCACCATACAAAGTTTTCAAATTTTTACTTTTTTCAGTCTTTTTTACGTTAGTTATGAGTGACAATTGATGTAGAGTATGGTGTATTATGTTGGGTTTGAGTTAACCAACATAATACCTCTTCAAATGTTTACAAAAATGTCATCGTGTTTTTGTTTACATCGATTTTGTTTTAATCAAATCAATATATTATCTTGATGTAGAATATGTTTTTTTTACTAGTGCGCATTTCAATAAATAAAGGTTGATTAGTGGTGACTTCTGACTCTGATGTTAGTTATATTTTTAGAAATTTGTTTAACATTGAGTGAATATTTTGGTGTTTTGTCATCACTTTCTAGATGCAGCAAATTCCTAAAATTTAGCTACTGGTTGTGTTACGTTGAGAGGTATTAACCTGGAAAGTAAAAATAGGACTTCTTCTCTCACAATATAAAAACAATATAAATTTGTTTGTCAAAACAGTTGCATAATAAAAATGGTAAGTGTTCATACAAATTCCTTGCACCTCCCTTATAGGAACCCATTTCATATGGTGCTATAAATAGAGCACTCTTCACTTCATACACAGGGCAAAAATCTAAACTACAAGAATGCCTTTCTTCTCATCCTTCTTCAATTGCTTTGTTCCCTCTCACTACAAGAAAAAAGCTATTTAGAAACTAATATTTAGCTATCAAATGAAATAGTTGCTAATTGTGACCAAAATAGTCACCAAATTAAATTTTGGTTGCTAAATAACTACAAAATAGAAGTAATGATTAAATTTAATGACCAATTAAATCAAATAATTGGTATCTAACATTAGCTACCAAGGTTCTAGTGACTTGTATCATTAGATTCTAAATTAGTCTCTAACTTAATTAGATATCAATTTAGAATATAATGACATAGTTCACTAAAACCTTGGTAGCTAATGTTAGATATCAATTATTTAACTTAATTGGTCATTAAATTCAATTATTACTTCTATTTTGTAGTTATTTAGCAACCAAAATCTAATTTGGTGACTATTTTAGTCACAATTAATAACAATTTTATTTGTAGCTAAAAATGAGTCTCTAAATAATATTTTTCTTGTAGTGTCTTCATCATCGTCCAATCAAAATCAAAGGGAGCACCAATAGTGATATCTTATTTTCCAATGAACTCTTC
>Ga0099825_1003920_pt1 | contig 19692 bp, 12 predicted proteins | sample SiratroredBW_FD_76838 | JGI IMG/M metagenome (GOLD analysis project Ga0099825, IMG submission 76838) | Root nodule microbial communities of legume samples collected from California, USA - Siratro red BW | ecosystem: Host-associated > Plants > Roots > Nodule | place: USA: California | collected... | reverse complement strand
TATATATATTTTTATATATTTAATTATTTTATATATAGTTATATATATATATATTTTAATATATATTATTTTCTTTTTATATTATAATACCTTTATATATATATATATATATATATATATATATATATATATATGTTTTTTTTATATAAGTATATATGCATATAGGATATTTACTTCAAATTATAAATCTCAGTAATTTAAAATTTTAAATGTTATAATGTCATATTCTATTCTGTTACAAAATCCCTCATTATCTCATTTATATGCTACCTGTATTTAAACAGAATTCATGACTTTTTTCATGAATATTTGAATAATGTGATAAGAGGTGGTTTCTCGCAATCAAATAATGAATCACGTCAAATCGAGCGAGCAAGAACTTTTGTATATTGTTATATTCTAAAATTATTATTATCAAAACAAAACACTCGGCTAGAATTTCAGTTGAGTTGTATCGTGTGAAGAACAAAAAAGATTGAATAAATGCTTTATTTAAGTGAAGCTTAAAAGCATTTCTAGTAAGTCATTCTTCACATTCTTTGGGAAAAATTAAAAGGCAATAATATAATAAATTAATATAAACGGTTGAAAAGTTGGTACCAACTAAAAAAATTAAAAATAATAAAATATAACAATAGTTTACTGAAAAAAATAAACAGAAAAAAAAACTGCTAACACAGGTGGTATTGGCATCAGCAGGCTTAACAAACTTCTTCCAATAAGGATGACTCTGCCACACAACATGCATCTCTTCAATGGGAACTCCTTTGGTCTCTGGCAGAAGCTTGTAAATGAATGTGCTCATCACAATCACAAAGAATGCAAAGAAGATGAACAATCCAAACTTCATGTGGCAAAGCATTGCAGTGAAAATTTGGGCAATGGCAAAGGTGAAGATCATGTTCACAGAAACATTCATACTCTGTGCAGCCGAACGCACTTCAAGTGGGAATATCTCACTTGGAACCAACCACCCCAGAGGACCCCATGACCATGCAAATCCTGCCACGTACACACATATGCCACACACTACCACTATGGCATACCACTTTGGTAATATTCCTGGATTTCCATCAAGTCCAAATTTGCATGCAATTGCCACAGTTATCACAATCTACATCAAACCAACAAATTAATAACATCATTAAAGAAAAAATAAAAAATTTAATAGAAATTACTTTAGAGTTTACCTGACAAATAAACATCTGTATCCCTCCTTCTAAGAAAAGAGTTCGTCTCCCGAACTTGTCAACAGTGAATATGGAGACAAGAGTTGCAATTGCATTGCAACCTCCGGTGATCATGGCAGACATGAGAGAAGCAGTGGATCCAAAACCTATGGTTTTGAACAAAACAGGTGCATAAAACACGATCACATTCATGCCAGTAAGTTGCTGGAAGAAGGGAATGGCCATGGCAAATGTGAGTTGAGGCCTGTATTGTCTCGTAAATAAAGAGACCCAAGGGTGTTTCACTTTTTTGGAGGATTCACTCGCTGCCACAAGATCCTGAAACTCCTGGTCCACATCTGTAGTTCCTCGAATCTTCATGAGCTCCTTCTTAGCCTTCTCATCAAGGCCACGTTCGATCAAAGAGTTTGGTGAATCAGGAAGAAAGATTGCACCGATGATAATCATGATGGCAGGAACTGCTGCAAAACCTAAACTGTAACGCCAGCCTTCTCCATTCTCCATCTTGGCAAAAATGTAATTGAGGACATTGGCCAATAGTAATTGCCAATTGGAACATCATGTTAAGGGCTCCTCTATATTTGTAGGGAGCAACCTCAGACACATATATGGGCACAGACTGTAAACAAAAAACAAACACAACGTCATGATACATAGAATAAGTAACATATCTTAAGAAAACAGAATATGAAGTTGATATAGAAAGAATATATTACCTGATTGGCACATCCGATTCCGAAACCAAGCAACATGCGACCAACGATGAGCATCCAAACATGTTCAGCAAAAGCGTTCAATCCAGCACCTGCCAGAAAGAGCACACCGCCACAGATCATGGTGAGGCGCCTTCCAAAGACTCGAGTGATAGTGGATGCAAAGAGCGAGGCAACCAGAGCAGCCAAATAGAGAGATGATGTGAACAAGGTCAATGTCTGGCTGTCGAATTTGCAGTACTGGTTGTCGGAGGGCTTTATGTGGTTCTGCTTTTCATAGACTTCTGGAAAGAACTTCTTGAGAAAGGGATCCATGGAAGTCACACCACCTACACATGTTTGTTCATGTTGGCGTCATTAATCAATAAAGAAAAGAATGATGGATAGATAGATGAAGAGATATGTTACGAACCCGATATCCCAAGATCGTAGCCAAAGATAAGACCTCCAAAAGCAGCCACCAAACATGTTATGAAGACTCTGAAGGTGAGATTTCCCGGATAGTTCTTTGCTCCGGATGGACCAGATGAAATAAAGCCTCCAGCCATTCTCAAACACTCTCCTTTGACTTTCAACTATCAGGGTCAATGTCAAATGAAGCCACAGATACTGAAGTGTAAAGTGACTACCTATTTATAGTATTTCTGTTGGATTTTTATATTTTATTTTTATCTTTTCTTTAATTATCATATCTATAATTATCATATCTATAATGTAATCTTAACTGTACTTGATAATATATATATATATATATATATATATATATATATATTTTTTTTTTTTTCTTATTCTCTTGACCCATTATCCAAAACCAACTGTTATAGATTCAAGGATGATATAAGAATATTGCATTATAAATTTTTTAGATATTACAAATAAAATTTGATATTTACTAAATATATTTGTTGTCCTTAATTTTAATTTATTTTAAGTTTACAATAATTTTTAACAATATAATTTTAAATATAGTATAAAACCAATTTACAAACCTCCAAACTATTTTCTTTCAGAGTACGTAGATATAGTTTCAATCCAACTATTTAAATTTTGTGTATAAAAATCTAAACTAGTTTTTGTATAAAATATATACTCAATTGTAAAGCTCTCAAAATAAATAATTTGAATTCTTCTTTTCCAAATATCTAAATACACATTTATTTATATTCATAGAACTTTCATATCTCACCATCTTTTTTCGTTCTGAGAAATACGAGAGTGAAAGTAATTATTCCGTTAGAATATTATAAAATTATTTTGATATATTTTATTTACAGAAAATTTATATACAAATTATTTCCCAACCACACTACACCTTCAGTTAGTTATTTTGAAATTTTAAACTACTCCAGAAATCATATTTTTTCTTAAAAAATATATACAATAATAACATGCAGTTATAATCTTGATGAGAATACAACATAATTTGAAATTAATGTATATATATATATATATATGTATGTATGTATGTATGATTCTACGTATATAAATAAAACTAAAAAGTAGATGAAAAAAAAATTTAAATAGATAAATAAATATCTTTAGAAAAAGCATAACGATTGAAAAGATATATAGGAGCAGGAAAATAACCACTTTATCTTGAAAATCATAGTATTTAGTTTAAAGAGTAGAAATTAAACCTAAAGTCATAACGTAAATAAAGTGAGATTGTTTTGTGTATTGGAAACTGAGAGACATAATCTATGTATTTGTCCAGAATGCAGTGGCTTTGGGTTGCGAAGATGTTGCCGCTATTGATAACGTATGTGGTCGTTGTTTTTCTAATTGTAACTTACGGTGTCTCAATCGGAGTTATCATATTATAGTTATGTTTGATGGGATTGATCTTATGGCATTTGTTAGATTGTTTGAACCAATTGGAAAGAACAGCAATTGGAGACCTTGAGTCTCACCCCACACACAATCACATTTTGATTGCTACAGAGAGGAATCAAACACAACCACCATCTTCACAGGATCTAAACCTTTCTTTAGTCCCCAAAGCTCACATTATTGTTCTGTCCATGAGAGCTTTGCCTCCTGTTCTATGCTTTCAAGGGGATCAAACCACCCAATCTCATCAAACTCATTGTTGTATTTGCAGTGAAGACTTTAAGAATGTTGAGTTAGTTCAACCTTCTGGAGTGTGTCTTCATCAATTTCATTTGTATTGCATCAACTCTTGGTTGCTTGTTGGCAAAACTAGTTGCCCAGTTTGTCGCAAGGACTTATCAATTGCTACTCAAACTACACACACTAAGATTTAGTCTTTTATGTTCATCTTGGTTTTTAGTCAATGCAATTTTAGATTAAGTGCAACTTTTTATGTATTTCTGTTCTTCAATTTGTATAGAAAAAAAAAAATAGTATTAATATAGCTATGATGTATAAGGACATTTGCAGGTACATAATTCATTACGCCATATTTCTTACGTCATTTGTATTTGTATTCTGTTAGTTAAATAATAACTCAAAGAATAAAAACAAGGCTGGTTAAATCAAAATTACGCCCGTCATATTTTTCGGATGCAATTTTTTAAAGCAAATTAATGAACTATTTAATTTTAATTTTAATAATCGTAAAAGAAACCAGTAAATAGTTTATTTACATAATTGAGACCCAAAATAAATAAAAAAAGGATGTCAAAGTACGCCAATCACTTCATTAAGGTTGGTTCAAGGTGGGATTGAGTTAAAAGTAATTATGATAAGAAAAATAAGATATGATAAAAAATATTGTTGGGGATAGATTACGGATTAATCCTCTTTCAATCCAACTTAAATCTATTTAATCCCAAAATTAAATAAAATGAGTTTAATTTGACATTCATTTGAAACAAATGTATTTTTTGTAACTCCGTCTTATTCAATTTGAGATTCATTGATATTTTTTTAACCCAAACTAAACTACGGGTTTGAATCTATTTAGATACCTATAAGAAAGATACAAACAAAGTGAATATAAATCCAATTCCATGATCAATCTTTTAAAGCAAGAACATAGGAATATTTGATGAAAGAATACAATTAAAGGAAGTGAAAAAAAAAAAAAAACCCCCTCTATAACATGGGTTTAGTTTTGCTACAAGCTAAAATATTCATATTGGAAGTAAATGGTTTAACTGATAAAAAATTAGATGTTCTTAAATAGAAAAAAAGGGAAAAATTTTTATAATCAATTGAGTAATAGCCCACCTTAATTCGATACAAAGATATAAGGATTTGATTTTTTTATATTATAAAATATATAATTATAATAATTGAGGAAATTAAGACAAGTTAAATGAGTATATAATCTTTTAGGTATTTTGCTAGGGGCAAAACATCAACTTGAATTGACTGTGAATTCCGTTATATTTTACTTTTTAATATTTTTACTTCTTTAGAGGTTCGCTTTTTTAAAAGTGTCACGGAACTTACTATTTATTTTTTCGGGAAGTCTCTTTACTTAAATATATTTTATTTATTCACAATCAAATCCCGAGACTTTACTTCAAGAACTTAAATACTTCCACTTAAATAAACTATACCAATTTGTATATTACTTTTTTAATCACAAGTGTCTGTGAGAGATAATCACGTTTGAGTGATGAAGATAATTATTAAATTAGAACAACTAACTCTATAGGCTTGTCTGATGACAAGAATGACCGTTTTTAAAATGTAATAAATTATTATATATTATTTTTATCTATTGTTTACAAGCTAATATGATACATTTACCTTGTTTCTTTATTTATTTAATTCTATTTTATTGATTAGAAAATTATTTGAAACGAAATATTGGTTGGGAAGAACAGGGCACGATAGATTAATTTCATGATATTATGTTATATTTTCATTTTGTAAATGTATGTAATCTTGATGACCAAATGATTGCCGGTGAAGTATAAAAAGTAAAGAGGCATACAGTTATGTTAAAGAATATAAAATAGTTAATTAAGAAAAAGAAAGAAAAGTGTGAAGTGGATAATAGATATCCAGAGAGGAACTGTTATATCCTCACCCTACCAAGAGTGGATAATGTTGACACCAGAAAATCCCCTCCACCCACCGCCTCTTTTTCACATATTAATATAATTTAATAAATTTAACCCAAATTTAAATTTTGTATCATAATAAAGTACTAAAATTAGTGATTTCGTATTTTGGAATGACGAAAAAACAGAAAAGTACTTTACTGGAATTAAAACCAAAATTCATAGATTTATGCAAACATTATTCCAAAATGTTCAAGTCTGGAAAACAAATATTTTTTTTCATTGGCTTTCTATTAAGCACCTCTGGATCTAAAAATCATAGTTAATTTGAAATATAAATCAAAGAAAACCGTTTGAGATATAAAATCAGAGGAATCACAGAGGTATTCAATTTGACACCTTCACTATGAACTAGGGGTGTGCTAAAAACCCGAATCCAACTGTTTTAAACAGTGTGATTTTAAACTGTATTCTTTTGGTGGGAGAAAGCAAACCGCAATTATTTTCATCAACCTAAAAAGAAAAATAGATTTTAAGAGAACTGAACTAGTTTTATAAATATAGTTTTGAGAAAACTCAGCTATCTAACAATTATGTTCACTAGTATCGCCTCTCAAGGGTGTCTTGTCAGAAAGTGTGCATTTACTTCTTATACTAAAAGATAACGTTGGTAGCATATGCCAATGGCATGAACCAATGAAGTTATCAGGTTGGAGGAGGTTCAAGCTCATCACGGATTCATGATTGATTGAAAGTGGTGGTAAGAGGATGTTACTGATGAAAAACTGTGATCAAGTTTTCAGAGTGAGAGTTGGAATCTCTGTGATTCGTGTCAAGTATACTTACTAAGAAACACTTAAAATTATAATTATAGTTCTTAACTCTGCAAAGTATCATTCAATTTAGTCTATTTTAGTATAAAACGACAATAGAAATAAAGTTAAAACTGAAGAATAAAACGACCGACACTTATAAATTTTTAGGACTAAAATGAGAACTTGAAAGTGAGCTTTACCTGACATCTCTTTTAAAAGGATCCAATAGAAAAAATCTTGGTGTGTTATGACTATTGGTAGAGAAATTATATGATACCCTGAGATTTAAAGATTTTGGTATTATCGGTAAGAAACTCACTCTTCCTCTGTCTTTATTAAATTATTGGCCCCGAAAAACAACTTTACCAAAACTCTTAGACTAGATTGTTCTAGGTACAGTGACAACTCTCCTATATACTACAATACAACCATAACTTAATCAAGAAACAGGACATGTCTGAAGAAAATCTGGATAAGGTCCACTCAATAGTGGAGACTCATCTTGTGGTGTACTTCACTCAAAAACATTCTCGAGTAGGCTTCAGGCCACAAATCTGCTTCCAATGTGTGCTAGAGAATCCGGTTCTTGAACCTTTATGCTTTTTCCACCATATACTTTTTGCCTATGGTCAAGTTGGGTATTGTGCTTTGCTACATAGGCAAGGGAATACGTTTTGGTATAAAACCGTTTTCCCTTTTTTTGTCTTTTACACTTCACGAGCAGAATGTATCCTTTTCTCCAAAGAAGTCTGTTACTTGTCCTTTTTAGCTAAAGAAAAAGTCTCTGATTCTGTTTTATGAAATGCTATAGGATTTAAGAAGAGTAGTTAAATCTATGCTTCTCACCATATACAAGAAAGCATATACACAATTTCCATTTACTAACAAATAAGTGAAGTAGGATTTTCCATCAGCGATGGATACACAATTAACAACACTTAACTTCAAATATTAACAACATCTATACAGTGCTTGACTTCTCGATTCGGCATGTACATATTACACATCAATGCCAAAAACATGAACCAAGATAAGATCACATGGACTTCAAATAATTTACACATTTTATTCTTCCTTATGTTTGCTTTGCGTGACCCATCCACTTCAATACTTCATTGGGGAAACCAGAGTTTCAACGTAGACCTCTGCATCAAACCAACCCTTCCCACTCTCAATCCTAGGGTACTTAAATGAGTTATCTCTTGGGTCATAGATGATCAAGTCAAACTCAAACATCAACAGCACTTCACCGTTCTCTGAAACGTAATAAGGCCCTGAGTACGAAAAATCTTCAGGATTTGGCAAATAAGGAATGCTTAACAATTTAAACCAAGACTCTCTCATCCCATAATCCTTCATCATCCACACAACAAAATGAGTTTTCTTGTAATCGTAATTCATGCACAGACATTCTTGCAAAACACTCAAAGTAGGGGTAGAACAGTCTTCCTTTTCATAATCAGGTGGCAGAACTTCCCTATATGTTTCCTTATGCAGATCCAAGGAAACAATAACCCACAAAGAAGTTGAACCAACAGGGTGACAGGCAGCCCAATTGAGCGTGCCACTAACAAACTTCCCCGAATTCTGGTAGGGTGAGAAACCATGAGGGAAATCCTGAATCTTCCTCCAAGAATTGGTGGCCATGCTATACACCTTCACTTTACACTCGCTATAAATTTCATTAGGATCACTAAACACAGCCACCACCTTGTAATCCTCGGTGACATGATCATAACCAAGGCCAAAGGCAGTGAAACACCCTGGTCTCCAATTATTACCCAAAGGTGGTGATTTCTTGGAGACCCTGATGGAGGGGTTCCAAAGAAGCGCGCAATCACCCTTTATGGCAAAACATAACAACCCATTACAAGATCCAACAATTCCATCATGACGAAATTTGTTTTTCACAGGATAGTTAAGGTCATCACAAACAGTAGAAGGGCTATTGAAGAGGGAACTCACAGAACATGATTTAAGGTGAAACTCCGCTGTTGTGTCACTCAATATAATCCTGTGGTGGGTGAAGTGGGTGCTTCGAGTTGACAAGTGAAGGTGCTTTTTCATGAAGTAAGGATCAGAAATAAGGGACATCCATGACTTGCACACACACCTGAACTGCAACAGAGACTTCACGGGAAGTCTAGAGAGAATTTCAACAACGAGCTCATTAGGGAGGAAGGGCAGTGGAAGTGATTCTGACATGGCTTGGTTCTGAACCGAAGTTGACGGCAGTGGTGAGGCTCGGTCCATGGGGTTGATGAGCCTTTCTCTCTTCCTGGTGAAGCGGTGGAGGTAACCATGAGATGACATGTTAAGTTGAGGTGGTGGTGATCAGTGATGACTATTTCTGTTCAGTCTGAGGCTGTGTGTGAGAGAGAAAGAGAGAATCATGTGGTGGTTGATGATGATGTTGATGATGAATATATTATTGATTGCTCAAACTCTATTAAAGTAAGGCATAAGATGAAAAACTGTGCAGCTTGATTCAATATATCGCGACACGTTGCAGCTTTGGAAAGACACTAGCGTATGCTTAAGATAAATAAGAGGAAAAAAACGAAAAGAGGAATCTAATAATCTATGGCTTATTGCATAAAAAAGTATTATAAAAGACCCGTATAAGAAAACCAGAATTCATTTTATTGGGAAATGCTAGCCAATATCTTACATAGTAGTTAAGTAATTAAAAAAGGAGTATGAATACACTCTGTTACATTTTCCCTGTATATGATTTTTCACCTGACATATAAAGAATGCTTTCGAAGAAGTAATCAATAATAGAATTAGGGTTTCCTTGACTTACAAGCTACATATAGAATTTGCATATGCACTTGCACTTGATCAACAGCAACATATCGGGAGAGAGAATTTCCACTAAGATTTTATCTCATCACCTCAAATTGTGACCATTATTTTTCTTTCCTTTTATTTTACTATTTTGATAAAACTTTTATAAGCAAATTTTACATGGCGGCTTCGATCTCTGCCACTCACTCTAGGAAGGTTCAGGTTCATCCACAAGATGTCCGTGATGAAGATTAGTCTTAACGTTCTTATCATTAAGTCCCACACAGTCGTGCCACCGCCGCATTCTTTCTGTTTTATTTCTTTATTTTTGTTCACTTGTCTTTCTTTCCTTCTCTGGATAAGATGATATCAAGAAAAAAATTCTTAGTCACTCAAAAGTATGATGAGGACAAGGCAAAATTGAGAAAATTCGTTCCTGTGGCTTCTTCAATCATGATGTGAACAGTGTTGATGCAGTGCATTGTTTCTAATCTAGCATCTGTTTACTGATTAATAATGGTTGCTCAAATCTGTTGCTGGTTTATTCATCCAAACTATCATACTAGTCCATTATTGTACTTGTTTATCATGAAGTTGTTTTTTTTAATACCTTCTTTTAGATGAGGTGACATAAACTTTGTTATTCTAAGAAATCATGGCTTGTTTATCACTTATTTATTACGATATTTATTAACACTTTTTGAGAGAATATTTTGAGAATATATATATATATATATATATATATATATATATATATTGTTTTGTAAAAGGTGTTAATGAAATTATTTCTCTATATAAAACTGTTTAAAAACAGAGATTAAGTGCTGTTAGTCAAACTTCTGCCCATTCAAAGCAATTAAGGGGAAAATAGATTGTATGGTACACCAAGAATTAGAATATTAGAATTTAGAAATCTCTAACTAGAAAACAACAGACATATAACGACACTAATTTGTTTCACTGGAGTCGGTTAGCAAAGAAATGTACATGTTCAATCTTTGTTATATGATGCAGCCATGTCCAGAAATCTGACTAACGTATATAAGACAATAATAATAGTCATTTCCCAACTATCATCTGATCTCAAGCTTAGCAAGAAACTATTGATGACATAAATCCATGGTGCTGTCCAATTGGCAGCTGTGATATGGATAAGGCAACATGTGCACATTATATTAAGTATTAAGAATTCAATACAATTTAAGAAATTAATATATACATAAAAAGTACTTTTTATGAGTAAATAAAAAGACTATGAAAATCTTAATTGTCATTGTTTAAAAGTTCAACACTATCATAATAAGCTCTCTGCAAGTACAGAATAAAAATATCACACTTTCGAATAAAAGTCATTAAGTTCACAGAGTTAGTTAGAGATAAAATTGGATTATAAATACATGATTAGAAAAAAAGAAAGAGAAAGAAAATTGGATAGAGGACTCAATAAAAAAAGTCTGATAACTCCAAAGCTAAGTTAAAGAAAGAATTCTATTAATACTTTATTGTTCAATACGGGGAGAATTTTATTAAGAATTCTATTAATGCTTTATTATTCAATATAGGAAGAATTTTATTAATACTTTATTGTTCAATATTGTTCATGTCCAAAAATCTTTGTTCTGCTATTATTTTTTCATTACAGACTCAAATACATTCTAAAATATTATTTAATTGTTTTCTTATTTACTATTTTATTGTTATTATTATTAGATACCTTTATATACTACTACTTCGTTTCTGTCAACAGGAGTTGGACAGTGACAATACTTTCAGATTGGGTTTAAAACTTCAAGAGCTAATGGAAGTATAATTCATTCAAGAACCTTTATATTTGACAGTTCTGCTACTTCTTCGGAAGAGACTTGAAATAAAAAAGAAGAGTAACAAAGTTTTTTCTCCTGCATATAGGTTGCAGTATTGATATCCTCTTGCTAGACATCTACTAGCCTTTGCAGCTTCTCGCAATGCAGTCACAAATAACAGAGAAGAGAAGACAGGAAGAGAGAAAAAATGAATAAAAAAGAAGGAACCTAAAAAGAAAGAGATGTTACCTATGCACAGCAGTCAGTTCTCTAGGTCTTCCACACTTGAAAATTTCTCTATGGTGAGGGTTCTGAGTTTATTTTGCTGTGAGAGTCCAGCAAGTTAAATACCAAAAGCAGTCAGATGAGCTAAACCAAACACACAGAGATGTGTGAACATAGCAATGATGCAACCGGAGACAACAAAAAGAATTTTGAACAGTAGAATCCATATCATCAGCCAACTCTTAATTCTGAGCACAGGGCTGAGGTCCAACCGTAGCTCACTAAAGAAACTACCTTAATTGAAGTTTAAGGGTGGGGACCACCTACATTCTTCGAGCAGAAAGCCTTGGACAAGAGGAGAGTGTTGAAAAACCACTTTAATTATGGCTTCTTTGGGAATTGTCTTAATTACAGCCTAATATAAAAGCTGTTTACTCTTAATTCAATTAAAAACAAAACTTAGATTAGTTTATAAGCTACTTTTAAGGATTGAGATAGACCCTAAGTCCAAATTCAAAGAACAATCTCAACAAACTTCGGTTTACCAACTAACATTATTTTTAAGGGAAACACTAGTTAAGAACATTCCCAGCCATTTCTAGAAGGATTGAAATAGATTTAGAAATATCTTAATGAGCAAATGTCCATTAACATTTGAGCTCTAGGCTTGGTGTCTTTGTTGCATATCTAATTCTCCATATGTTCTACAAGGCAATTACTGTGCTTCTCAATACCATAAGGTGGTTAACCATTCCAGGAAAGGAACAAAGTCAGGGTGTAGTGATTAGACTCAGAACATGTTCTACACTAAATGTCGAGGAAGTAGAACACGTTAATAACCTAATAGTCTTAACTACCGTTCAACACATCTATATATTTGATCCAAAAGCTAACAAACTACTCTCTCAAGAAGTTATTACAAACTTGTAAAAGAAAACTACTATTGATTTCATTATCAGCCACAAGTAGGATAAAACCAAATCCATTCAGTTCATAATGTACGGTGTAAAACTTAAAGCATATATCATGAAAACGGTGCAGCAGTTAGTAAACATAATAAGAAACAAACAATCTATGCTAGCAACTTGACATAACATCGCCGAATTCCATTCTTATAAAACTAAACCACAAGGAAGACTAATGCAGTGAACAATATAAAATGAAACAAAGTCTGCTATTCAAATAACAGAAATAATATAAAATGGAAAGTGGTACAGCATTGCATCCACATTCTAATAGTAAGACTAAGGTGATTTGAAACTCGATTAGACCTCTGAGGACATATAATCGCTGTTGGTTTGAATCTCCCTTATCTTAACCAACACTGACTCGAACTCCAACTGTAAAAGAATTATGAAGTCGTGCGAAGTTGCTTAGTGACAAATTAGGGATTTGAAATTAGGAGTGTGGGCGAGAAATTGGGGATTGGAGGAAGAAGGATGTGAAGATGTGATAGGTTTAGGGATGATGGACAACAACTCCCTCTCTCTCACCAAACAAAACCCTTATGCAACTAAACTTATTTCTCACTTTGTTTGTTCACAATATCTACAATACCTGAGATAAGACTTGTGTAAATTATTTTATAGATAAATTAAATTGTATAAGTTATTTTATATTTTTTAAGAAAATTATTTTTTTAAAATAATTTAAAGTTATGAAAAAGTTATTTCTATTTTTTCTTTTCTAAAAGTTTTTATAAATTTGTAAAAAGTACTCCTTTTTAATTGTCAACCTAATTAATTATGTCAAACCCATTTTCTTTAAACTTGGCAACACGATTATGTTACCATCTTTTCCCAGCCTCTCATTCTTGGGGAAAGTTTTTCCTTTTTACTCCATCTTAGATTTTCAAAATTTCATTCATTTCCTCTCAACCAAATCATCATCGTCTCTTCATTTTTTTCTTCCTTTTTCCTCACTCTCCCTCACTCTTCTTATCCAAACTCAATTTAAATTAAGTATTTATATAATTTAAGAAAACAATAAGGTACAAATAAAAACAATATGAAAATATAAACTAACAATACTTACACATGAACTCCGGTCCTCCAAAGCCATATGTATTAACCATAAAATTGCAATTTTATGATTCATCCAATTCATTGTATATGAACATGTAATAGCCTTTTTTATGGGTGCTATATGGGACACAAAAGGATTGCTTAATTATTAATATTAAACTCAAACATCAACTTTTTTTTGTCTGAATTCTTTATTTTTGTATTAATTGTCTTTTAAAGCTCACAACATTTGAAGTTAATAAGAAGTGGAAGGCAATAAAACTTTCATTAGTAAAAAAAAAAACATATTTGATGACATAATATCATCGTGGTTAAAAAGAAAATTACAATTAAGAGTAACACGGTGACATTTTTGAAATTAAGTATAATTATACCACCGCAGTTAGAGCAAGAATCGCGATGATAAGATATAAATATTTAAAATTAAAAAATTGCAGGAAGTTGACAACCGCACTTATATCTTCAAAATAATTCAAGGAACCACCCTTGCATCTCTCTGCAAAATAATTTTTAAATTACTTTACAGCACATACAACATTTTGCAGGACATACAAGAGCGATTGTTTGCTTGTTTTTTTATTCTTTCATCTTCTTTCTTGCATCTTCTTTCTTTTTATTATCGTTCTTTTTTCTTTTTTTTCTTTCTTGCTTCTTGTTCTTTTTTCTTCTTTTTTCTATCTTCTTGTTCTTGTTTTTTCTTGTTCTTGTTTTTTCTTAATTAATTATTATTTCTTTCGTGTTCTTGTTCTTGCTTTCTCTTGTTTCTTCTTTCTTGCTTCTTCATTTTTTTGTGTTCTTGGTTCTTACTTCTTCTTGTTCTTGCTTCTTTTCTTTTCTTGCTTCTTCTTTTTCTTGATTCTTTTCTCATTGCTTGTTCCTTGTTTGTTGCTTATTCTTTCTTATTTTTTATTTTTTTTTCTTCTTTATTACTTCTTCTTGTTCTTATTTCATATTTATTGTTTCTTCTTTCTTGCTTCTGCTTATTGTTTCTTTTTTTCTTGCTTATTTATCTTGTTTCTCCTTTTTCTTGATTCTTCTTTCTTGATTCTTGATTGTTGTTTCCTCTTTCTTTCTTCTTGTTTATTGCTTTTTCATTCTTGCTCTTGTTTCTTCTTTCTTGCATCTTCTTGTTTTTTATTTCTTCTTTCTTCCTTATTCTTCTTCTTACTCCTTCTTTCTTGCTTGTTTGTTCTTGATTCACTGTTCTTGCTTTTTCTTTCATGTTTCTTCTTTCTTGCTTCTTCTTCTTTATTATTTGTTCTTGTTATTGCTTCTTCTTTCTTACTTATTCTTTGTTGTTTCTTTTTATTATTGCTTCTTCTTGTTTTTGTTTCTTCATTCTTGCTTCTCCTATCTCGCTTCTTCCTATTCTTGTTTCTTCTTGTTCTTCTTTCTTCTTTCTTGCTACTTCTTTTTCTTCATTTTCTTTCTTGCTTTTTATTTGTGCCTTCTTCTTTCTTTCTTCTTCTTTATTGTTTTTTCTTTCTTTCATCTTCTTTATTACTTCTTTTTGTTCTTGTTTCATATTTATTGCTTCTTCTTTCTTGTTTCTTTTGTTATTGTTTCATATTTATTGTTTCTTCTTTCTTGTTTCTTCTTGTTCTTGTTTGTTTTTTCTTGCTTCTTCTTTCTTACTTTTTTTTTCTTGTTTCTTCTCTTTCTCTCTTCTTTCTTACTTCTTCATTGTTGTTTTTTCTTTCTTTCTTTCTTTTTTCTTTTTATTTATTGCATTTTTTTTCTTGCTCTTGTTTCTTCTTGTGCTTGTTTATTCATTCTTTCTTCTTTTTTCTTACATCTCCTTGTTCTTGTTTTTTTCTATTTTTTGCTTCTTCATTCTTGGTTCTTCTTGTTCTTGTCTCTTCTTTCTTGCTTCATTTTTCTTGCTTCCTCTTTCTTCTTCTTGCTTATTCTTTCTTACTTCTTCGTTCTTGCTTTTTCGTTCTTGCTTCTTCGTTCTTGCTTCTTCTTGTTCTTGTTTATTGTTTCTTAGGTCGTGGTTCTTGCTTCTTGTTTATTGATTCACTATTCTTGTTTCTTCTTCTTTATTACTTTTTATTGCTCTCACTTATCCTTTCTTCCTTCTTTTTTCTTGCTTCTCCTTCCTTACTTCTTCTTGTTCTTTTTTTTTCTTCCTTTCTTCTTTTTTCTTGCTTCTTCTGTTTCTTAATTCTTTTATTATTTTGCTTATTCTTTATTGCTTCTTCTTTCTTTCTTCTTCTTTGTGGGGTTATGATGGTAAGGCGCTCGTGGGGTTTTGAAGAAAGAAAGAGAAAAAGAAAGAAAGAGGGAGAAAGAAAGAGAGAAAGATAAAAAGAAAGAGAGAAAAAAAAGAAAGAATGGGAGAAAGAAAAAGAAAAAGAAGGAAAGAAAGAGAGAGAGAGAAATAAAGAAAGAAAGAAAAATAAAAAGATAGAAAGAAAGAGATAAACAAAGAAAAAAATAAAGAAAAAAAATAAAGAAAGAGAAAAAGAGATAAATAAAGAAAGAGAGAGAAAGAAAGAGAGAGATAGAGAGAAAGAAAGAAAAAAAGAAAGAAAGAGAGAAGGAAAGATAAAGAAAGAAAGAGAGAAACAAAGAGAAAGAAAGAAGAAAAAAGAGAGAAAGAGAAAAAGATAGAAAAAAAGAAAGAAATAGAGGAGGAAAGAAATAAATAAATAAACAATAATAAAAAGAAAATAAAGAGAGAAAGAAAGAAAGATATAAACAAAGAGAAAGAAAAAAATATACAAAAGAAAGAAAGAGAGAGAATGAAAGAGAGAAAGAAAGAAAAAAAATAAAAAGAGAAAGAAAGAAAAAAAGGGAGAGAAAAAGAAAGAAAGACAGAAAAAAAGAGTGAAAGAAACAAGGAAAGAAAGAAATAGAGAAAGAAATAAATAAATAAATAAAGAAAAAAGAAAGAAAGAGAGAAAGAATGAAAAAAAAGAAAAAAGAGAAAAATAAAGAAAGAAATAAAGAAAAAGAGAAAGAAAGAAATAAATAAAGAAAAAGAAAGAAAAAGAGAAAGAAACAAAGAAATAAAGATAGAAAGAAAGAGAAAAAAAGAAAGAAAAAAAGAAAGAAAAAAAGAAAGAAGAAAGAGAGGAGGAGAGAGAGAAAGAAAGAAAGAAAGAAGAAGAAAGAAAGAGAGAAAAAAAAAAAAAAAAAAAAAAAAGAAAAAAAGAAAAAAAAAAAAAAAAAAAAGAAAAATAAAAAAAAAATAAAAAAAAAAAAAAAGAAAAAAAGAAAAATAAGAAGATAGAAAAAAAGAGAAAAACAAAAAAAGAAATAAATTAATTATAGTATTGATAATAAATAAATATTAACAATTTTTATTTATATTTATGATAATTCATATGATAAGACAAACAACATGAATTCCTATATATGAAAATGTTATATTTTTAATAAAAGGATTCATTTTAACCGAGAATCAAATCAAATAAAATAATTAAATAATATAAATAAACAAAATTTTAAACCTTTTTTGAAGTGGTAAATATTATTAAATTTTGTCTATCTTATTTTTTTATATTTAAAGCATTGTTAACAATTTTATATAAAATTTTAAATTTGAAATAGATATTTAAAAATATCGTATGAATATTTTACGTACAATTAATTATTTGTATATCGACATTGGTATTAGAAATTTTAAAATTAAAAGTTTTAAATGTATGTCTTTTAGTATTTTATTTAAATGTTAATTAAATTAATTTTATATAAAATTTATTTATTTCATAAATATGCTGTTTTAGATTAAAGTTTTAAAATATTTAAAAATAATTTATTGAAAATATATACGAAGAGCTTTCAATATTATTTGAAATTATTTATGTTGTTCAGAGGCAGATTGTATTGAAAAAAAAATATAATATAAACTTAATTTAACTGATATAAAAATATTTTAACGATGATTTAAACCAAAATTATTTAAATACATATATTTAAAATTTAATTTATTTTAACAAATAAAAATATATTTATTGGTGATTTAGAAATAAATTATAATATACAATTATATTGATGCAAATTATTCTCACGGTTATACATAAATATAACTTTAGTATTCTAAAGCCTCAATCCCATATTTTTCATATATTTGATAATTATATTATTAGTGCATACAATTCTTTAGAATTATTTACATATATTTACAATGTTTATATGTTATCCAAAATACAATTATATATAAGGATATGTTTTTCAAAATAAAATATATATTTTCACTTTTTTATATTTAAAAGTTCAGAACTTGTTATGTTCTGATACAAATAATAGAATAATGGACTCAAAAATAAAAATTTACAGACCATGGAAAAAGTGAAGAGGAACATTAGAATAGGTCAACGACCCAAGTGGTTAGAGAATTATACATACTGAAGGATAGGATAAGAGACCGTGTGTGGAATGTGAGTAGTTCTCATCTCTTGTGTTATTGAGTTATTCTTTCTCTTATCTGCTATTCCAATTTCTTCCAGCATTATTGCTTATTGGTGATTCTCATTTCCAGGTGATTTCAGAGAGTCAGAAGTAGGAGCAAATACTGGTTGCTATAATACTTTTCGTTATTTCTTAGTTGTTGTTATAGAAACTGGTTTATTTCAAAGAACATATATGAACAATATTGCACACATATTGTTTGTTGGTATTTCCTTTTGATTTAGATACAGATCGTATCATTGGTGCTTTCATCGAGTTACTTATGGTTGACAACACAAGAATGAAAGAGATATAAGGAGAACTGAAACGCATTTCGGAAACTCTGGGTTTACATCAAGAACGATTTATGCAAATGGATCAACGATTTGAGAAGATTGATCAGCATTTACTGGAGTTGCAGCAGTTATTCCTGAAATCTCAGAACGACTTTCTAGTACAGCCTTCCACTTCCATTGTTTCCCATTCTCGCTCTATGAAGCTGGATTTTCCACGGTTCACTGGTGATGACGCAATGACTTGGTTGTACAAGGCTGAAAAGTTTTTCACATTATACAACATTCCTGATGAGCAGAAAGTGGCAATTGCTTCTATTCATTTTGAAGGAAAAGTCTTACCATGGTTTCAACTACTAGAAAAAGCACACCAAGTACCTGATTGGCTATCATTGTCCACTGCCATTCAAATCCAATTTGGCCCATCTTAATTTGATAATCCCCGTTCAGATTTGTTCAAGCTAAAGCAATTCTCTACAGTGGCAGACTGTTATGTCTCCTTCACTGAATTAGCTAATCAGTCATATGTGTTAGATGATTCTGTATTACTTGATTGTTTTGTTGGTGGATTAATACCTGAATTGAAGCGTGAAGTGATATCCCGAGCCCCTCACTCATTACTCCAGGCTGTGTCATTTGCTAAACTCTTTGAGGAAAAATTTTACCCATCATCCCTAGCTTCTAAACACAAATTTCCTTACTTCCCAGCCAAATCACTAACACAAAATACTTCTAAACTTCCATTAACAGCAAACACAAACCCACCTATAAACACAAAACCACCACCATTACTTCCCACACCACCATAACCCAACAACTTGAAGCGGTTAACCCCAGCTGACGTTCAATTCCGTCGAGAAAAGGGGATTTGTTTTACTTGCGATGAGAAGTATTCCCCTAATCATCGATGTGCTAATAAACATTATTTCTTATTCCAATGTGAGGATGAAATACCCCCAGAGCCAGACCCAAATGTACAGGGCCAACAGATTGTCCAAAATCAGTCTGAGGAATTTGATCAGACACCTCAATCTGGGGAATTTGATCAAACACCTCATTTATCATACAATGCCATGAAAAGTACCACAGTGAGAGGCACAATTAGATTCACAGGATTTATCCAGGGCCATAAAATTCAAATCCTTATTGATGGAGGAAGTTCTGATAATTTCATCCAACCTAGAGTGGCTAAATTTCTACACCTACCCATCTATTAGACCCCGCGATTAAAAGTGTTGGTGGGCAATGGAGAGCAATTGGAATGTGAAGGTGAAGTCCAGAATATCCCAGTCCAAATCCAGGGGCATTCTTTGTATATTTTAGCCTATGTTATACCTATCGCTGCAGCTGAATTGGTTCTTGGAAGTCAATGGTTGGCAACTTTGGATACTCATTTAGTGAATTATAAAGAACGCTTTCTCACTTTTTACATCAATGGGGAACTTATCACTTTACATGGAGAAAC
>Ga0099825_1003919_pt1 | contig 19698 bp, 9 predicted proteins | sample SiratroredBW_FD_76838 | JGI IMG/M metagenome (GOLD analysis project Ga0099825, IMG submission 76838) | Root nodule microbial communities of legume samples collected from California, USA - Siratro red BW | ecosystem: Host-associated > Plants > Roots > Nodule | place: USA: California | collected... | reverse complement strand
TATATATATATATATATATATATATATATATTTTGCAGACATTTTGAGCGATGCAAGATTGACACAAATTACACCAATTATTATATATTATCAGCTTCGGTTTGTGTTCATTTTTAGTCCATATTAAAAATATTTTCCTATAATGACACTTATTATTGGAAAGTATAATTACAATTTAAATTCTCTAAAATAAATTAAAATTAACATGTGTATATGTAACTTTTATGTAAATTTTAGATTTAATTAAGTTTTAAGTTTCTCCAAAATTTGACTATTTTTAATTAAGTAACTCTTAAATTTTTTATATTGAATGCCAAAATTTGTATATTTTTTTAATTAAGTTTTTATTGTTTGATTTTGTTATTAATTGGGGGGCATAACTATTATCTTATATCGTCAATCTCTACGTAAAAATTAAATAATAGAATAATTAAGTTTTAAGTCTCTTAAAAATTTAGAAATTTTCAATTGAAATTCTATTAAAAATATTGTTCTATTAAGTATTCAAAATCGTTTATTTTTCAATTGAATTCTTACCATAAACTAGAATGATATAACTATTTGATTTTGCAATCTTGAGCACAACACTATGAGCTTGAATAATAGAAAAAATGAAACTCTAAAACCTGAATTATATTTACTAAATTACGTGATTGGTTTGATTTTTATTTTAGTATTTAATTTAAGAAAAATAACAATATTTTTTATAAAGATAATTAAGATTTTAAAGATTTGTTTTTATTGTTGTTTAAATTTGTGATAATGTGTTTGAAACTGTAAAATTAAAACGATCACGTCACTCTATTAAATAGTATAATAAAAAATACTAAATGGAAAAAAAATTAATGGAAATTCAATTTTAAATATCTAAATTTATGACGACTTAAAATTTAATTATATTTTCATATCAGATACTTAAGCAATGACAGACCATATCCCAAATTCAAACTAACATAAACTCAATTAAAATATATAAAACTTTTAATCATTCATAAAGAGTAACTTCTAATAAAGATTCGTGAAAATAATGAATTAAAACTTCATTAAGTATAAATTTTATAATCTAATTTTCGAAAAGTAAAAATTTGAAATGCCTAAAAAAAGGTAATGAAAGATCAATTATTATTTTTCCTTTCTGGAAATATATGTGAAAAAAATACTGCAAATACAATAAATTTGATGGTTTAAAGTAAAGTAATAATTAGGCATTTTGCACTTAGATTTTAAGGATGATCTATGCAATAAATAATTCGCGTTCAATTCTTACTGTACACCAAAATTCGTCAAAGTGATAATCTAAATTAGTCTTTTTGTTCTATAAGATAATGGATAAGAAAATTGTGTGGTAGAAAAAATATATATAATCATTAATTAAGTTTTGGTGTCAACTCCAATCACTATTATGATGCAATGGTTCATTATCTAGCTATTATTATTTCACTAAGCTGTGCAATCAAGCATTGTCAAAGGGCTCATTTTCAAAAGATTAGACAAGGATTAGGTACAACTCTAATGTAATATTTTGTTAGAGAAGAGTGAAGTTTCATTTGTCACATATTTTATGGTACTTAGTGTTACGTGCAAAGAAGACAACAAAAAGATATCCATTAATTAATTTTTGATTGGATGTCATAGTGGGGGCCATTAATTTTAATATGTTGGAAAAAAACATTTTTTTACCCTAAAAGTATTTGTAGAAGAGTATGTCCATGGCATAAACATAAACATGATGATCAAACTTATGTTTGGTGATAAGCCCAATATTATTTGGTCCATCATTATGATGCAATACTTGATTATATAGCTATTACTATGGACTTAGTTGAAACCAAACATTGTAAAATAGCACCTACTGAAAATATTAGTCACGGATTAGGTATATATATCTAAAGTAATTTCTTGTTAGGGAAGAGAGAAGTTTCCTTGGCAAAGATTTGTAACTTGTGTTTTTGGTAGTTAGTGTTACGTGCAAAAGAGTGAAAAAAATGGGTCATTAATTTTGGTTAGAATGTCATAGTTGAGGACCCCGTTAGAATCTACCAATGAGACAACTGAAATTTCTTGCATTAAGGGATGAAGAGAGAGAAACTTCTTCATAATCTTCCTATAAGATTATGTTAGACACATCTTAATTATTACCTAATGAGTAATCACTCACTAAAACACCACACCAAACAAGAACCAAGGACATTATTGTTGAGGGAATATAACTATTATAAACTAATTTCATTATTATTGGGCCCTTTCATGTAGCTAGATTCTATCACAATGTTCATATTATATGAAGATGCTCTAGAATGGTAGTGATGTGTTTGGATTTTGTCAAAATGAATAGGGGACACAAATTGATTGGGTTGGTGAATTCAAGCTTAAGAAGGAAAATAATTAAATGAAATTTGACAACATTAATCACATGAGTTACATATACATATTAAATGCACAACCCTTCTTTATAAAATCTCACCCTCATCATTCATTCAATGTAGCTAATGCTTTTTAAAGAGAGGACATGTCGAACTTAAAAGGAAAAATGAAAAATAAGATATCATAAACAAACTCTTATCACACTTATCACAAAGCATCTGCTTCCTCCTACATCAACATCATGATTTTGTTTTGAATCAGTGTATTGGGTTTGATTTAAACTAAATATTTACCTTAGATCAAAACATGTATGTATACTTCTTCTTTTTCATTCAATGGATGGAAATTATTACCCTCTAAAGTGTCTCTATACTAATAACCATTATTTTATTTAAATGGCTATCAATTATTTTTATTTAGATAAAAATTTAAATTCAGATATTACATACAAATCAAATAAATATGTAGAGAGGAATTGTTTTGAAGAAGGAAGTTGTACCCTACAATTACTTTAATTTAATTACTCACCTTAAACAAGATTTCCATCTAGTTTGTACAATTTCTATAACAACGTAATTGATCATCAATTTATATTAATGATGAACATTTGTTTTCCGACAATAGATTCACGTGACGATGTAATAATTTTTTTCTTTACCATATAAGAAGTGAAATTTGATGTGACAACCGTGTTGTGTTTGCTTCAAAGTGTTTGTAAACAGTATGAAGGATGATGATAGTTTAGGGTAGGGTGGTGAATAGGGGTGGATATATTCAGTATGTTTGCTTATGGACTTCTTAACTTCCAAGATCTCATCTATAATGGATGAAAGAAAAAGTTTAATTCAAAAAATTTAGTTTGTAATTTTAATTTAGTATGGTAAAGAAAAACAAATATGTTTCTAAAATTAATAATTTTTTTCACTTTTTATTATTTAGATTTAAAGTCGTGTTTGTTTATTTATGAACTTTTACAGACCAAATGTGATTTAAAAAACATCATTTATTTCCCAAATGGAATTTGTCTAACCAATTTAAAACACAAAATTGTATGTCAAACTTCAAAAAGTTAATGGTGCATGAATGTTACTGAACTGGATTCGACATTGACACAAGGAAAAGATATTGACATTGGTTTTGGTTACTGAATTCGGCAAAGTATGAAATGAAGTGCCAAAAAGAAGGTACTATTAGCAGTGCATTCCAAGCACGAATAATAGACACAATGTAATTTTTATTCAAGAAAAGTATTGAAATAAAGATCACCTTACATAGTTTATCTAAAAGCTACCAATATCTTACAAATATTATTCAATTGGTTACTTCTATTATATTTTTATTTTGAATAAAGCTATCATATTGATCCAAAATCAATCTCCATAAAATCATTATGTCTTATGTTTAACTTTATTATTTTTTTTTTAAACTAGATAATGAAGCTCATATTTTTTTGTCAGTTACGTATTATTTTATCAGGGTAAATAGAAAGAAAAAATTGATAATCAGTTTTATTGTTTGTTTTTGGGCAAAATAAGAATACACTCACAAATATCGATATTAACACAAAATGAGGGTAGAAAATCTCACTCTTTCTTGGACTCAGATTGTTTTAAGGAGGGGATCTCAGAGTAACCCATGTACATGTCCTAACTATACCATTTTAGGGAATTTTGACATGGGAGTGCTCTACTCATATTCCTCACACAAATTCCTCACACAAATTCTACTGTACCTACTGAACTCCCTTACTCTCCTCCTGAGAAAATGAAAGATGATAAACAAAATATAGTAGAATGTAAAATCGTTTAAATTAAGAAAAGTAAATGAATTTGAGTAAAAAATTATAACTGATTCAATTAATATAATATAATAATTTGTGTAATTAATATAATTAAAAAATACTTCATAAAATAAAATTTAAAAATAATTTAATTTTTTGAATATATTATTTTAATATATTTATTTATTTTATTATAAAAACGTAAATATTAGAATGATGTTGTTATATAAAATATGTAACAGTACTGTGTTTTTTTTTTCAAATTTTTTTATGTATTAAAAGTTCAGATTATAAAAAGTTTGTACTTTTTAAATATTTTTTACCTTTTAAATTCTCCCAATTTACATTTTCTCATCCTCTCCAACTTTTCTTCCCATGAAACAAACAAACTATTAGTTTCTTAAAAATAGTAAAAAAAAATAAAAAAATAACATATATTTGTGCATTAAAAAATTAAAATTTTATTTTTAATTTTTAATTATTAGTATAAAAATATCTTTCATAAAACTTATTTCTTCCTGGTCAATTAATTCAAAATAAATGTGTAAAACCTAATTTTCCCTGACCTAGTTTGAGTAGTCATTGTTTTGTTTGGAACTAGAACTACAGTGTAAAACTTACACATAGCTTTCAGCATCCTTAAACACCATGTTAGTTTTCTGCAGAAGCAGTAGCCGGAATCAAAGTGATCTATGTGTTTCTCAAGACACGATCTTTCTATCAGATCTCACCACTCTCATTTTCAGTGTTCTTTCTTTCTTTCTTCTGAGAATGAATTTCATTGAAAATGAGGAGAAAGAGTATAAAACATTGAGTTTTTTGTCTTTTTCTTTTGGCCACATTAACAGTGAAATTAAGAGTGAATAGTGTGCATTAAACCAGAAAGGGCCAGAGGCTACATCAAAGTCAGCTTATCCCTTTAATTACAGATACGCCTCGATTGTAAAATGACGTCTCAGATTCAGATTTCATAAGATTTTTGTCTCCTCCACGTGCATCTACCATTTATTTCATCACCATCAAGCTTTGTAGGATTTTGTTGTCACTTCAACACACCACTCTTTCTTTTTAACTTTTCTTCCCATTTTGCTAGTAATATACAATGCATGCATGTTGGTCAAAGTAGAATGTATTTCAACCTAATACTATACCACATGATCTAGTCGGTTCAGCATGTCTCTTGTAATTTATTATTGGATACCAGGGTTTCAGATACAGCCACACTTTAAAGGTTTAAATATTATATGTATGAACAGAAAAACTGCATTGTAATTAAAAAGTGAAGAATGCTTAAATAAACTTGTAGTTACTAGACTTTATGTTTACTGGGGCATGTGCCACGTATGTCACTTTTAGCAGGGTATGTGCCACACATATGTCACTTAGTTTAAGAAACACAAGAAAAAAAAAATACAACTATTGACTGATTGATTAAGAAAATATTTTTCTTCTCATAATGTTTTGTCAGAAATGATTAATATAATAAAATAGTTTAATGTGGAATATTTTGTATGGAAGAAGATATAAAATATTGAAATTTATCCCCTTTCCTTTTTTTTCTTTTATTTTAGAGAAAAATAATAATATTTAGAACTATATTCATTTTTAAAATTCTTTCATTGATACTCGTAATAATATTTTCTATATATTTAAATATTTTTTTCGATGAAATTAAGAAATATGCTAAAGAAAAGAAAAATTATCTCATGTTATCGTCTTAATCACGTGGATCCAAGAATTATTATAATTTTTAGTGCGGCCAACTAAGAACATCACAACTTAAAAAAAAATTAAATATGTGAAGTGTGCACATAAGAAATATATAAACATGTGAAGTATATGAAATACTACCCAATAAATGTAACTAGTACGCAAATTCAGCTTAATAGTGATTGCAAACCAAATTTAAAAAATAATAGTAATAACTCTCAAACAAATAACATAAATAATATTTTCTTGATTTAAAAAAAAAATGAAATCTATAAAATACAAAATCACCACATAAGTCACTTATATTATATCATTTGTTTTTATGAAAATACTAGACTAAACTGGTGATATTGTTCTTTTATTTATAAAAATTGAAACATCCTTTATATTTTCAATATATTTTTTTATGTTAGGAACTAAATTTACAAATATATAAGATGCTCGTGATTCATTAGAAAATCCCACTCTCTCCACCGTCAATGTTTTCATGGTTTTAACAACGAGGGCTGTCAAGACATTTCACTTTTAGAAAAAAGTATTTTTTATATTGGTCATTTCATGGAGAGCACTATCAATATGACATGAAAGATCTATTAGTGTTGGTAAATCTTTGCTTTTAAAAGTGTTTGTCTTTAGATAGTTACGGTGTTTTATAGTTTTTATCTTCGTATATACATATGTTGTCCTGTATATAATTATTTTGTAAATGAGTTGGTGTGTGTCTCAAGTATTTCACTTATAAATAATACTTTTTGTCAATCAAAAAACATATTGGTAATTTGGATATTCTATATTTGTGGTATAACCAATATAAATGAAATTAATATAAAAAATATGTAAGTATATGCATTGGTTGTTAATTTATGTAGAAAGTAAATATATCACCAAATGCTTTTTAATAGTATACTTACTTGATTTATGTTAAAATTCACCTGTATAATTATACAAACTTTAGATAATTAGAGAACAAAATATATATTTTTTTTCTCAACTAAATTCATTTAAAAATTATCTTAAATAAATTCAAAAGTAGCAAATATGATAAAACGATAAGATGTGAATTTGATGTTAGCATGATAATTCTTGAAAAATAATTTACAAAAAAATAAATTAAAATTCATTATCTAGATAAATGAACTATTTGCTAAAAATGCAGCAAAAGGTACAAAGTAAAAAAAAAAAAAAAAAAAAAAAGAAAAAAAATAATAAAGTCTCCCAAATCTATGTTTTTTAGGTTGGTGTTGTAAAAAAATGTATAATAATAATAATAATAATAATAATAATAATAATAATAATAATATTTTGGAGTTTTTTACCATAGTTATCATATTTTTAAGTTTTGAGTTAACACTAAATTTTTTTTTTTTTTTTCAAATAACGTGATTTAAAAATTTATATTATTTTATTTGTTATGAAAGTATTCTAAGGAACAAACATGATTAAGTTTTTCTCAGTTACATTCTCAACTTATTATGTATCTTTAATATTATAATTAGTATTAGAGTAATTTAAATGTCTTCGTAATACCATGGGAATTTATATTTAAATGGTATTAATCATATCGTATTCTTATCAGGTCAAGATTGTGAAATTAAGTTTAAATGATATTAGCTCAAATTGTTCTTACATCCTTCATTTATGTTAATACTATCCGAAAACGTATTCTATATAATGAGTGATTGTCTTAATTCTAAGACAACTTAGAACTCTCAGCCTTAAGCTTAAAATAGTGAAAAGGGTTAAAAGAGTCTTAAAAGTTTTGAGTGATCTTTCAAATTCTGAGAGTATATAAGTATGAATTTTAATATCAATGTTCATGAGTTAAGTGCCATAACCTTTAGAAATGTTTGTCAGTATAAATGTTCAAAATTTTGCGAAATTCAACTTAACTACGTTGTTGCACAAATAATTATACTAGTTACCAAACTTGACTTAACCACATTGTTGCGAAAATATTAAGTACATGTTTTTTTTTGAGATTTTGCCAAATTCAACTTAAATATTTTCCTACAAAAGTTTTAGGTATACTTATCTTCAAGATTTTCTTGACTCAACTTAACTATTTTGCGAAAATAAACTTTTATATTTCTAATGTGATTTTTCGTTATATCACTTTAATTACATTTTCTATATCACTTTAACTTTAACTACGTTTGATCACTTTAACATCGACTGAAATTCATGACCTAAAACAATGACTAGTAACAGAAATTTTTTTATTGAATTGGTAAGATTGGTAAGTGTAATTCAGCACGTACCTTTATTATAGGTGGACCACTAATGAATCTTTTGACATTTAACAATAGATAACTTTTATTTTTAATATTACCCTTGAAAATCTTTTAATTATAATAATGTATATTAAAATCACATGTGTCCCACCAAATAGCTTACTCTCTATCAGGTTTATTAAATAATAAAATATTTATATTTTCTACCACAATATACGAAATAATTAAATAATATTACAATAAAAATAAAATAAAATAATATAAAATAATTTGAAAATTTAATTAAGAAGTTAACACTAATTTTTATATTAAAATTTGGTTATTAATCAAAGTATTATAAGTCAAAACTAAAATTCTATTTAAATTTTATATTTTAGGTACTAAGTGATTTGTCAATATAAATATTTTAAAGAATAAATTAACATCAAGCCTATTTTCGAGTGACTAAATTTGTTGTTCTTGCTTTTTAAAAAAGTATTCAAAACTAATTTATAGAATTTGTTTTTATATTTGTTTTCACATTATAATCACTTGCTATTGAGAGAATAAATAATCAATTGTAAATTAATTTATCTATTTTAAGAGAAGAATTAGTAGGTATTTTTTTGCGATCACTTTTTTATGACTAAAAAATAAACATTTATATTTATACATTTTTATAAATAAATATATATATATATATATTGTAAATAATTATTTAAAAATTATTAAATGCATAAGACGAAATGGAAATAATGAATTATGAATTTATTAAATATGATAATCTTCTTTTTAGAAAATGAAAGACACGTAATAATTATTCAATAATTTTAGTTTATTCAATTCTACACGTAATTTTTTTATAAGTATTTTTAAATAAAAAAATTAGAAATTATAAATAATTTGTTCATAAGTTAAAAACAATTTATACACAAATTATAAAAAATAGAAAAATTATATAAGAGAATTTTACGAAAAATTAAATAAGAAAGTATTATGAAAAATTACATATTCTCTTTTATTTGTGTATCCAACTCTTTGATAATTCCATTTTTAGCTTCTTATTGTTTAACTTGCTTTATTTATTCTAATATCATTTATCCTTCGTCTAATACCCTCTAATTAATTATTCTTCACACTTCATTTTCTTGGTTAAATATCATTTAACTTCTTAGTTGTTTCATTTGATTCTTTCATCTAATTATCATTGAAAAGATTATTTTCTCACGATTATATTTCTTAAAGGATAAATAGTCCAATATTATACACTAGTTTAACTGTTCATGAACTCTTTCATTTGTTGTTTAAATTGCTTTAACTAGTCGACTCTTTTTTTTTTCATATTTTGTTCTTTAACTTCTCATTCATCAAATAATTTGCTTGGTCTATCAACGTATAGAATTTTTTTATCCTATACTACATTTTTTATATCTTGACATTGTTTTACCATTGCTAATATTTTCAGAATCTAATAGACAAAGTCTTATTTATAATTCTTTCCGTTGTGATTCACTTTGTCTATTAGATTCGTGATGTTTCTTTTGTAATATAATTTTGAGGGTTGGTTTAATACTTTAACAAAAACTTATATAGTTATATATATTAGAAAAGGGACGTCACAGAAATTGGATAGGGTTTTCACGATTTTATTTGTGCTGTTTTGTGAAGGTATGATAGATTTTACCTAGCATCACAGTGGGTGTCAAATGTTCTAACTCAGAAAGATGACTAGGTTTTTTCTAGCTAGAGCATCAAAGTAACCATATTCTTTCTATCCTTCCCCTTCTTAAATTAATATTTGCACTTATCATGTCCTTTATCATGACCTGTATTGGGGGTCTCGTTTGTAGTAGTCTTCATTCATTTTATTTATTATTAGTTATGTCTCTTTAGTATCATGATTCATATTAAAGTAGTTTAAATGCCTTATTAATATTATTAGGATTCACCTATTAAATAATCATAAATGTCGTATCATATCCTACTAGATTGATTTGATGAAGTCGGGTTTAAGTCGTATTGGTCTGAGTTGTCGCGACATCCTTCATTTGTGTCAACACCACCTAACTCTTGAACAATATACTTAGTTTAATGGGTGGTTTCCCTAATTTCGAGACAACTCAGAAAGTATTATGCATATAGACTATCAAATCAAAACTCTAATTACTACTATAGCTATAATTACATACAAAATAGATATGAAAGTAAGTGAGAATTACTTAAAAGTAGTGACAATGGATCACGGTACGTGTAGTGACAACAACTCATGATGCATGATAGAGGGACTTGTGTTATAATAATCTAAATATTAACACTACACACTAATTATTGTCTATATATAGTTTCAAGACAATTAATTGAAATTTTCAATAAAATTAATAAATAACCTAAAAGCAAAGGAGATCATTGTGGTAGGAGGAAGAAACTAAGGCATGTGGTAGCGTGAGAGCGATTCTTTAGAATGAAAGAGATGTGACTCTACAAAAGATAGAGGTAATGGGTAGAAGAGGATGTTGGGAACGTTTGTAGAGGTAAAACCAAACCATCTTGACTTGGTTTGCAACTTAGTCAATTTTTGTGGTTTTGGTGGCTAGCATGTTTTGATGCTAAGAGTCATGAAATTTTGACCTCAAGGTTGTTTTTTAGTCCTCTTAATAGGAAACAACCACAAATGGACCCAAAATGGTGTTGGAAAGGTTTGGGCTAAAACTAAGTCATCTTGAATTAGTTTGCAACTTAGCCAATTTTGGTGGTTTTTGAAGTTTAGGGTTTTGGTGCCAAGAGTCATAGAATTTTTTGACCTCAATGTTTTTAGCCCTCTTGATGATAAATAACTACAAATGGATCTAAAATAATTTTGGGTAGGTTTGAGGGTAAAACGAAGTCATCTTGAAATTGGTTTCATAAAAATTTGTCAAAATTCAATACCATTACCAATGTTAATGAAATTTGGTGGACACCTTCATTATATTATTATGTGATGGAATGCAAAAAATCACTCCAAAGTTTTTTGTCTATACACACTTTTCCATTTTTCTCAATTTTACACCTTTTGTCAATTTGAAAAAATAAAAAACAAAATAAATCACCTTGGAAATAAATTCTCATTTGTGGGTAATAATGAGATACCATGTTCTAAAAGATTCCAGAAAAAAATCTCATCAAAATTCGATGTGTAGCTCAAAATATGGACTTATGTCTACTCATAAAAGGTGTATCTACTTGTACAAATTTAGAAAATGGAAAAAGATGGTGGTGAAATTAGTTGGAAAAATATTTAGTCAGGAAGAAGGCAACAACGAAGGCGTCAATGCAGGCGGAAGAAAGAAGGTTTGCAAATGGGGAAAAGGTGCAAGTTTGATATAAAGAAGATTTGTGTCACAATTATGTAAGGAGAGAAACACATTTTGGTGTCCTAGAAAATTACTTACTACATCAATTCTGCTTGTAACCCATAAAGAAAAATCCCCAAATTATAAACCCTAGAGTGAATGTTATATTATCCAATTTTTACCTTGGTTATAGGAAAATTTATTCTAATCCCTCTCTCAATAATTTTCTCATACCTTCAACATATCTTTCAGAATCCTCATTTCTTTCAGCATCCAATCATACATCACAATAACTGACAAGTTAAGGACCATTTCTAACTGATCATATTTTCAAATAGAGTAAGTTTCTGTTTACTCTAAATATTCTTTATCATCTTCCTTTTCTTATGAATTTGTTACCAATCCTGGTAGGTTAGTTGAGAAAAGTAACACTCTCAATTTGGTTAAGTTCATACTGAAATTTGGTTATGTTTGGATACTTTGCTCTAGATATCTAGATTTTGAGTAGTTATCTTGCTTGAGTTAGAACTTTCATTAGAGGAAACAAATTATAGTTAAAGAAAGTTATTTATGTTTTTTACATAACCTTAGGATAGATGATTTGGATGTGAAGATGACTTGGTCACAAGATTTTGGTTTCTATATAGGGATTGTGTTTTGTTTGAAAATTGTTTTGTTTGAAATAGTGTTATATGAGTTTTGGTTAATAGTTTATTGTTTGAATATTTTGAACAAGATACTATTGTTGAGAAGTTGATATAGTGGCTAGAGTATGCATGTTAAGGTATAGAGTTTCTTAAGTTGAGTTTTGAATATGGTTTAGATAAGTAGGATTAGTTCCTATAACTTTCCATAAATTAGTTTATGAGTTTGATGTGAATGCGTGTTTGTTGAGTTATGACCAAGGTTGAATTTAAATGAGTGAGATTTTTAAGCAAATTATGGATTGTATTGATCATTTTGAAATGTTTAAAAGTTGTATTGTTAAATTGGTTTTATATAAAACCTTTGAAAACAAATTTGGTTGTGTTTGATGAAGTTGGTTTTATGATATTTTCACTTAAGCAGAGGATTTTCGCTCAAGCGAAAATAAAATAGAAATCTAAGCCTTGATCTTGACGTTATCTTCACTTAAGCGGAAATAAAGCTGAAAATAAACCTTGCTTTTAGCCAACCGAAAGATTTTTCAATTAAGTGAAAATAAAGCTACAACCAAACCTCTGCTCTCACTCATATTTTTGCTCAAGTATAAAAAAGTTGTCGCTCAACCAAAGGATATTTTTAATCAAGTGAAAATACAACTGCAACTCAACCTCTGCTCTCTGTCAAATTTTCTCTCAAGTGAAGAATTTTTTGCTAAAGTGAGCCAATTTTTGCTCAAGCAAAAAAGTTCTTTTTTTTTCTCTTCTTTCTTCTAATTTATTTAATGGATTGAATATGAGTGTTTTTATAAATAAAAAATGAGTATTAAATTATATATTTAATTTATTTGTGGTTTTATTTAAATGTTATATTGTATGATAATGGTTACTAAAAATGGTGTGAATTGTATGGATTTAGGATCATAAATCTAGGATGATATATGAACCATTATCTGAGTTTTGTATTAAGTAAAGATACATATGTTATAATAGAGATCTCATTGTTTCATTCATGATTTAAGTCACATAGACTAAGACATTAAGTCGTAACTGTGACGTCCTAAATTTATTTATTATATGTATAATTCAAATCGAGAATTCTATTTTTCCTTAATTTTTATTTGTGGAAGGTGATTGTATGCATAGAATATGACTTATGAGTAAAACATCCAAAATATGAGATTTTATTTAATTAAAAATGAAGTAACATCACACAAAGCAATTAATATAAATGTTAAGTTCCCAAATTTCCGTAGTTGAAGAAGAGACCATGAACAAACGACTGATGTATGACTTTAAATCATACACCACTAATTTTAATTGTTTATGTGAATATAATCAATGGGTTGTTATCACTTATGATTAATTAAATTCAAGAAGCATAAGTAAAGATTAACTTATTTGTGCCATCAGAACTGAAACAAGGTTCTCGTTAAATTCTTACAAAACATTTAAACTGTACATATTACAAATATATATATATATATATATATATATATATATATATTACAAAAAAATTACATATTTTATACAAAATTATATTACATTTCTAATATCATTACACAGTTGGTGTAACAAATTAACCAAAGGATTATATTGTGTGGTTGGCGCCATGAAGAAGATTACAACCACAGGACTACCTAACACCAAGGGGACCTCCTCGTATTGAGTAAAGGAAAAGATAGAATATGCTCTTCCTCCAAAAGAGACAAAATTTTCCATCGTGTTTATACTCCATCCGTTTCCAAGAAAATTGGCTAGTATGTTTACAGTAAATGAATTTGGAAAATTTGTAGCATTCATCTTTCTTTTGCTCTTAAGATTTAATTTAATTCATATTCAATAAACAAGAAAAGAGAGGAAAAAGTGAGATATATGTACATTTTGAAAATTATTATAATCAAAGAAATAAAAATAAGAATCAAATAGTATTCAATCAACAAACTATAATAATTATTTGCAGTAGTGTTTGATAAAATCTTTCTTGAATGATTTTGTGTTGTAGCCAATTCAATTTTTGTATTGTGATAGCCATACCAATCAATAATATAAGTATAATAGGAATAATACAATATTAATGTTGGATTCATGAATCAAATGGATTCATCATTGCACTCATTAGTTAGGATAAATGAGTAATCACAACCTCATTCTTCGGCCAACAATCTTCTACTCATTTGTCCCCATGGAATTAAATCATCCAATCACAAGTATTCCAACAACAAAACATGATCATGTGTGAATCAAATAACAACCATTAACATATACATACAAAATATTATAACTTGAAATTAGTGAGAGGAAAGTTCTGAACTGAAAAGGAATCATAAAATAAGAAATCTGAAATGTTTAGAATAATTAAAAAAATCACAGTTCAGAATAAAAATTAAAAAAAATTAAAAGAATAAATATATGAAAGTATTAAGGAATTGTGAGGCTTAGGGTACCTCACCGAAAATAGTAAAAATAAACAATAAGCATATCTCCTTCCCCTTATCTTTATTTAGAAGGTTGTGTTTGTAGAAAATTGAAGTACAGATTTTGTGTGGGTTTTGATTGTGTTTGAGTGTGGATTTTGGGGGAACCAAGTTCAGGTATTTATAGGGTCACATGTAATCATTACTTTAGTTCCAATTAGTTAAATTCAATGGAAGGAATCTTGTTTAGGTCATGATAAATGACGTAGGCCATGCTGAGTTGGCAAGGAGAATTAAATGAGAAATGACCCATTATTATCTTATCTTATCTTATCTTATCTGAGCATTAAATGATCCACAATAACTTTGGATTTATCTCGAATGAAATTTGTAAAAATTTAAATAAATTTTTAACTCACTGTGGGTTCCCTTAGAGTCCAGTCGTACGAATGTGACATCCGAGAGTGATGCGGAGCCATATGGCTTGCTGATGTGGCACTTGAGAGTGACGTGTCAAAGTCAAAAGACTTACAGATACGACATCAGAGAATAGATGCGGCATCGAGAGTAGATATGACACCGAGTAGAAATGGAAGAAGTAAGTCAATAGCCAAATGACTTATTGATATAGTACTGAAAGTGATACGGGCATTACTGAAAAGGGATATGGAACTAATGACCCAAAAGCTCATTGATGCAGTATTAAGACTGGTGTGGGTACCGAGAAGTGATGGGGACAAGGCTCCAAGAGTGATGCAGATTCCGTATCAAGAGTGATGCGGATTTTGTATTACTAAAAACCGTATCACTTAAATATAAATAATTTTACAAAAATCATAATATTTGTTCAAATTTTCCAAGATGTTACAGTGACAAGCTAAGGGGGAGTTCCTCCACACCTTGACATGTGTAGATGTGCGACTTAGGTTGTGTATAACTTGCGTTGTTTCATCACCTTTAGGTTCGTTTGTCAATTTAAGTATTGGATTGGATTAGATGTTAGTCTCTAGTAGTACATTCTTAATACAAGTCTTTTGGGAGGCGTCAGTTGATATTTCATTTGTTGAACATTCTTGATATATGGATTCATGTGTGGTATGGTTGTTACATGTTGGTATTTGAATGAAATTGAATTGTTGTAGTTTGTTAATTACAATGTCTCCTTTTATATACATTTTCTTACATTGAAAATTTATTTCAATAATTTACTCTTGTATGTACACCAGCAAATATACTTCAAGTATATGAGTAACGTCGGAAAGAGATTACAGTTTTGTTTGTAACTTTATTTTGTAAAATTTTGTGTATGTGTTATATATAATTTGTATTTTGAAATATTATATGTTTTGGTATATTTTGTTGGGTTTATAGTAAAATATATAGTTTTGTGAAGATATTATATATATTAGAAGTTACTCTTACATGATATATTCACATTAATAATAGAACTTAAACCTGCCTTTCCACATAAAACAAACATGTAACCATATGTTTTTTACAATCCTCACTAAAGCTTAATTAAATTTTAAATTTCTCGTAAACTTAAATATTTTTAATTGAGTTCCTACTAAATATTTTTATATTTATTTTTTATTCTATTGAATGTGAAAATATTTATATTTTTTAATTGAATATTGATCATTTAATTTTGTTATCAACTATAGTAACATAATTATTGTTTTGCATAGTCATTAATTATTAGTCTCTATATGAAAAATCAAACCACTTAATTAAGTGTTAAATTTTTCATAAGTATTATTAATTAAGCCTTCATTAAAAACTTCTTGTTTTATTGAGTGTGTAAAACTTTTTTATTTTTAATTGAACCCTGTCATTCGGTCTTGTTGTCAATCGATATTTTGTAGTCATTATCTTGTATATTATTGTTTATATGTCTCCATATGGTTAATTTGTTTTTATTTTATTATTTAATTTTAAAAAATAAACAAAGTCCCTTTATAAGGGAGGAAAAGAATAACATAATCTTTTGTAGTCTTTACAACTTTTAACGAGAAACACAAATAAATATTGAAGATGTCTCACCGATATCAAGCTCCAATTTTACATACATCTTCTATTAATTAGCGTTTTATATTTTTCTTCTTCTTAGGTTCTTTTCCTAATTGTCCATACATACACCACAAACTGGTAAAAATAAAACTAGAAGATACTAACTATCTTTAAAAAATTAAATATTAAAACAAAATACAAATCAAGTATATTGAGACATCAATGTAAGATAAAATCACGGTCATTCAAGTTAAACAATTAAGATAGTAAAGGCTAAATTCAAAAATATGAAATTTTGGACACTCAATAAAATAATTGTTTTAATAAAAACTTAATAAATATTTAAATTTATAAAAGATTTAAACTTTTTATTTTTGTATTTTTCTGTAAAGACATATAACCAATAACTATATAAGATAACTATTGTGTCATACTAGTAGAAAAAGGACATTTATCGTGGGTTCTGAGAGGTTTTATCATTGGGTCTCGAATCAACATTGATCCATGAGACGTTATAAATGATATTGATCTATGAGACGTTATAAATGATGTTGGTTAAAGTTAAATAATTGACGTCACGTAGTCCATCACCATGTCGGTTTAAACGAGACAATCGATGTAATGTAATCCACCACAACGTCACAAGGAAAACGACGTGGTGCCTTTCAGAAAATAACAACACCATGTCGGTTGTTTGGCTAAAACCGACGTGGTAGATGTGGTGTTGTCATTTTTTAAAAAAGAATAATATAAATTGATAAATCTCTAATCGATATAAAACATCACAAAAAATTTTAGAATTTTTTAGCAAGTGTAGATATGTGAAATCAAAAGTTACAATATAAAAAAATAGATAAAAAATACAATCTAAAGCTCCTAACTGACGTGGTGATTTACCCGTCATTTGAAAATTTTAAAATTTTGAATTTTTATTTTTCACTGATATATTCATGACGATTTTTTTGTTTAATCGACATTGTGTGCACATCACAACGTAAATTCTTGTCTAACCAACTTATGGATGCTCATTTATTTATAAAAATGCAACCACCACATTTTAAACGTCATCTTTACATTTAACCGTCTTTATACCGACGTTAAACTTAATTATAAAAAACTTTAAATATTTAATAAGACAACATATTTTAATAAATCCTAATTTGAAAATACCCAAATCTACAAAAACATTATAATTTAATTAAACCTATTTTTAATCACAAAATGCAGAACTACCTGCCAGAATCCATTTGAGTCAAAGTAAAAATAAAAACATGGACGCAGAGACACGAGAACACTTGCACAAAGAAAAATCTGAATTTTGTCTGATTACAAAGTGGCCAAAGCCGGAATTCCCAAGCGTGCAACAAATATATAGCAAGAGCCGGAACCACACACGTGCAAGATTTTGGTCATGGCATGTTCTGCAGACAAACCTCAATAATTGAAAAGCACCACCCATATATTTAAATGGGGCAGGTGAAGAAGAAAAGAAAATTATAAATGAAAAAAAAAATAAGAATAGGTAGAAAGAAGCTATATTGTCGCTACACGGAGCTAGATACGTGTTTTCTTTTTCTGTTTTCTATTTTTGGTTTTGGTTTGTGGTGAGCACTGTCTTCATCTGCATGCTGCTGCTGCGTCTGCGTGTGTGGTTCATTCACAGTCACAGCGACATGAAAGCAAAACAAAACCCAGAATCTACGGAATTTAATAATTAATTGTGAATTACTATAATATAATGTTTTATTTTTCTGTGCATAGACACGTAACATGTACCTCTGTATGTGTTGTTTGTGTTGAATCTGAGTGTGGTCAGAGTTGTCCTGTGGTAAAGTCCCCTCTTGCGGCTCTGGGACACGTACACGCCCCACACACACATATTTTTTTTGGATCTTTTATGTCTCTGCCAAATCTCTTTCTTTCATCTCATGTCACTCATTTCATGTTAATAAAAATGCAATTTTTTAGTGGGACACTCCTCCTCCATTTATCTTCTCATGCTTTTAGGATTCATCTGAAACATTTAACTAAATTAAGTTGTATCAAAAATTAAACTGGGGTGTTGTTTTAGTTTTAAAAAATTATTTACTCCTAATATAACGGTTTGAATTATAAATATACATATTTAAAAATAAGAGATTCATTGCTAATAGTTGATATGACTTAAATACTTTAAGTAATTTAAACTTAATTAAGTTTTAAGCTTTGTATAAATTTACTTAAGTCTTTATTAAATTTGTTTGATTTATTGAGTATTCAAAATTTTTATATTTTTTAATCTAAGTCTTGTTGTTTATAATTTATTAATATCTTGTAGTATCATCTTAGTTATTTATTTTTATATAATAATAAATATGAATTTATATAATTAATATAAAATAATATTATGATTAATGTAAATAGATATGATTTTTATTATTTTTATTTTAACTGAAAACGTATTAAATAACAAGATGGTTATGTTATTTAATAATTTTCATATCATTACTTGCAATAATAAAATGATTAAGGAAGTGTCTCATCACCACCATTTATTTATATAGGTGAATAAAATATTGTAGTTAACAAGTGATTTTTATTACTTTATATAATAAAAAATGTTAGGTTTTATAGTTAATATAAACTTATATTATGATTAATGTAAAATGACATAATTTGTATTGTTTTCCTTTAAAATATGTTGGATAAGGAGATGGTCATGTTCTTTTAATAACATTCACATCATCACCTATAGCGGTTAAGGAAGTCTCATATTATCATTATTATTTATGTAGGTGAATATTGTGGTTAATGTAAAATAAGTGATTTTTATTATTTTAATTGAAAATGTGTTAGATAATGAGATCATCATGTTTCTCAATGGATTCCATATCATCACTATAGCGAGCAAGAGACTATCGTGATCACCACCATCATTTATCACCACCATCATTTATGTAGCTATCGATGATCGTTTTATATTAATCACAAAACCTTACATGTCTTGTTGGAGATATCACATCAACTAGAGATAAGATCAATTCATAGTATATAAGTAGGTGTAAACCTCACTTTATAAGCATGTTTTGTAAGGTTAAGTTAAACTTAAAGTCCACTTCTTAAAATGGTATCAAAGTCCAAACCTATTGTATCACCTGTCATCTACAGCTATTGAATCACTTGTAAATGTTTAGTCCCACTCAATATATATATATATATATATATATATATATATATATATATATATATATATAT